>ENA-ORXI01003442-ORXI01003442.1-sediment-metagenome-genome-assembly--contig:-NODE-3442-length-10625-cov-25.002844_pt1 | contig 10625 bp, 6 predicted proteins | sample MGYA00237861_ERZ511468 | MGnify/ENA primary metagenome ERZ511468 (study PRJEB26299, sample SAMN06266213) | sediment metagenome | isolation source: Hudson Canyon methane seep mesocosm | place...
ACAGTAAAAGGAAATAAACGACGTAAGGAGTTTATTATGGAAGTTGGATTTTTACCAAAAGTGGAACTTTATTCAAACTTTGAACAGGTTTCAAAAACAAATACTCAAAAGGTTCATAAAACCGTTGAGAGTGATCCCAGTTTTTTATTAAAAGAGGGTTCAGAGTTAAATGATGTTAATGAGATATCAAAAAACAGTGAGTTTGAAAAGATTAAACCCGTTGAGGGAGTAGGAAATTTTACTGAAGTAAAGTTATACAACTCCGACTTTGGATTCAATGAGAGTTCCAAAGATTTTTTTATTAAGGTTGAAAGAGGTGCTTTTGTTGATAACAAATACCCTACTGATGAATTAATGAGATTAAAATCTTATCTAAATGAACAAGATAAGAGTGAAGTAGCATAGTTACTTGGTGTGAGGTTTTATTTTTTTCTTAAGGTAAATCTCTTCACTTATTATATCTTTTGTATTTTTTATATTATCTAAAAAAACCAAACCATTAAGGTGATCAAACTCATGTTGAAAAACCCTAGCGATAAAACCCTCAAGCTTTTCAACAATCAGTTCATCTTTAATATTGGTATATCTTACTTTTACCTTTTTATAACGTTTAACTTTACCTCTGACTCCAGGAATACTTAAACATCCCTCCCATCCCTTTTCCCTTTTATTACCTACTTTGATAACTTCTGGATTAATCATAACAAAAGGCTCTCTGTAAACTGCATGGGGATATCTCTCATTGGGTTTAGAAGCTATTATTAAAAGTCGTAGACTTTGGAAAACTTGAGGAGCTGCGAGTCCCACTCCTCCACTTTTTTTAACACTAATTAACATTTTTGCAATGAGCTCTTGTGTATCTTTGTTTAATATATTTTTGACTTTTTTGGCTTTTTTTCTCAGTATTGGTTCACCCAATTTTGCAATTTTTAATGCTTCTTGACTAAACATCTATTTCACCTTCTAGATATTTAACTGCATGTCCCGAGATAGTAACTCTTTGCTCCTGTAGCTCACAGATTACTTCTCCACCTCTTTGGGATACTTGTTTTGCAAAGAAATTATTCTTCTTAAGTCTTTTTGACCAATAAGGCGTCAGTTGTGTGAAAGAAGAACCTGTAACTGGGTCTTCTGGAACGCCACAGTTTGGATCAAAAAATCTACTGATAAAGTCATACTTTGTGCTCTTTGCTGTAACAATTACTCCTCTTAAGTCAAATGTCTTGATTATCTCAAAATTGGGTATTAAATTGTGTATATCATCTTCCTTTTCAAATACAAATAAATAGTCCATTGATTTATGTACTTCAATGGGTTTTATATCAAATGCATCTAAAAATTTCTGCTCTAACGCTATAGCAGTTACATCATTTCTTGGAAAATCCAAAGTATATAAATCATCTGATTTACTCACCTTTAATGGGCCGCTTTTTGAATTAAACGTAATAGTTTTACCTTTATAGTTAAGTAACTCAAATAAAACATAAGCGCTGGCAAGTGTTGCGTGACCACATAAATTTTCTTCATCTTCAGTGGTGAACCAACGTATATGAAAATCTTCTCCTTCTTTTACAAAAAAGACAGTTTCAGATAAGTTATTTTCAGCTGCAATTTTTTGCATGAGTGAGTCATCAATCCAAGAATCTAAAGGACAAACAGCAGCAGGATTGCCTTCGAAAATATTCTTTGCGAAGGCATCAATTTGATAAATTTTTAATTTCATTTATATCCATTATAGTATATTTACCTAGTAGTGTCTTAGAACTAACTAAGAATCATAGTGAAAATTACCTACTTAGTATTTCTTCGTATTTCTCTTCTAAAAGTTCTTTCGCATAAATAAATCTCTCTATATCATCTATGGGAGTTGTATCTAAAAGAGGTTTGTATTTTTCAAATGCTGCCCAGATTTTAGTACACTGTTCTGGCCTACCTTTTACATGTAGGGCAATGGCCGTTGTTCCATTTATCAGGCCTTTTAGTACATTCGCATGGTCTTTTAAACCCTGCTTTTTATACTCTTTCCAGTCATGCTCAAGTAGCTCATGTGCTTCAACAAAATGATGCTTTTGTACCGCATTAATAAATTCATCTATAGAACTCATTTTTTTCTCCTTTGTTAAAATAATAGTTTATGTTAGCACAAATATTTTAAAGTATCTGTAAAGTGAGAAAGTAAGCATACGTATTGTTACTTAGATTATCTAACTACATAAAAGAACTAATTAAATACTAATTGGAAAAGGATTAAAATTGAGAATATTTTGAGAGGGAAAAAATGAAAAATTTCTTTTTAATCTTAATTGCTTTATCTGTATTTGTTGGTAACTCTTTTGCAAATAAAAATACTATTAGAATAGCAATTTCTAATAATAATATCCCATACTCTTATGTGGATAAATATAATCAGCCAAAAGGTATGTTGGTCGATTATTGGGACTTATGGGCAAAAAAGACCAATCGAAATATTAAGTTTGTTTCCCATCCCACACTTGACTCTTACAATTCTAAATTATCAAATACTATTGACATTTACATTGGTTTATATATGAGAGATGAATTACAGAAAAAAATTAAATATATTAATCCAATCTTCAACACAACATCAAGTATTTATGTTAAGAAAAATGGATATATTAATCATATCAAGGATCTAGAAAATAAAACAATTGGCTTGATTATTAACAGCCACTTAAAGTCAGACATAGAACAAACATTTTCCTCTTCTTTATTTAAGTATTTTAGCTCATATGATGAAATGATAGATGCATTAGTAACAGATGATATCGACGCTTTGGCAGGTAATACGGATGTTATTTTGTATAAATTAATCAAAATTTACAAACATAATGAATTTTCGACAATTGATGATTTTATAATAAATAAAATGTTGTTTTCTGGAATTGAAAACTATAGTACCAACTTTAAACTTGAGGAACTAATTATAAAAGGTTCAGGTTTAATAACAGAGCAAGAATTAGACGATATCTATAATAAATGGGTTTTAAAAGACAGGTATGTATTGAAAAATAAAAACATCCATTTATTTACGAAAGAGGAAAAAAACTATATAAAACAATCACCTAAAATTCTAATAGGTGCTGGGTATTATGCACCTTTTTATTTTATAAATGAAAAAAATGAGTTATCCGGTTTAGTGGGAGAATATTTCAAGCTAATATCAAAAGTATCTGGTTTAAAATTTAAAGTTGTTCAAGATATTTGGAAGAATAATCTCGAAAAATTTAAGAATAAAAAGGTAGATATTTTACCTGGGATATTTCATACAAAAGAAAGAGCGAAATTTGGATTATATTCAAAAGGATATATTGATATAAGAACATCACTAATTGTTAATGATACCAATAAAGATATTTTGTCTTTTGAAAACCTTGAGGGTAAAAAACTTGCCGTGATGGAAAAAGATGCAAGAATACCTAGAATAAAAAAGTTATTTAATAATATTACTATTGTAGAAACTAAAGATGTTCTTGACTCACTGTATAAACTTAAAAACAACGAAGTAGATGCCATTGCAGAGCTTGATCTTGTCGTACATTATACAATAAATGAAAAGGCAATTACTGGAACAAAAACAATTTTACAAAATGTAATTAAACCATTATCCATACATGTTTTATCAAAAAATGATGACCTATTATTACAATCTATTATTCAAAAATCATTAAATAATATAAGCATTAAAGAAAAAAATAAAATTCTTAGAAAATGGATATTCTTAGATACACGTAAACAAGTTAATGTTGCATTTAATAAACCTCGAGAACCCTATATATTTGATAAATCATACATAAAAGGAATAGAATATGATTTGATAAAAAAAACTTTATCAAAAAGTAATATATATATAAATGAGATAACCCATTTGAGTTATGAAAAATTAGAAATGGCTTTAAAAGATGATTATACATTAGATATGGCGGTTAGTATTAAAGAAAAAGATGATGGGTTTTACTATTCCAGTGATTTTATAGGCTTTGAGAATGTAGCTGTTTCTAGAGTGAAAGATGACCTGATTATAGATAAAATTGAAGACTTACCTGGCAAAAAAATAGGAGCCTTTTACAAGTCACATAAATACTTGGGAAAGAAATACAATGAATTATTTAATCCCAGTAAAAAATCTGATTCTTTTAAAGAATATCCAAGAACTGAAAAACTACTAATGGATTTTTTTAATAAAAAGACTGACGTAATTATATTGGATAAAGATATATTTAAGTGGTATTTGAAAAAATTGAAAAAAGAATCAGTCGATTTGTATAGGTTTCATTATATATTTTGGAAAGAAAATTCTTATAAAATTGCTTTTAGGGATGACTACCTAAGAAATATATTCAATGATAACTATTCTACAATGAAAAAGTCTGGAGAAGTAGATAATATTATTTTAAACTATACACAAAGAGATATAGAAGCAAAGGTAAAAATTAATTCACTGATAGCCAATATACTTGCAAAATATATTCTTAGTAATGATATTAACACTATAAATACGATCACAGAACACTTCTCAATGGTTGATTATATAAATAAAATAGAAGTTTATGATGAAAATGATAAGTTTTTATCTTTTGGTTCAAGTTCATCAAACAATGACTATTCATTACAAGATAGTCATTATAATATTTCAAACATACCCACAAAAGTTGGGTATATTAAAGTATTTTTTGATGAAAGAAAATTGATAAAGGCATCAAGAAATCTCACACCTGTTCCCTCACTTGAAGTGTTTAGAAAATTGGATTCATTTAGTCATATTAAAAAAATTTATAAAAATTTTAACTATCTGAGTGATAAACCAATGTTTTCCAGAACAGAAAAAAATTATATTAAAGAAAATAAAATAATCACATTTTCAGAATATTCATGGGACCCGTTGTTTATACTTAAAGAAGATAATTCAATAGGTTTAATTGTGGATTATATGAAAATAGTAGAAGATAAAACGGGCTTAATCTTTAAATATAAAGAAACCAAATCATGGCTTGATTCAATCGATAAATTTAACAAAAAAGAAATTGATATTTTACCCTCAATGAATAAATATGAAAAGGATTCAAAAAATGGGTTATTATCAAAATCATATGCTTCCTTTAATTTTGCGATAGTAACAAATGAAAAAGGTTCATTTACAGATGGACTTGCTGCATTAAAAGGGAAAAAGTTGGCATTACCAGTAGGCTTTGCTGCATATAATTACATAAAACGAAATTACTCTGATATGGAAATAATAGAAACACAAGATAACCTTAAAGCCATGGATTTGGTATCAAAAGGTAAAGCAGACGCCTTTGTTGGTCATACGGCAGTAGCGGTACACAATATAAAGCATTATTTTCAAGATTTAAAAATTGTAGGTATTAGCAAATACGAATTTGAACATCAATTTTTAGTTCAAAAATCAAATAAAACCTTACTGTCAATAATTGATAAGGCCATATTAACAATTACAAAAAAACAAAGAATTGATATTAAAGAAAAGTGGATGAAAACTGAAATAAATACAGCTGTTAATTATGAAGTTATTTATAAAATAATTGGAATATTTTCAATTATTTTGATAATTATTTTACTATTCACTAAAAAACTATCATCGGCAAAAAAAAGTATTGAGACAATCAATAATAAGTTAAATAAAAATATAACGAAGTTGGAAGTCACACAAGAAAAGTTGGAAAATAAAAATGATGAGTTGGCTACATCCATAAATACATTAAAACTGGCACAAGAAAAACTTATCGAATCAGAAAAAATGGCAAGTTTGGGTGGATTAGTTGCTGGAGTCGCTCATGAAATAAATACGCCAATTGGTATTGGATTGACAGGAATTACTCACTTTCTTGATATCTTACGGGATATTCAAAATAAATATGACAATCAAAATATGTCAAAAGAGGAGTTTGAAGAATATTTAAAAATTTCAAATACTCTCGCTGAACAAATAAATATAAATTTGGAGAGAACTGCACAATTGGTAAGAAGCTTCAAACAAGTGGCTGCTGATCAAACCAGTGAAGAAAAAAGAAACTTCGGCTTGAAAGCATACGTTAATGATATTTTGCTAAGTATTGATAGTGTTCTCACAAAGACAAGACTTAATGTAAGTGTAATATGTGAGGAAGAAATTGTAATAAACTCTTATCCTGGGGCTTTTTCCCAAATAATTTCAAATCTAGTTGTTAACTCAATACGACATGCATATGAAGATAACGAAGAGGGTGATATCGTGATTTCCATTTACAAAGAAAATGATACGATCATAGTAAAATACAAAGATGATGGGAAAGGGATATCTGAAGAAAACATTCGCTACATATTCGAGCCCTTTTTTACAACAAATAGAAATCTTGGGGGAATTGGACTTGGATTAAATATAATCTACAATATTATCTCGACGACCTTAAAGGGAACAATAACATGTACGAGTATAGAAAATGAGGGTGCTGAATTTATTATTACTTTCAGTTATTGAGTATTATATATTTGATAAAATAAAAAATAAAAATAAATAAAGGCAAACAATGAGAGTAATTTGTACATCATGTACTGCAGTGAATAACATACCCAATAAAGAGTCTTATAAAAAAGCCAATTGCGGAAATTGTAAAAAATCACTTTTAGACAATAATTTAATGAATTTAAATGAAAGTAACTTTGATGAAGTTGTAGTGAACAGCGATATTCCAGTGATTGTAGATTTTTGGGCGCCTTGGTGTGGCCCTTGTAAAATAATGGGTCCAGTATTTGAAAAAATATCAAAGCAGTATGTATTAAAAACGTTATTTACAAAAGTGGATACAGAAGTGGAGCAAACTTTAGGTTCAAAATATGCTATTCGAAGTATTCCAACATTAATAGTATTTAAAAATGGACTTGAAGTTGAACGAATATCAGGGGCACTTGACGAGGGCAGTTTAAAAAGTTTGGTAAAAAAACATCTGAGTTAAGCGCAAGTACACCTACTGGTGTACCTACAAAGGCTAGACCAAACCCAGTTCTTTTTCTAAGTAAAATCCAGTGTGACTACCAGATTTTTTGTGATTTTTTGCTATATCGTAAGGAGTACCTTCATCTACAAGAAGTCCACCTTTACTTCCCCCCTCTGGTCCCATATCAATAACCCAGTCAGCATTTTTAACAATATCAAGATTGTGCTCTATCACCAGTACTGAGTTCCCTAAGTCAACAAGATGGTGTAATACTTTGATTAATCTATCAACATCAGCAAAATGAAGCCCCGTAGTTGGTTCATCTAAAATATATAAGGTATTACCAGTATCTCTTTTACTGAGTTCTTTACTCAGTTTGATTCTTTGTGCTTCTCCACCTGAAAGTGTTACAGCATTTTGACCCAAAGTAATATATCCAAGCCCAACACTCTCTAAGGTTGTTAACTTAGCATGAATTTTTGGAATTTTTACGAAAAATGCAAGTGCTTCATCAACGCTCATAGCTAATACATCCGAGATACTTTTCCCTTTGTATAAAATCTCAAGTGTTTGGGGGTTGTATCTTCGACCTTTACAATCATCACACTTAACCATGATATCTGGAAGGAAATGCATTTCAATTTTTATCTCTCCCTCACCTTGACATTTTTCACAACGTCCGCCTTTTACATTAAAGGAAAATCTACCAATGGCATATCCTCTTAGTTGTGATTCTTTTGTTTTGGAGAAAAGTATTCGAAGCTCATCCATAAGACCAGTGTAGGTTGCGGGATTACTTCTTGGTGTTCGTCCAATTGGGCTTTGGTCTAGGTAAATAACTTTATCCAATAACTCTAAACCTTGAATACTTACTCCATCCACCTTGTTGACTTTTCTGGCACGATTGAGTAGCTCTTTAGCAACAGGAAGAAGTGTCTGTAATATCAATGAACTCTTTCCACTACCACTTACTCCAGTTATTGCACACAGGTTCTTAAGGGGAATTTCTACTGACAAATCTTGGATATTATTAATAGTGACATTTTCTATATGAATAAAGTCTTTTTGAGGTCTGTTGTAATAATAATCAATTTTCTTGGTACCTTTTAAATATTGGGCGGTGAGTGTTTTTGCTTTATGCATTTGTTTAATTGTTCCAGAAAAGACAATTTCTCCTCCATATTTACCTGCTTTTGGACCAATATCTACTATATAATCTGCTGTTTCTATGGTTTCTTTGTCGTGTTCAACCACAATTACAGTATTCCCTTTTTCTTGTAAGGCTCGTAGGGTTTTAATAAGTTTTTCCGTATCTCTTTCATGCAGTCCAATAGAGGGCTCATCTAGTACATACATTACACCCGTAAGTCCACTTCCTATTTGAGAAGCAATTCTGATTCTTTGTGCTTCACCACCTGAGATACTTCTGGCATCTCGACCCAATGTAATATATCCAAGACCAACATCATGTAAAAAATAGATTCTTTCCCTGATTTCTTTTAGAATAGGAGCTGCAATCATTTTTCCTTGTTCATTTAAATAAGAAAAATTTTTGTCATCTTGGAAAAATTTATGGGAATCTTCAATGGGTAGGGTGATAATATCAGCAATGGCTTTATTGGCAACAGTTACTGCTTGAGAAGAAGGTTTTAGCCTGTTTCCTGAACAATCATCACAAATTTTCTCTGTCATGTATTCTGCCATTTCTTTCTCATCTTTTATCATGTCATAGGCAATTTTAACAATACCTTCCCATTTTCGAGTCAGACGGTGTTTTTTCCATGTAAATTTAGCATCTTCAATGCCACCATGTAGTATTGCTTTTTTCTGGTGCTCAGGTAAATCTGAAAATTTTACATTTATATCAATTTTAGCTGCTTCACAAAAAGCAGTTAACATATTAAAGTAATACCCTTTATTAAATCCATAAATCACACGTACAGCACCTTCTGAAATAGGAAGGTCATCATTGATGATTTTTTTCATATCCAGTGCATACCGAATACCCAGACCATCACAAGAATGGCAAGCACCTTTAGGTGAGTTAAAAGAAAAACTTAATGGCTCCAGTGGTTCAAAAGATATTTTACAATCAAAACAAGCCATATGTTCACTGTAGTGCACAAGTTTTTCTTCCAGACCAACATCTTCAAAGTTCAGAATTTCTACTTCCAGTTCTCCAAAACTCTCTTTAAGGCCTTTTTCTACATCTTGAGCGATTCTCTCTTTATTTTCCTCTTTAACAACAACCCTATCAATGACAACTTTGATGGTATGCATTTTACTTTTTCCCAGTTCAATCTCTTCATCTAATCGAACCATTACCCCATCAATCATTGCTCTAACATAACCCTTACCTCTAAGAGACTCCAAAAGGTCAGCAAAAGTACCTTTTTTTCTGTTTACTAAGGGTGCTAAAATAACAATCTTTGAGTTAATGGGTAAATTTAATACTTGATCAATAACATCAGAAGAGCTCATTTGTGAAATGGCTTTATTACATTTGTGACAATGTTGTTTACCTATTCTTGCATATAAAAGTCTGAAGTAGTCATAAATTTCTGTAATGGTTCCAACTGTACTTCGTGGGTTTTTGCTGGTTGTTTTTTGGTCAATGGCAATTGCAGGAGTCAGACCCTCTATTCTTTCAACATCAGGTTTCCCAACTTTATCTAAAAATTGTCGAGCATAAGCCGAGAGAGATTCAATATACCTTCTTTGGCCCTCAGCATAAAGAGTATCAAAGGCTAAAGTTGATTTCCCACTACCACTAAGACCTGTGAATACAATAAGTTTATTCTTTGGTATTTCTAAGTTGACACTCTTTAGATTGTTCTGTTTCGCATTGAAAATTTTGATTGAATCTTTCATTTATATCCTATAGTTTACATATTTATTTTAGTCAAACGCGTATTATAATATAGTATTTATAATAGTTGATTAAAGTTTAACTTACCAAAATAGTATTAATCAATTGTAAAGTAATCAGTGATAATATTTTGATAGTGGTATATTAGCAGAAAACTCAAATAGCCACAATTATATGGCTACTTGTAATGTTTTATCACAGTAAGGTAAATTTTAGTTGTTACACTTTGGGAGTTCTGATTCTAAGTCATTTTCATCTTCTAAAAGTATTAGATCCGGTCGCTTTGCTGTTTGAGCAATATACAATAAAAATAATACCATAAAAGATAAACATGCCATTGTTATCCAAAGAAGAAAGCCTCCCGAAACTTCCAGTAAAAATCCACCTAAAAGAGGTGCCAATGCCATTCCTATAAATGAAAGTTCTGCTACCCCAAAGTAACTTCCTTTTAAATGTGCAGGCGCCATTTTATCAAGTATAATAGCAATAGTTGGAAATAAAATAACTTCTCCTATACTTAAAATAATCATGGCCATAATAATACCATTTGAATCACCAGCAGGTACGTACGCAAAAGTAATAAATGCTATGACGAATAAAGATACACCAATAATTGCTTTTATAAGAGGAGCAAAGTTCTCCAAGAGTTTTAATAAGGCAAATTGAAGGAGAATAACTGTCATACCATTAATAAAAATCAAAGTTGCGAATAATGATGTAACATCTTTAAATTCTGCAATTCTCAAGTACTGCAATAGGCCAGCATCAATTTGCATAAAGCAAATAAATGTAAATGTGTTTGC
>ENA-ORXI01003444-ORXI01003444.1-sediment-metagenome-genome-assembly--contig:-NODE-3444-length-10622-cov-2.831484_pt1 | contig 10622 bp, 10 predicted proteins | sample MGYA00237861_ERZ511468 | MGnify/ENA primary metagenome ERZ511468 (study PRJEB26299, sample SAMN06266213) | sediment metagenome | isolation source: Hudson Canyon methane seep mesocosm | place...
TGTCAGTATAAGTGCTTTTTCACAGCAGAAATTAGCATTAAAAGTAGAGCAAAATATATATTTGCAATTTAAAGCCAGTGCTGTGCGCACTTATCTTTTTTAATTTCAAAAGCAAATTTCGAGTAAAGATTTAAATAAGAGGTACCAAGGTGCTAACAACGCAAGAACAACTAAAATATTCACGACAAATCATGATGGGTAAAATTGGTCAACATGGGCAAATGGCCTTGCGCAATGCCAAGGTACTTATCGTTGGGGTTGGTGGTTTAGGTAACCCTGTCAGTTTATATTTAGCAGCAGCAGGAGTTGGCACTTTATACTTGGCTGACGGTGATACCATAGAGCTAAGTAATTTACCGAGACAAATACAATTTAGCGAGCAAGACATCAATCACAATAAAGCTGATGTTGCCGCAGAAAAACTTAATGCACAATTTCCCGATAGCCATACTGAAGCTATTGATGACATGCTAGATCAAGAGCTTTGTGATTATTACTTACCGCAAGTAGATTTAGTGCTAGATTGCTCAGATAACATCAAGACTCGTTATTTAATCAACCAGGCTTGTGTTACTCATAAAGTGCCATTAGTAGTAGGTGCTGCAACTGGGTTTGATGGTCAGCAAATGGTCGTTGATCCAAGAGATGAAAGCAGTGCTTGTTATCACTGTTTATTTCCTTCCTCGATAAAAGCGCCGACAAATAATTGTCAAACTCTTGGGATATTGGGTCCTATACTTGCTATTGTTGCGGGTATGCAAGCCTTGCAAGCTATAAAGCTATTAACTGGCAACGGGGCTCAAAATCACGCTCAAATTAACCAGTTGAATTTATTTGATGGTTTATCAAACGAATGGCAACAATTTAATATGAAAAAACAAGAAAACTGCAGTGTCTGTGGAAAGGGCTAGAAGATAACTGAGATATGAGCTGCCAATATTGATATTGGCAGCGACTGCTTGACTATAAATATTTTTCTTAATTAGACTTACTTAAACAACCCCATATTCCTGTCGGTTAATGCTTCACGCCATCCCCCTAACCATTGCGATTTAGCATCTATACTTTGATATGGACAATCTTCTTTTGACTTACCGCTAAGGCCTGCTTGATAACCGTTTGAATGCGCTCTTCCTAATTTATCTCTTTTCTGTCTTCTCATTATTTAACACCTCGTAACTATATTTTATAAAATACCTTTTAAATTATCACGTTAACTCTTCTGATAATAAAACTACGTTGTGGCCGAATCTCTTGTTAATAATGCAAATAAACAACAAATCGACGATTCATTTAAAAGGATTTTAGTAGGTGATGCAAGCGCAAAAAACATTCGATTGGTAACAACAATGGCAATAAAAATGGGAATGTAAACTGGTTGTTTTTTGAACTTAAATATCTATCAAATAAAACAAAACTTTAGAAAAATGCAACTGTTTTTTTATAGAATAAGCCGCTATAAGAATAAAGTTCTTATATAAATTTAGTTTAATAAAACAGCTATTTCGTTCGCTGTAACGTAGGTGGGACTTTAATCGTTCTAAAGCAAACAAGCGCGAATAAATTCGCGCTTACAATTGAAATTCCTAGAAATTAATACTTCGCCGCTTGTCCTTTTTCAGGTAGTGTCTGCTGAATAAAGTGGCGAATATCTTGATTTGCTTGCTGTAAATCTTCATGACGAAGATACATCATATGACCACTGCGATAGCCCTTAAAAGATAAACGTTCACGCATTTGTCCACTAGGATCTAATTGCCACATTGTATATTTGGCATCAAAATAATTAGTAGCACCATCAAAATAGCCTGATTGAACCATAACATTCAAATACGGGTTTTGTGCCATAGCTAAACGTAGATCTTCACCCGTGTGATTATTACTACGATCCCATGGATGTACATTACCAAACATATTGTATTTAATATCTGTTTTATAATTTAGCTCTTCACGTAGATAATAGTTTATTGCTGGAGTAAAACTATGCAACCACGAAGTTAACTCCGCATTATAATCAGGACTAGAACCAGCTACTTTTTTGTCAATACCTAAATAACGCGAGTCTAAACGACCAATAGTTTGTTTTCTTGAGCGCAATAATTCTTTCCAAAAAAAGCGATTATTTACATCCAAGTTATTTGCTAAGACGGCCTCAACTGACAAACCAGAATAAAGGGCTACCTGCTCAGCTATTTGCTGTTTTTCTTCACTCGATATAAAACCACCTTTTGCTAGTGCTGGTATGTATTTATTTAAAGTAAATTGTTCAATTTCAGGCAATAATTCATCTAAGTCTTTTGCTTGAAGATCGCTAGGTAAAGCTTTGTGATACCAAGCAGCGGCAGCAAAATAAGGTAAGCGATTAGCTGCTTTTACTGGTCCTTCTCGTTTGATACCAATATCAGTTGGTGATACTAAAATAACACCATTAACATACATCCATTGCTTTTGCTGTAATGCTAATGCCAAACCTGAAACACGTGTAGTGCCATAACTTTCACCAATTAAATATTTAGGTGAACGCCAGCGATTGTTACGAGTAACAAAAGTAGTAATCCAATCTGCTAAATATTTTACGTCGGCATTAACACCAAAGAACATTTTCTTTTGCTCTTCTTTACTTGGCATTTTACCTTCTTTATTAGGCAGTACTCTTGAATAACCTGTGTTAACTGGATTGACAAAAACTATATCTGCCACATCTAAAATAGAATAAGGATTTGTTTTAACACCATAAGGCTGTAGAGGATAACCTTCATCATCTACATTCAGCACTCGAGGACCAGTATAAGCAACATGCATCCACACCGAGGCAGAGCCTGGACCACCATTAAATGAAATCAACAATGGGCGTTTACTATTATCTTTAATGTCAGTTCGTTGATAGTAAGTATAAAAAAGGCTTGCTGTTGGATTGCCTTCATTATCCCATACAGGTTGAGTACCCGTTGTAGCACTATATTTTATTTTTTCACCGTTAATTCGCGTACTGTGTTTAGTGGTATTTTTTTGGTCAACCGCTAGCTTGCGCTCATGATTTACTGATTGCTCAGAGCTTTGGCTTTTTGCAATAACAGGGGTTGATGACAGGCCGATCAACATTATCGCCGGCAACAATAAGCTAGTAATTTTATTTTTTTTAATGAATATATAGGAAAAAATTATTTATGAGTAACTTGCCTGATGATTTTTCAGATAAGAAAATTTGTTTTAAAATGCAACCTGGAATTTTAACAGGGACACAATTATATATTCCTTTGTTGGAGTTGAGTAAGGAATTTAACAATATTACTATTGAATATAGTACGCCAATTTCACATTTGATTGAAAAATCTAAATATATTATCAGTGATTATTTTTCATCTGAATTTATTAATAGAGAAATACATTATAAAAAAGATATTATTTTATTTAAAAGTGGGCCTTTAGTGTTGCCAGAAGAAACAATAGAAGATATGAAAAAAATGTTTATATTAGTGGAGTCGGTTAATGATTTAAAAGAAAAAATTGAAAATATAGAAGAAATTACAAAGAATAGAAAACGATATAATGATATTATAGAATATTATTCTTCAAAAAAATGTGATACAAAAAAGATGGTAAGTAACATACTGAAAAAAGAATTTATATAAAGAGTTGAAAATTTTATCAAGAATTACATAAAAAGTTAAACAACAAATAATTATGAGCTAATATTTGTAGACGGTGGTTCTTCAGGGAATTATATGGTTTTAAAGAAAAATTAAAAGAATATATAAAAAGCATATCAATCATATAGTAATAAAAGCATTATGATGATGGATGATATTTTAGGTAAAAATCATAATGATTAATTGTGAAAAGAAAAGGTAATCTATATGCAAGAAGATAGTCTTAAAAAAAGATATAGCATAAAACTGTTTGCCAACATTATTGCTGCGATTATAGGTGCTATTTTAGTAGCTATAGTACCAAAAGCATTAGGTCCCGTTGCTTATGGGCAATTTGTATACCTTCAAGAATTTTTTGCTAAACTTATGGGGTTTTTAGATATGGGTAGTTCCATAGCATTTTTCACAAAACTTTCTGCCAGACACACTCGAAAAGAGCTTATAACATTTTATTTTATATATTCCATGTTAGTTCTCTTTATAGTTTTTTTGTTTATATATGCGGTACAAACTTTTGGATATAACAATATACTTTTACCTAATATACCAAATGAATATCTTTTTATGGGTTTGATATTTGGATTTTTTACTTGGTTCACTCAAGTATTCATCAAGATATCAGATGCTTATGCTTTAACTGTATCTGTTGAACTTATCAAAGTGGGACATAAGATAGTATCTCTTTTGTTACTTCTGTATTTTGTATATTTTACAGCTTTTGATTTAAATGGCTATTTTTATTTTCACTATATATCTTTAATTACTTTTTTATTAATCCATATATTAGTTCAAGGTTTTGATTTTAGCTGGTTGATATTAATTTCACCATTTTCTAGTGCAATTATATGGCCTGTTATTCGCTTTTTACTGGCAAAACTTAAACATTAAGTAGAAAGCTAATATGGAAAAAATTGCAAATACTAAACGAGAGAAAAAAGTATTTAAATCAAGAATAATGATTGCTTCTTTATTTATGATAGCAATGACTTTCATTCTAGTTTTAAGGCTATTTAACCTGCAAATAACTAAGTATGAATACTACACTGAAGAGTCACTTGGAAATCAAATGCAGACTCTTCCTATTACTCCAATACGAGGAAATATACTTGATCGCAATGGTAAGGTTTTAGCTACCAATGAGTTCTCATATAGATTAACGATTACTCCAGAGAAAATTAATGATTTAAATGGCACTTTTTTAGAATTACAGACAGAAAATTTAATTAATGAAGATGATATTGCTAAGTTTAATAAAAATTTGAACCGCTATAAAAAGTTTCATAACATACCAATCAAATACAATCTATCTGAATCAGATGCTGCATCATTCCTTGTTAAAAATCAACTTCCGGGAGTAGAAATTGAGCCGTATTTTCATCGGGTTTACCCTAATGGAATTTCTAGCGCTCACCTTATTGGCTATGTCTCATCTATGACCAAAGAGGATAAAAGCTATTATGATAAAAAAAATTACACTGGTACTAGCTTTGTTGGAAAAACAGGCATTGAGAAACAGTATGAAGATCTACTTCATGGTCAATCGGGTGAGAGACAAATCGAAAGAAATGTTGCAGGCCGTGTTGTTGATTCTACTATCATTAAAGCCTCTATCCCTGGTGAGGATATTTATCTGAATGTCGATATAGATCTTCAGATGACTGCTGAATCTCTATTGGGTGATAATCGAGGTGCAATAGTCCTTATTAATGTAAATGATGGCTCAATATTGAGCCTAGTTAGTACGCCCACTTTCAACCCAAACTGGTTTGTTAATGGAATTTCATTTGATCAATATAATGAGCTTTATAACGACGAAAATTTACCACTTTTTGATCGAAGTATTAAAGGCCTTTACCCCCCAGGATCAACAATCAAACCAATGGTCGCTTTGGCTGGACTGGAATTAGGTAATATTACTATTAAAGACCAAATTTTTTGTCCGGGTTTTTATAAGCTTGCAGACTATTCAAGAAAATTTAATGACTGGAAGCGTTATGGTCATGGTCATGTCAATGTGATTGAAGGCATTGCACAATCTTGTGATGTATTTTTTTATGATTTAGCCTACAAAATAGGAATTGATCAAATTCATGATAGCCTTGATCTATTTCAATTTGGGAAAAATACAAATATTGATTTACCTGGCGAACTAGGAGGAGTCTTACCTTCAAGAGAATGGAAAAAAATTAACAAAGATGAACCTTGGTATAGGGGTGAAACTCTGATTACAGGAATTGGACAAGGCTTTATGACAGCTAGCGCGCTTCAATTAGCATTAGCAACCGCTGCTATTGCCAATAAAGGTCAACTATTAACGCCACAAGTATTGATGCACTCTCAAACCAAAAATGGAGATGTATCACAGGATCAAAAAATAGCCTCGCGGCAAATACCTATCAAAGATATTAATAATTGGGAAATAATCATTGAAGGTATGAAGCAAACTGTTTATGGAAAATTAGGAACTGCAAAAAGATTAAACAATAAACTAAAATATACCTTAGCAGGTAAAACAGGAACCGCTCAGGTTTTTGGCCTAGACCCAGAAGAAGAATATATTGCTGAAAATATTGATGAAAAATTAAGAGATCACGCACTATTTACTGGGTTTGCTCCTATTGAAGACCCTCAGGTTGCTATAGCCATTATTGTAGAAAATGCAGGTAGCGGAAGTTCAAAGGCCGCACCACTTGCGAGAGCTCTATTAGATGAATACTTTAGTAAAAATCCAGTTGTAAAAGAAACAGTAGAATGAGATCTAATTAGAAATTCTGTTTAGTAGAGAATATTTTTCTAAATTCAGAAAATGTATTAGCTTCAATTGCTTTTCTAATTGACTTCATTAAATCTTGATAATAGTATAAGTTATGAAATGTATTTAAGCGAGAGCCTAATATCTCATTTGTTTTTTGAAGATGATGAAGATAAGCCCTTGAATAATTGATGCACGTTGAACATTTACAGTTAGGATCAAGTGGCCCAATATCTGACCTGTATTTTGCATTTCTAATTTTAACCACACCTTCTGAAGTAAATAAATGACCATTTCTTGCATTGCGAGTAGGCATGACACAATCAAACATGTCAATCCCACATGCAATAGCCTCTACTAGGTCTGAAGGCGTCCCAACGCCCATTAAATACCTTGGTTTATTTGCTGGCAATTTATCCGGTAAATAACTAAGCACCTCCATCATTTCTTCTTTAGGTTCTCCAACAGATAGACCTCCAATTGCGTAGCCATCAAAACCCATCTCAACTAAAGACTCCATTGAATGAAGGCGGAGTTCTTTATGCATTCCGCCCTGAACAATCCCAAAAAGAGCATTTTTGTTATTAAGTCTTTGGTGTTCATCTAGTGATCTTTTAGCCCATCTTAAAGACAGCTGCATCGACTGATCAACAACATTTTTTTCACTTGGGTAGGCCGTGCAGTCATCAAATATCATTACAATATCTGAGCCCAATTTATGCTGTATTTGCATGGACTCCTCAGGACCCATAAAAATTAGTGAGCCATCTTTTGGAGATCGAAATTTAACGCCCTTCTCAGTTATTTTTCTCAATTTGCCCAAACTAAAGACTTGGAAACCACCAGAATCAGTCAGAATTGGGCCAGACCAATTCATAAAGTCATGTAAATCGCCATGCGCCTCAATAACCTCAGTTGTTGGAGTTAATGAGAGATGAAAAGTGTTACCCAAAATGATTTCAGCTCCTAAGTCTTTAACCTCATCTACTGTCATTGCTTTGACTGTGCCACAGGTCCCAACTGGCATAAAAGCTGGTGTATTTACTACTCCACGATCAAAGGATAGCCTTCCTCGGCGGGCTTTGTTATCTGTATTAGTGACTTCAAATTTCATTGAGAGGTTAATAAATTAATTAGGTTTTTATAAGGTTATTAGAATGCTTGATTAATTTCATCAAAACCAAAGCCCCTCGACTGCAAAAAACGCTTTTGTTTTGCTTGGTCTTTGAAATCTAGGGATGTACTATGTCCAAATTTTTTAATCCTAACTTCTTTTGCTAACTTAGACCAATCAAAAGCAGTTAAATTAAATTTGTTAATTCCTCTTCCTTTAAGCTCAAATGCAATTTTTAAAGGACCTTTGCCTTGGTTATACCTCATGAGAATAAAGGCCTCAGAAAATCTTTCATCACTTTGATAGTTTTGCTCAGCTAAAAGTGAGATTGAGCTATTAATGATTGCATCATCAAAACCCTTAAGTTGTAATTTTTTTAATAATTCTAATTGAGAATGCTCACGCCTCATCAACATCTTTAGCGCAGCTGAGTAGCATCTATTCTGTTGACTCTGGTTCGTCATGATCGCTACTCATTAATTTTTCACGAATTTTTCCCTCAAGCATTTGACTCATCTCAGTGTGGTCTTTTAAATAATCTCTTGCATTATCCTTGCCTTGGCCAATTCTTTCACCTTCAACGCTGTACCAGGCTCCAGCCTTTTCAACAAGACCAAGCTCGACACCTAAGTCAATTATTTCACTCTCTCTTGAAATACCTTGATTGTATAAAATTTGAAATTCTGCCTTTTTAAATGGAGGCGCGACTTTATTTTTCAAAACCTTAACTCTGGTTTCATTACCAAGAATTTCATCACCTTTTTTAATGGCACCAATTCTACGAATATCTAATCGAACTGATGCATAAAATTTAAGTGCATTTCCACCAGTTGTTGTCTCAGGATTACCAAACATAACTCCTATTTTCATACGAAGTTGATTAATAAATATAACCATGGTGTTAGTTCGTTTTATATTAGAGGTTAGTTTTCTGAGTGCTTGAGACATTAATCTCGCCTGCAACCCCATATGAGAAGCACCCATTTCACCTTCAATTTCAGCTTTTGGAGTCAACGCAGCGACAGAATCTATAACAACAATGTCTACACTTCCTGAGCGAACAAGCATATCTGTAATTTCTAGGGCTTGTTCTCCAGTATCAGGCTGTGAAATTAAAAGGTCATCGGTATTTACCCCTAGTTTCCTTGCATAAGCAGGATCAAGGGCATGTTCAGCGTCAATAAATGCTGCTGTTCCACCTATTTTTTGCATTTCTGCAATAACATGTAAGGTCATTGTGGTTTTTCCTGAGGACTCTGGCCCATAAATTTCAACAACCCTACCCCTAGGTAAACCACCTATTCCAAGTGCAATATCAAGGCTTAGACTACCTGTAGAAACAGCCTCAATATCTGTTCTTGCCTCCTCATCGCCCAAGAACATAACAGATCCTTTTCCAAACTGTTTTTCGATTTGGCCAAGGGCTACTTTTAGGGCTTGTTTTTTCTGTTCATCCACACCGCTCTCCCGAGTAAAATGTTAAGTAATTTATATACAATTATTATAATGGCTTTCACTCAACAAGATACAGAATGTATGTCTCTTGCTCTCAAACTTTCTGAGCTGGGTCGAGCAAGTGTTGGAGCAAATCCAATGGTGGGTTGTGTGATAACTCGTGACGATGAAATTATTGCTCAAGACTTTCATCATCAGTATGGTGAAGGGCACGCTGAGATTAATGCTCTTGAGAAAATTAATCACGAAGCTAATAACACTTCGCTCTACGTAACTCTTGAACCATGCTCTCATCACGGTAAAACACCTCCCTGTGCAGATGCACTAATTAAAGCTGGAGTTAAGAAAGTTATTATTGCAATGCTTGACCCTAACCCTCTAGTGTCTGGAAAGGGAGTTAAAATGCTACAAGATGCCAACATTCAAGTTGAAGTTGGTTTGCTTGAAGATGAAGCAAGTGAGCTCAATCGAGGATTTGTTAAAAGGATGCGAACCGGTATGCCATTTGTCACTTCAAAGATTGCTATGAGTCTAGATGGTAGAACAGCAATGAAAAATGGTGAGAGTAAATGGATTACTTCAGACGCTGCTAGAAAAGATGTGCATAAACTTCGCAGTGAAAATCAAGCAATCATGACTGGATCAGGCACTATCATAAATGATAACCCGATGATGACAGTTAGACTTGATAACTTTGAATCAAATCCGCTAAGAGTAGTTATTGACAGTAATAATCTCATTACTGATAAGTCACTTAATATTTTTTCATCTAATGCGGATACACTTGTACTTAATAGTGATAATTCAAAAACTCTTTCAAATGGAAAGTTAGATTTAAAATCAGCACTTACAAAGCTTGGAGAGATGGGAGTCAATAACTTGCTCCTTGAAGCTGGAAGTGGTCTCAACGGTGCAATGTTAGAGGCATGTCTAGTTGATGAGTTTATCATTTATACTGCACCATTGATTCTTGGAAATGATGCCAGACCAATGATTGATATTCCCCTAAAGACAATGTCTGAAAAAATCAAATTGAGTATTATTGACATTAGACATGTTGGGACTGATATCAAAATTAGAGCCACCCTTAAATGAACACGCTAACAAATAAACGAGTTTTGTTAGGAGTTAGCGGCTCAATTGCAGCTTACAAGTCTCCAGATATTGTTAGGCGCCTGCAGGATTTAGGTGCTGAAGTTAGGGTAGTCATCACCAGTGGCGGAAGGGAATTTGTTAGCGAAAGATCGCTACAAACAATTTCAAAAAATAAAGTTCATGACAACCTTTGGGATAAAGATGCTGAACTTTCTATGGGCCATATAGAGTTAGCAAAATGGGCAGATGTAGTAATCATTGCTCCAGCCTCTGCAAACACTATAGCTAAGCTTTGCCATGGTGAAGCGGATGACTTACTCTCTACTGTAATACTTGCAACAAGCGCCACTGTGATGATAGCGCCATCAATGAATCAACAGATGTATGCATCACTTGCAATGAAAGAGAACCTTCAATTACTCAAAAGTCGTAACGTAATTATCATAGAGCCAGGTTTTGGTGAGCAGGCTTGTGGCGATGTTGGAGAAGGAAGACTGGCTGAGCCGATTGATATTGCACAGCAAGCTGCAGAGCTTTTCTTGAGTAGATCACTAAG
>ENA-ORXI01003445-ORXI01003445.1-sediment-metagenome-genome-assembly--contig:-NODE-3445-length-10619-cov-4.621229_pt1 | contig 10619 bp, 8 predicted proteins | sample MGYA00237861_ERZ511468 | MGnify/ENA primary metagenome ERZ511468 (study PRJEB26299, sample SAMN06266213) | sediment metagenome | isolation source: Hudson Canyon methane seep mesocosm | place: USA:Hudson...
GCCGCCTCCAGTAACGTATAGGTGCCAATGATGTTGGTTTCTATAAATTCAGCCGGCCCATCAATAGAGCGGTCAACATGGGATTCGGCAGCGAGGTGCATAATGGCATCGGGTTGATAGTGAGCAAACAATCGGTCGATTCCATTGCGATTACATATATCAACTGGTTCAAAATGATAACGCGAGCTGTTTTCAATATCAGCAAGAGAATCAAGGTTGCCTGCATAGGTGAGTTTATCAACATTAATTACAGCGTGTTCCGTGTGATTGATCAGGTAACGAATAAGCGCTGATCCAATAAAGCCAGCACCACCGGTAATAAGTATTTTCATGGACTATGTGCAGAAATAAAAAGATTTAAGTAAAAGTAATGGTAGTGGTGCTGAATTGAGATTCAACAAGTGGAAATATGATAAATTTGTGATTGAGAGTATAACATTAATGATTTGTTACGTTGATTGGTAAGTTAATTGGTTTTTTATTAAGTGGTGAAATAGAGTGAAGGCAGTCATATGTTCATGATAGTGGAGGGTTCTTGCATTTTGACATAAGGCATTAGAATTGATAAAAATAATACATAAAAGGCATTCATATGTTCTTCGCCAAAAGCAATGTGTGTTAGTCCAAAGCTTGCATACCCTACGCACAGCATAATCCCCATAACAGAATGAAAATATAGCTCTTTATGGCGGATATTTTTGATAAAAAGTTTGAGAGGGATGATTAATAGCGTTAAGAGTGCGCTTAATCCTAAGATGCCTGCTGAGACTAAGTTGGTTATGTATTCGTTGTGTAGATGAGAAAACTGTGAAATTGCATCTTTAGTTTTGTCATCGGCATACCGAGCGACAACATTGTTTGCATTTCGATAACCAACTCCAATCCACGGAGAATCTTGAAAAGCCTGCAGTGATGATGACCACATTTCTAGTCTTAAACCTACGGAGGTATTTTTATGTTCGTTGTTTATCCATTGACCGATTTCTTGTTTTGCTAGGAAGGCGCGATCTCGGACCGTTTGTTGGCTAAAGAACATACAGATAATAATTGAAAATAGGATGAAAATAATTAACTGAAGTTTCTTTTGGCCGCGTAAGTAATGGTTGTAGGTAAGAAAAATAAAGGATGTGCTTAAAATAATTAATGAGATCATAGAGCCTCTGTTGCCAGATAATATAATGGTAACTAACCCCATTAGAACTGCGCTTAAAGTTAATATCTGGTTTTGACGGTTTTCTTCAAAAATTTTAACAATTGATAAGAAAATCATCATTACGGCTAGATCGCCAAAGACATTGGCATTTATCATACCTGAGGGTCTTTCTATTCCAAGAAAGTATTGAGTTAGAACTATACTGCCTAGGATAATTAAGGCAACTTTTAGGCTTAATAAAAGACGGTTAATATCCCAGTTAACTTGGTATATTGCTAGGGCAATAAATGGAGCGAATAGGAAATGTATTTTTCTTCCTAGGTGAAGAAATGATGTGTTAGGTTCGTTTGCGAAGACTATAGAAAGAAACATGACTAGGAAGTAGCCGGCAGTTATAAAAGAAAAGGATCTAAGCGCAGTAATTTTAAAGGGTGATGCTTTCTGGGAAATAGCAACAATTATTCCTAAGCAAAGGATGATAAATAAAATAAGGTTGCCAAAAATCTTGACGGTACCAATAACAATCGGGAAGCAGAGTAAAAGGTAAACAATAACACTTGAGTGCCATTTGCTAATGGTTATATCCGACATATTTTTTTGGTTAAGTTTATCTTAAATAGAGGGTTATGATTCTAACATATAGCTTGGTAATCAGCGAGTTAGAGATCTGGGTGCTTATGTTGAATCGCCTTGGATTTCTAGACGGGCCCAGACTTCATAAAATATCTTTTTTAATATTAAGTTGGTGACAGCATATCATTACTGCTATGTTTTTGAACTGGATTGTCAAGCATCTCGAGACCTTTGCGCGAAACACAGCAAAACAACTGATTTCCAATAAGACTCATCCGGCAAAATATACCGTATTAATTTATCAAAAATTACTGGAAATAACATGGCCTGGAAGAGCCTCAAACGAAGAAGCCTTGGCGATGCTCTGCTGATTGATCACGTGGCATGGCAAGAACTGGTGGAGTCCATGGGTTAATTGAATCGTCTCGTCTGGAACAATTACTAATCGACATTCATTCCAGTACACGCGTGAAAAAGCCTAGCCACCACTAATGATGTTCAAAGCCTTACTATTACAGAGCGGGTACAAGTTGAGTAACCCGGCATTGGAAAAACAACTGGCTCGAGATCTGCTTTTCAGGCGATTTGTAGGGTTGGGTGTCATGGCGTCTATTCCAGATAACAGCACCTTCTGGCGTTTTCGTCAGCAGTTGGAAAAACATGCATTGATGGAACCATTACTGAAAGAAATCAATGATCAATTCATTGAGCAAGGCCTCTTCTACATTAAATCAGGCAGCGTCAGCATCGTTGATGCCAGTGTCATCGAAGCCAAGCAGTGTCGGCTCAATAAGACGAAGAATGGTGGCTCGACTCAGGACCCGGACGCTGACTGGAACGTCAAAGCAGGTTCTGATGGAAAGCGTAAAAGCACCTATGGTTTCAAAGCCCACCTGAATGTTGATGAAGATGGCCTGATCAAGGCCACAGACCCGCTACCTTGGGTAGCGTGCATGATTCCAACTGCTTTACCGACTTACTAGAAGGTGACGAATCAGCGGTCTATGGAAATAGTGCTTACCAAAGCCAGAAACACGCAGATTGGCTTTCGCAGTACTGTCAAGCGTGTCTTTGGTGTGCTGAAACTGCATTATGGGATGGCAAAGGCTCGTTACTTGGGTGTCCCGCGTAATCGCACACGCTTTCAATTGATGTGTGTGGCACACAACATCAAACGTGGAAGATCTATTCAGCGGGCAAGTTGTGTCTGAAAACAGAATGAAGGGGGAAAGCAGATGTGTTTCAGTAGATATAGACGATATACTGTCCCTATTGGCAAAATGGAATCAGAAAAACGAAGTCTCAGCATTTAACTGGCTATGTGAGCTGATCGCGTAAAGGTCTCATCTCAATATAATTAAATATATCTTGTCGTGCTAGATATCTAATTGCATATATCTTTCGCTTCATTCGTTCACGTTTTAATTATTGTCTGTATCACTCTGAGAATGAGGGCGTCAACTTTTGGCGAGGGGTTCTAAACACCATAAGGCTTTTCTTATAGATCTTGAGCGAGTTGATTAGGCTTTGAAAAAAGAAGCCGCTGAATTAGCACTGGATGAGCTTGAGAGGATATGGGGTGATAAATACCCTATTGTGATTCAATCATGGCGGAAGAAATGGGATAGTTTTTCGGTCACTTTTCGTTTTTCTGAAGCCACTCGGAAAGTGATCTATACTACTAATTCTATTGAGGCAGTACGCATGACAGTCAAGAGCGCGAAGGAAACACGGAAAATATTGGACCCGTTGGGTATGCCGATTAGGTACAACGGAAGGGTTATCGAAATAAGCCGCTATTGCGTGAGGATAAAGCCCGTAATAAAGCCATCGAGGTGATCAGATTAGACAGAGAGCGTAACTTTGCCACCTATAAGTAAGATTATGGTTTAGCAAGAACTTGATTTATAGGCTTAGCTAAGAATGTAATCGTTTATGGTTTGCTAGAGTGGAGTTATGCGGGGAGTGCGTCTAAAATAGCCATTTTTGTAGAAAAGGGATAAAATCAGCGAATAAGATCGATATCAGGTGGTTTTTTGTAAAAAATTAAAATGGCGTCAAGGACATTCATAACCTATACGTTATGCTGAGGTTTCACATAATAATATTTTTTGGATTAACAACATGACATCAACTTTATCTTTAATCGGTCGAGACAAAGAATTATTTTCATTTGATGTCGGCTACAATGAAGTCGAACTGAAAAATAAAGTTTCCTTGTCATCGTTCTTGGTTCTTGGCGCTGCAGGGTCGATAGGACAAGCGGTTACAAAAGAAATATTCAAACGTAATCCAAATAAGTTACATATTGTTGATATAAGCGAAAACAATATGGTAGAAATCGTTCGCGATATAAGAAGTTCTTATGGATACATTAAGGGAGATTTCCAAACTTTTGCATTAGATATTGGCAGTATTGAATACGAGGCTTTTATTAAAGCGGATGGTCAATATGATTATGTTTTAAATCTCTCTGCTTTAAAGCATGTGCGTAGTGAAAAGGACCCTTTTACCTTAATGCGTATGATTGATGTGAATATCTTTAATACGGATAAAACACTTCAGCAGGCTATTGAAAATGGCGCAAAAAAATACTTCTGTGTCTCAACAGATAAAGCCGCAAATCCTGTTAATATGATGGGGGCATCTAAGCGAATTATGGAAATGTTTTTGATGCGCCGAAGTTTAGATATTTCAATTTCAACAGCACGTTTTGCTAATGTTGCTTTCTCTGATGGTTCCCTTTTACATGGCTTCAATCAACGGATTCAGAAAAGGCAGCCGATTGTTGCACCGCAAGATATTAAACGCTATTTTTTGACACCTAAAGAATCCGGCGAATTATGTTTGATGAGTTGTATCTTTGGTGAGAATAGAGATATCTTTTTTCCTAAACTGAGCGAACAATTACATTTAATTTCTTTTGCTGATATAGCAATTAAGTATCTAGAACAATTAGGTTACGAGCCTTATTGTTGCTCATCCGAAGATGAGGCGAGAGAATTAATGGCAACATTGCCAGATGAAGGAAAATGGCCCTGTCTATTTACTAATAGTGATACAACGGGTGAAAAAGACTTTGAAGAATTTTATACGGATAATGAAACCTTAGATATGGATAGGTTCATGGGTCTTGGTGTTATTGAAAATAAAGTTAATTTTAATGATGATCTTTTGCATGACTTTGAAAAAACTATCAGTGAACTTAAAGGGAAAAGAGGATGGTCAAAAGAACAGATTGTTAAACTATTTTTTAAAATGATCCCAGATTTTGCACATAAAGAAACCGGTAAATATCTAGACGGTAAAATGTAATGAGTGATGCTTTTAGCGATCTAATCAATTTTATTCGTCAAGAGTTTCAAACGGATGGTTTTTTACCATTGCACGAACCTGTTTTTTTTGGGAATGAAAAAAAGTATCTTAACGAGTGTATTGATTCTACTTTTGTCTCTTCCGTAGGGAAATTTGTTGATCGCTTTGAAGTCATGATGGCCGAATACACTGGGGCAAAATATGCAATTGCCACAGTGAATGGAACCGCTGCGCTTCATATTGCCTTGCAACTTGTCGGAGTCGATGACAACAGTGAAGTGATTACTCAGCCATTGTCTTTTATCGCAACCTGTAATGCTATAAGTTATTGTGGAGCTAAACCTGTTTTTGTTGATGTCGATAGAGATACCATGGGTTTAAGTCCAGTAAACTTATCAAGCTTTCTTAAAGAGCAAACAGGACAAAAAAACGATGGTTGTTATAATAAAATAACAGGTAAAAAAATTGCGGCCGTCGTTCCCATGCACACCTTTGGCCACCCTTGCCGCATAGATGAAATTGCCTCTATCTGTAGTCAATACAATATTGCTCTGGTGGAGGATGCTGCTGAAAGTTTGGGAAGCTATTATAAAGGTCAGCATACAGGTACCTTTGGACAAATCAGTGCCTTTAGTTTTAATGGTAATAAAACTATAACCACAGGCGGTGGCGGAATGATTATTACTGATGATGAAGTCTTAGCTAAAAGAGCAAAGCATAAAACCACGACCGCAAAAGTTCCTCACCCTTACGAATTTATTCATGATGAAGTAGGCTACAACTATCGTCTGCCAAATATTAATGCCGCCTTGGGCTGCGCACAGATGGAAACGCTTGACGAAATTTTGAATAATAAACGAGAGCTTGCTTTAGCCTATGAAAAGTTCTTTGCAGATAAAGACATTAATTTTGTCAAAGAGCCAGAAAATGCCAAGGCTAATTATTGGTTGAATGCAGTTATTCTTCAAAATAGGAAAACAAGAGATGAGTTTTTAAAAGTTACAAATGATGCAGGGACCATGACTCGGCCAATCTGGCAATTGATGAACAGATTGGAAATGTTCGCATCTTGTCAACTAGGTGATCTGACTAATGCATATTGGCTTGAAGATCGCGTAGTTAATATTCCAAGTGGAGTACGGCTGTGAGAAAAAAATTGATTTTGATTGGTGGTGGAGGACACTGCAAGTCCTGTATTGATGTTATCGAGCAATCAGAACAATATGAAATAGCTGGCATTATTGATAAACAAGAGAACATTGGTCAGATGGTTTTAGGGTATGAAATTATAGGGATTGATAATCAAATAGAAACGTTGGCAACAGAGGGTTTTGAGTTTTTAATAACTATTGGGCAGAAACGAACGCCAAAAGTTAGACAAAAGCTATATAACGAACTAATGAGATGCAATGCAAAAATTGCCATGATTATTTCACCTCGGGCATATGTTTCACAATATGCGAAAATAGGAGAAGGTTCAATTATTATGCATGATGCATTGGTTAATGCGAGTGCGAGTATTGGAAAAAACTGCATCATTAATACTAAAGCGTTAATTGAACATGATGCCATCATTGGGGATCATTGCCATATATCCACTGGTGCAGTTATTAATGGGGGGGCGGATATTAAACAAGGGTCATTTTTTGGCAGCAATGGAACAAGTAAAGAGTATGTTGCAAGTTCAGAAGAAGCTTTTATCAAAGCGGGTACATTATTTTTAGGGGAAGGTGTTGAGTAAAGTATTCATTATTGCAGAAGCAGGTGTAAATCATAATGGTAGTACTGAGCTTGCAAAAAAACTAATAGATGTTGCCGTTCACTCAGGGGCAGATGCGATAAAATTCCAGACATTTAAAGCTGAAAATTTAGTCAGTAAAAAGGCACAAAAAGCAGAGTATCAAAAACAGACCACAGACAGCAAAGAATCACAGTTTGAAATGATTAAAAAGTTAGAGTTAGATGTTGATACACATCAAGCACTCATAGCTTATTGCGCTGAAAAAAACATCCTGTTTTTATCGACCCCGTTTGATCACGACAGTATTAATTTACTTAATAAATTAGGGCTAGACATTTTTAAAATCCCCAGTGGTGAAATAACTAATTTACCTTATTTAAAACAGATAGGCGCTTTAAATAAACAAGTCATCTTATCCACGGGTATGGCCAATTTAGGTGAAATTGAAGCCGCTTTGGCGGTATTAGTATCTGCGGGCACTCAGCGTAAAAGGATCACCGTACTGCACGCAAACACCATGTACCCAACCCCAATGGAAGATGTTAATTTAAAAGCCATGCAAACTATTGGGCAAGCGTTTGATATTGCTTATGGCTATTCTGATCATACCCTAGGGATAGAAGTAGATATTGCCGCGGTCGCTATGGGGGCAAGTGTCATAGAAAAGCATTTCACCTTAGATAAAACGATGGAGGGTCCTGATCATAAAGTCTCTTTAGAGCCAGATGAACTTAAAGCAATGGTTAAAGCCATTCGTAATATAGAATTGGCGTTAGGCTCTCGCGTTAAGCAAGTCAGCAACAGTGAGCGGCCTAATATGGCGGTGGCAAGAAAATCACTCATTGCAAAAATAGACATAAAGCAAGGTGAACAATTTACTGAAAACAACCTAACGATTAAAAGACCAGGAGCAGGGATAAGCCCTATGCGTTGGGATGAGGTGATTGGGCAAACCGCACAAAAAAACTATTTGGCTGATGACTTGATATGAATAAAAGAAAAGTCTGTGTCATTACGGGTACTAGGGCAGAATATGGTCTTTTGTATTGGCTAATGAAAGAGATTCAAGCGGATGACGCGTTGGAATTACAAATTATAACAACAGGCATGCATTTGTCGCCTGAGTTTGGATTGACGTATAAAGAAATTGAAAAAGACTTTAAAATAGACAAGAAAATAGAAATGCTACTGTCTTCAGATACCTCAATAGGTATCTCTAAATCTATAGGGCTGGCGCAAATATCGTTTGCCGAAAGTTATGACGAGTTACAGCCAGATATGGTGGTGGTTTTAGGTGATAGATACGAAATCTTCAGTGCGGTGAGTGCCGCGATGATCGCAAGAATTCCTATTGCACATCTTCACGGAGGGGAGACTACAGAAGGTGCTTTTGATGAGGCGATAAGGCATTCAATTACCAAAATGAGTCATTTGCATTTTACGGCAACAGAGGCCTATAAAAATAGAGTGATTCAGTTAGGGGAGCAGCCAGATAGCGTATTTAATGTGGGTGGGCTTGGGATAGATAATATTATCAAGCTTACTCTGTTATCAAAAGAAGAGTTTGAAGAGTCTATTAATTTTAAGCTTAACAAAAATAATATATTAATTACTTTTCACCCTGCATCATTAGAAAAGGCAACGGCGCAGCGCCAATTTAATGAATTGTTATTAGCGCTTGACGAGCAAGAAAATACAGCACTGATCTTTACCAAAGCAAACAGTGATACGGATGGGCGTGTTATTAATCAAATGATTGATGAATATGTGTCAAAGAACAAAGATAAAGCGGTGGGCTTTACTTCATTAGGGCAATTACGTTATTTATCTGCATTGCAGTTTGTGGATGCCGTTATCGGTAATTCATCCAGCGGCTTAATTGAAGCTCCCAGTTTTAATATTGGTACGATCAATATTGGAAAAAGACAACAAGGGCGCTTGGCTGCTGATAGCGTTATTAACTGTGATATGACCCAAAAATCTATAAGCTCAGCAATTACTAAACTACACTCAAGGGATTTTCAACAAAAACTATTAACTATTCAAAACCCTTACGCAAAAAACAAAACATCTCAATTGATTATTAATACACTTAAGTCATACCCCCTCAATAATATTCTAATAAAAAAATTCAATGATTTTGATAAGGAACTAAAAACACATGACTAATTCCAAAAATTCGGGGCATATTTTTATTATTGCTGAAGCTGGCGTTAATCATGATGGCAATATAGATCAAGCAATTCAATTAATTGATATTGCTACTCAGGCCGGAGCTGATGCAGTCAAATTTCAAACCTTTAAGACTGAAGCGATGGTGACAAAAACAGCACAAATGGCTGAGTATCAAGTAACTAGCCCTAAAAAACTAAATTCTCAATTTGAATTATTAAAAAACTTAGAGCTAAGCTGGAATGACCATTTGACTTTATTTGATTATGCGAAAAAAAATCATATTGAATTCCTATCATCTCCTTTTGATATTGAATCCATTAACTTATTAGAAAAACTAAATATTAATACCTATAAAATTCCTTCAGGTGAGATTTTATCAATTCCATATTTGCGTGCGCTAGCTAAACTCAATAAAAAGACCATTCTTTCAACAGGCATGAGTGATATTAATGAAATACATACAGCTATTAAATGCTTAACAAACGCAGGTTTAGAGCTTAATAACCTGACTCTCCTTCATACTAATACGGCATACCCAACGCCTTATGAAGATGTCAATTTAAATGCAATGCTAACTCTCAAAGAATTATTTTCAGTTGACGTTGGTTTCTCAGATCACTCCTTAGGTATTGAGGTTCCAATTGCTGCCGCAGCATTAGGCGCTTCTGTTATTGAAAAGCACTTCACTCTTGATAAATTATTACCAGGCCCAGACCACCAGGCTAGTTTAAGCCCACAAGAATTAAAAATGATGATTAGTGCAGTTCGTAACATAGAAATTGCCCTAGGCTCTGAAGAAAAAAAAATAAGCCCTTCAGAATCAAAAAATATAACTGCCGCAAGAAAAAGCATTGTGGCTAAACAGGATATAAAAATAGGCGAACTTTTTACTGAGGACAACCTAACGATTAAACGCCCAGGAAATGGACTCAGCTCATTACTTTGGGATAAAGTAGTGGGAACAAAAGCGAAACAAAACTTCCTTACAGATACTCCTATTCGCTTATAAATTAACTGCGCTACTTGGAATATTAACTACCCTATCAGCCGCCCATTCAGTATGACTCAAATCACCTTGCACGCAATTTTTAAACATTTCTAGTTGGTGCATAGGCTTCCAAATAGGTCGAGTCATGATGCCAGCTTCATTTGTTTTTTCTAAGAAAGTATCTCGTTCAGTTTTATTTTGTAGTACAAAAGCACTCAACCACCCATTTGATTCAACACCTTTACCATCTCTTAACATATCCACCTGGCGTTGCTTACACCATTGATAATATCGCTCAGCCACCTGCCTCTTACCGCTAAGTATTTTAGGTAACATTTCTAACTGAGCTAACCCTAACGCCGCATTAATGTTTGGCATACGGTAATTAAATCCCAATTCATCATGAACGAATTCCCATGAATGCTGTAATTTTGCAGTCGTAGTAAGGTGCTTTGCACGTTTAGCTAACTCAGCATCATTAGTTAAAATCATACCGCCACCGCCACTAGTAATGACCTTGTTACCATTAAAACTAAGTGCAGCTACTAACCCAAAGGTCCCTGCGTGCTGACCATTTAATGTAGAACCTAAAGATTCAGCTGCATCTTCAACTAATGGAATATTATAGTCGTTACAAACTTCTAATAACTTATCCATATTACTTTCAGTAGACT
>ENA-ORXI01003446-ORXI01003446.1-sediment-metagenome-genome-assembly--contig:-NODE-3446-length-10612-cov-3.476317_pt1 | contig 10612 bp, 9 predicted proteins | sample MGYA00237861_ERZ511468 | MGnify/ENA primary metagenome ERZ511468 (study PRJEB26299, sample SAMN06266213) | sediment metagenome | isolation source: Hudson Canyon methane seep mesocosm | place: USA:Hudson...
CTCTACCTGGCTTTACCAGCTCATTGATAATACCTTTAATGGTAACTTCACCAAATTGCTCTGTCGCTAGGTCATTGATATTTACTTGCTGTAACTGCTCTGCGCTATTTAGTAAATTAGCACTATCAATATTGAGCTGCTTAATAATATTTTCAACAATAGGATAAGTTTCAGGGTGAACAGCACATTGATCAAGTGGATTATCACCACCACTAATACGTAAGAAGCCTGCCGCTTGCTCAAAAGCTTTTGGACCCAAGCGAGCCACTTTCTTCAACTGTTTTCTATTAATAAAAGCGCCCTGTTCATCTCGAAATTTAACAATATTATTTGCCATGGTTTTGTTTAAACCAGCAACGCGAGTTAGCAGTGCTACTGAGGCTGAATTAAGGTCAACCCCTACGGCATTTACGCAATCTTCGACAACATCATCAAGACTTTGGCTTAATTGACTCTGACTAACATCATGTTGATATTGACCAACACCTATAGCCTTAGGATCGATCTTAACTAACTCAGCTAAGGGGTCTTGTAAACGTCTAGCGATGGAAACTGCACCACGCAGAGAAACATCAAGATCAGGAAACTCTTTAGCAGCAAATTCAGAGGCAGAGTACACCGATGCACCGGCTTCACTGACCATCATTTTTTTCGGTTTAGCCAAACCAGTCGTTGAGTCAAACTGAGCGATAACCTCACTGACTAATTTATCACTTTCCCGCGAACCAGTCCCATTACCAATAGCAATGAGTTCAACCTTATGTTGGCGGCAAATATTAACTAAAGTACGAACCGATTTATCCCAATGATTTTGCGGGGCATGAGGGAAAATAGTCGTGGTATGAAGTAATTTACCAGTAGCATCAACAATAGCAATTTTACAACCCGTACGAAGTCCTGGGTCTAAACCAAGTGTAATTTTCGCTCCCGCTGGTGCTGCCATTAATAGATCAGTCAAGTTTTCAGCAAATACTTTAATCGCTTGTAGTTCAGCTTGCTCACGTAGTCGGGTTAAAAGCTCATTGCTTAAACTAACACTGAGTTTGCTTTTCCACGCTAAACGCACAGTATTAGTTAAAAAGCTGGCTGCCTTTTGTTGCGTAAGTCGTAGCGTTAAATGGTCATTAATAATTTGCTCAGCACTGGAAATAGTGTTCTTTTCTTGACTAGGATCGACATCAATTTTTAATTGTAGAAAACCTTCATTTCGGCCTCGCAACATTGCAAGCATACGATGTGAAGGCACTGTTTTTAACTTTTCACTATGCTCAAAATAATCCCGAAATTTAGCCGCTTCTTTATCTTTTCCTTTGACAACTTTACTGGTTAAATGTGCTTGTTTAAGTATATGATTACGTAGCTTTTGCAATAGATTAGCATCTTCACTGAAGCGTTCAGCCAAAATCGCACTAGCACCATCTAATACCGCTTTGACATCCTCAAAACCTGCCTCACTGCTCAAGAAAGCTTGAGCTTCTTTTTCTGGGTCAAGCTGCCAATTGTTAAACAAGCGATTCGCTAACGGTTCAATACCGGCTTCAATGGCAATTTGTCCTTTAGTACGACGCTTAGGTTTGTAAGGCAAATATAAATCTTCTAAACGGGTTTTGTTATCGGCATTAGCAATTTGCTTAGCTAACTCTGCAGTTAACTTATCTTGCTGTTTGATACTGGTTAAAATAACCTGACGACGAGCTTCTAAATCACGTAAATAGGTAAGCCGTGTCGCCAATTCCCGTAAATGGTTATCATCTAAACCTTGGGTAGCTTCTTTTCTATAGCGGGCAATAAAAGGTACTGTAGCGCCATCATCTAATAAAGTGACAGCAGCATTAATTTGCGAGGTTTTAACATTAAGTTCTTGAGCAATTTGCTCATTGATTTGTTGGGAAATAGCTGACATTGAATGGTATTCCGGCTTGGATTGAGCAATTTTTCTTTATAATATAGTCGAATCATACCAGAAAGTGGCTTTATCGAATAATCACTTATAACAAATATCATAACCTCCTTTCATTCTGCATGATCTATGTGTAGCACTATGGTGCTAAATATAAAGTCACCCAAATAAGCTAAAGTAGCTTATAAATTGAGAATAGGAAAATCATTATGCTTAAAGGCAAAACAGCTCTAATCACAGGCTCAACTAGCGGTATTGGCTTAGCAACGGCTCATACATTAGCAGAGCAAGGTATTAACTTGGTTTTACACGGTTTAATGAATCAAGCAGAAGGAACAGCTTTAGCAGAAGAATTTGCGGCTAAATACAATATAAAGACACTTTTTGATAATGCCAACCTAATGGACTCTTCCGCTATTTCTGCCTTTATGAATAACGCTTTAAAAGTCATGGGCTCTATTAATATTTTGATTAACAATGCTGGTATTCAACATACTGAAGGCGTGGATACTTTTCCAGAAAACAAGTGGAACGCTATTATCGCAATTAACTTAACAGCGGCTTTTCATACCATTCAGCAATCATTACCGAGCATGAAAGCTGAGAGTTGGGGTCGTATTATCAATATCGCTTCTGTTCACGGTTTAGTTGCCTCATTAAATAAATCAGCTTATGTGGCAGCCAAACATGGCTTAGTTGGTTTAACTAAAGTGGTCGCGTTAGAATGCGCTGAGCAGGGTATAACAGCAAACTCTATTTGTCCTGGTTGGGTTGATACACCATTAATCAACGACCAAATTAATGAAATAGCACAGAAGCAACAAGTTGAATTTGAACAAGCAAAATATAACCTAGTAACAGCCAAACAACCTTTACCAGAGATGATGAATCCTCGCCAAATAGGCGAATTTATTTTATTCTTATGTAGTGATAGTGCTCGCAGCATTACTGGCGCATCTTTACCAATGGATGGCGCTTGGACAACACAGTAAACTCAGATTCAAAGACGGTAATGTGCCAGAAATGCCGTTTAAACTAATATAGCGAGCATAAATAAATTGAATAAACGCAAAGTGACAACCTCACGATATACTAAGCTGAAGCTTTTTTATTGAGAAAATACGATGACTATAAAAAATGGTGAACAGGTTCGCCGCCAAGTGATGGGTGACGATTTCGTTGATCGTGCTTTAAATAATGCCGATGACTTTGCTCAACCGATGCAAGACTACATTAATGATCATGGTTGGGGCTCCACTTGGCAACGAGGTGGTATTGATCTAAAAACTCGCAGCTTAGTCACCATTGCTATGCTTGCGGCTTTAAGAACACCACAAGAATTGAAAGGACATATTCGCGGCGCACTCAATAATGGTGCTACTGTTGAGGAAATACGCGAAGTGATACTCCACAGCGCGGTGTATTGTGGCGCACCAGCAGCACAAGAAGCTTTTCGTGCAGCAAAAGAAGTACTCAATAGTAACTAGTGAGGCAGTAAACAATCAGTTCCGAATCTGGCTAGTGTTAATACTTGTTAGCTATTACACTGGGATAAAATAATCTCAGGGTAATCATTAGCAAGATGGACAATACATTATATCAACAAGTGCGGCTATCTCGTGACGCTCGTTTTGATGGCCAGTTTTTTATTGCTGTGAAAACCACAGGCATATTTTGCCGTCCTATCTGTCCCGCTCCGCCGCCGAAAGAATGTAATGTAGAATACTTCACAACATCTGTTGCTGCTGTAAATCATGGTTACAGACCCTGCCTGCGCTGTCGGCCCGATGCCGCGCCCGACTCTTTTGCCTGGAAAGGCAAGAACACCAGTTTTGAGCGAGCACTAAACTTAATCAATGAAGGAGCACTTACCTCTCAAAGCATTAGCCAACTTAGCGATCGTTTAGGCATTTCAAGTCGTTATTTAAATACCCTATTTCAAGAAAACCTTGGCACGAGCGCTAAAAACTACGCCCAACACCAACAATTAATGTTTGCTAAATCACTATTGCAACAAACCTCCATGAGCATTACTCAAATTGCTTTTGCTGCTGGCTTTAATAGCCTGCGTAGATTCAATGACTGTTTTCAAACAAAGTTAAAACTAACGCCATCAAGCATGCGTAAAAATAAGGCAGTGGCCACTAATACTATCACCTTATTTTTAAGTTACCGTCCTCCTTATGCTTGGTCACAGCTTAGAGATTTTTTAAAGCACAGAGCCATATCGCCAATAGAATGGTTAGACACCAACAGTTATGGCAGAAGCTTTACTTGGCCATCGGACAATGGTGATGATATTCATGGGCAATTTATAGCAACACACATAGAGGATAAAAATGGCTTCGAAGTAAATATCAGCATCAGTGACATCACCTACTTGATGCCTGTGGTGAGGAATATTCGTCGCATTTTAGACTTAGATGCCGCTATAGAAAACATTGATAAACAGCTAATAGCATTGGATGGATTCAATGAGAAAATCTGTTTAGGATTGCGTTTGCCTGGCACATGGAATTTATTTGAAGCAGGTATCAGAGCTATTTTAGGTCAACAAATCTCCGTTGCAGGCGCACTAAAACTGGTAGCAACTTTAGTGAAACATTACGGCACAAAGCAGGGAGATTTGACATTATTCCCATTACCAAAGGATCTACTCAATAGCGATTTAAGTGAGTTGAAGATGCCTGCTGCTCGACGAGCAACATTATTAAACTTAGCCCAATTTATGGTAGAAAAACCACAAGCATCTCCTGATGAATGGCTGCAATTAAAAGGTATTGGCCCCTGGACAATTGACTACGCAAAAATGCGTGGTTTAAGTAATCCTAATATTTGGTTAGGTGGCGATTTAGGCATTAAAAAGGCCTTAACTCAGCAAGGCGTAGAATTAACTCCCGAAGATGCTTCTCCTTGGCAATCTTATTTAACTTTTCAGGTATGGAATTTATTATGAAACAGTCCTTCTTTAGCGCTTTACCCACACCCATAGGTGATCTTGGAATTTTTGCTGAAAATGATGCTATTTATCGAGTTGAATTTATTGATAGAGTTAAAGAGCGTGATTTAATGGATACATGCTCACTTAAAGAAAACGAGTTAACTTTGCTCGCCAAAAAACAACTAGAGCAATACTTTACCGGCAAAGCAACTGTATTTAATTTACCTTTAGCTCCACAAGGCACGCCATTTAGGCAGCATGCATGGCAGGCTCTACAACAAATTCCCTATGGAGAAACTCGCTATTACAGCCAACAAGCTGAACTAATGAATAATAAAAAGGCTGTACGTGCCGTGGGGGCCGCCAATGGAGCTAACCCTATCGCTATTATAATTCCCTGCCATCGAGTCATAGGCAAGGATGGTAGTTTAACGGGATATGCCGGAGGCCTAGATAGAAAGGCTTGGTTATTAAACTTTGAGCAAAGGCTGATGCAAGACAAACAAGGTTTTACTCTGAATTAACAATGAATCGTTAATTTTTGCTAACACAAAGCCTTTAATGTAATTTACCCCTATTACGAAATTTACAGATGAAATAATGATAAAAATTTACGGCGACACTCAGTCAGGAAACTGTTATAAAATCAAATTATTATGCAGTTTTCTGCAACTTGAGCATCAATGGCGTCATATGGATATTTTAGCTGGTGATACTCAACAGTCCGGTTTTTTATCAAATAACCCCAATGGAAAAATTCCTCTGTTAGAGTTGCCTGATGGTCGCTGCTTAACAGAATCTAATGCCATTATGAATTATTTAGCCGCTGATAGTGATTTACTGCCAACCAATAATTTTGACTTAGCCAAAGTACAGCAATGGCAGTTTTTTGAACAATATAGTCACGAACCTTATATAGCAGTAGCCCGTTTTATTGCTAAATATTTAGGTTTACCAAAAGATCGTCAAGCTGAATATGAATCAAAACAGCAAGGCGGCTATAAAGCATTATCGGTAATGGAAGAGCAGCTAACAAAAGCGCCTTATTTAATTGGTAATCAACTTACTACAGCTGACCTCGCTTTATATGCCTACACCCATGTTGCTGATGAAGGTGGTTTTGAGCTAAAAGACTACCCCGCTATTTTAGCTTGGCTCGATAGAATACAACGTAAACCTAACTATATAACAATGGACTCTACTGACTAAAGGTTTCGCAATGATACGCCCAGTAAAACGACAGGACGCACAAGAGATTGTCGATATTTATAATCATTATGTTGAAAACACTGTCATTACTTTTGAAGAAGAGTGTATTGATAGCAACGAGATGGTTAAACGTATAGAAAAAGTCATAGACGCCAACCTGCCTTGGCTAGTGATAGAAGAAAGCGGTATTTTATTGGGATATGCTTATGCTACACCATGGAAAGCTCGTAGTGCTTATCGGTTTTCTGTGGAAGCAACCGTTTATCTTGATCCCAAAGAGCAAGGCAAAGGCTTAGGTACTCAGCTTTATAAAACCTTGTTTTCAGAACTTAAACAAAAATCAATTCACTCGGTATTAGGTGGAATTACACTGCCTAACCCCGCCAGTATAGCCCTTCATGAAAAATTAGGGATGACTAAGGTTGCTCACTTCCACCAAATTGGTCGAAAGTTTGATCAATGGCTTGATACTGGCTATTGGCAGCTCACTTTAGATTGAAGTATCTAAAGCAAAAAAATTTTATAAGTATTAACATTTCTGAGTGCATCCTTCTATTTTACTTTCGCTTTATTTAGCTGAGTAATATCAATTTAAATTGAAAAACTCCATGTTATAGTATCTGTCTTGATGACGAGTTTGTATTGTCTTCAAAGGCAAGGTTTTTAACAAAAACTTAAAGTGAAATACCTTTCAGTATTAACTGTACAAAGATTTTATTAAGGGAAAATAATGAAAAAATTAGCAAGTATAGCTATAGCAATAATGGCGCTTAGCGCCGTTGGCTGTCAAAAAAAAGTAGAAGCTCCCGCAGAAGTTATAGCTAAACCAACGGCTGAAGTGACCAAGCAAGCGGCAGCCGTTCCCGAACGTCCAAGTGATAAAAATTTAATAGCAGTCAAGGTTTATCACCATATGAAATATATGGAAACCACTGCCAAACTAGCTGGCGGTACTAATAAATTATTACATACTAAGAAATTACCGACCGAAGGTACTGATGCTGTTGTGACACCAGCCCTTGATCATTTATATAGCAAGGCTGTTATAGATCTTAGTAATGGCCCTGTCACTATTGAATACCCTGAGATAGATGAAGGGCGATATTACTCATTACATATTACCGATCAAGAACACTACACCATTTTTGATGAAATTCATCCCGTGGGTAAATTCACTATGGTCCGTAAAGGCCAAGAGATGAAGGTACCAGAGGGAGCAACGGTTATTGAGAGCCCTGGTGATTACCCGCATGTTTTCATTCGAGTTCAAGTTAAGACGCCTGAAGATTTAGTTAACACTTTAGCTATTCAAGAAAAAATTACGCTGACAGCCAATAGTAGCAAAACGCTGATTATAGATGATCCCATTAAACATACTTTAGCCACTCATGATGTCTACCCTCAAAATAAAGCGTTAATGACCTCATCAATAGGTTTCTCTCATCAGGATTACCTACGGGTAAGTGAATATCTAGGCGCTGTGGCACCTAAGTTTGGTCCATCCGGAAATATTGGTATGTTCGGCCCAATTGATAGCAATGAGCCTAATAGTAATGATCACGAATATCGAGCTGTCGCAATTATTGGTCACTTAGGTCTACCTGTTGAGCATGCCTACTACGGTCCCTTCTTTAGCAACTGTAAAAACGAAGTATTAATGGGAGATAAAACCGAAGTATTCACTTTGCCATATCAACCAGAAGGGGTTGAACTATTTTGGTCGGTTACTCGCTACAGTGCCCTGACAAGAAATACCCTACCGGGCAAGAATGATCTGATTAACGCCTATAATACTCAGCCGGATGCTAATGGTAATATTAGCATTACCTTCAGTGTGGAAAACCCTAACGATGGCACATACTGGATGCCGGTAAACTCAGGCGAACCTTATTACTTTGTGGTGCGTTACTACAAACCTGATGTGAATAATTTGCCACAAAAGCCTTGTAGCTAATTATTGTTGAGCTCTAGCGAATAACTTAAAAGAAAAAGGACAAAAACAAGCTAATGTTTTTGTCCTTTTTGCTTATATAGATTCAAATCAACTTAGGTTTAAAAACGATAAATAAAACCTAAGATAGGCCCATGAGTGACAGTATCATAGGCAAATGAGCCTTGTTCACCAGCTTTACCAGTAGAATAATCTACCCAAGTAGTTTTATACTGAGCATCAATGGTCATGGTATTATTGATATGGTACTGAACGCCTGCAGTAAGCCCCGCAGTAAAATCGGCTTCTAGGCCTAAACCGCCGATATCGCCACGCAGCATATAACTCCAATTATCGTTAATTTCCGCTGTCCAACGTGCGCCAACAAATAAATCAAACCAGCTTTCTTTTGTTTTTCTTGTTAGCTCTTTTTCTATCCCTTGAGGGGCCAAAGTTACTGCCAACCTATTGTTCCATTTTCTAAAACCAACAGAATAATCCAAGTTAGCTGAACCATAATTCACCCGATAAGCCCCTTCAAATTGGAAAACACCTTGGGTTACTTTAGCTTTTATCTTGCCGTCTTTTGGGCCAGTAAAATTTTTCTTTTGCGTCATAAAACCATAATCAGCCATAACACCCCAACCACTGCTATGGAATGCTTCATAACGCAACATACCGGCCGCATGCAGGTTTTCACGTAAGTCACTGAAATCAAGATCAACTTCGGTATCAGCAATAGTGCCCCAACTAGCGTCGCCCTCAATAGTGCTTGCCATTATATAAGGCTCTATCATCACTTGCCATTCGCCCGCATTAGCCGAAGTTAACGAAAACATGGCAGGCAAAACTACAGCCATTGCTATTCCTTTTTGTAGCTTCATATTGTTTGTTCCATTTAAATAGTAAAACACTGTTTTAATTATGATATAGAGCAATTGTGCCTTGTTAAGCATGATAAACCAACATATCTAGCTGCTCTAATTGTTTTGTATCAAATTTGGCCGATAATCATTAGCTGAAAAAAATAAACTAGTATATTCTAACTTACACATAATCTTAGCTTTTACACCATAACACCATATTTTTTAATAAGAAGAATATAATGAAACTTGGAAAAACACTGCTACTCTCAGCTGCTTTATTCAGTGCAAACATTGTTGCAGCTGACTTCCTATCTCAATTTACCGATCCGGTTGATGGCAGGCTAGATGCTTCAACTTTTTTAGCTGAGAATGCTTTTGGTTTTTTACCGGTTCCGGTCATCATAACTGACCCAGCTTTTGACGGAGGCCTAGGGTTAATAGGCTTGATTTTCCATGAATCCGAAAAGGATGCCGAAAAAAGAAAACAAGCGATGATTACTTCAGAAAATGCAGCTCGTTATTTGTTACCACCCAGTGTTTCTGCTGTTGGTTATGTAAAAACAGGTAATGACTCTTGGACCGCAGGTGGTGGCCATATGGGCTTTTTCAAGCAAGGAAAAATAAAGTATGTCGGTGGTGCTGGTTATGGTGATATCAACCTGAATTTTTATGGTTTTGGCGATATAGAGCTTAATAAGCCGATTGAACTAAAAACCAAAGCTGCTGGTATTGTTCAAACCTTAAAATTTAAGGTGCCAGACAGTAAAGTTTATGTTGGTGTTAAACAATCCTACATGGATGCTGAAATTGCTCCAACCAACATGCCAGGTTTTGATGGTGCAATTCTACCGCCACAGCAATACTCTGATGATATTGAAGATAAAATAAAAGATTTACTGACTAGAAAAGTAACTACCTCTGGCCTAGGTATCGCATTAGAATACGATAGTCGAGATAATGTCTTTAGCCCAAGTGAAGGCTATCAATATTCATTTGAATATATGGTCTTTAGCGACAAAATAGGTAGTGATAAAAACTATCAGCTAACTACGTTTGAAGGCTTAAACTACTGGAAGCTTAGTGAAAACTTTAGTGGTGGCTTAAAAATCGCCTCTGAAATTGCCGATACCGACGATTTTCTACCTCCTTATGCTCTACCCAGCATGAAAATTCGTGGTGTTCCCTCTGGCCGCTACCAAGGTACTCACACTTTTGCCACTGAGGCTGAGGTAAGTTATGCCCTTGATAGCCGCTGGCGGGTACTAGGCTTTGTTGGCGCTGGCCGTGTCGGCAACGAAATGAGCTCAATAAAACATGGCGATACTAAGGTATCTAAAGGGCTTGGTTTTAGATACCAAGTTGCTCGCCGCTACGGATTTTTCACTGGTCTTGATGTAGCCTTTGGCCCTGAAGAAACAGTTTGGTATATCCAGGCAGGTTCGGCTTGGTAAATTGACCTTACTTAGCCGAAGAGTTTGGTGATAATACCCTTGAGAAGTTCAAACAAAAGCAAAAACAACAAACAACTATGAGCTACTTTCTAATAAACTCACCTATCAGTTGATACGTTTCTTCACATTCTTTTGCCACCAAACTATCTAGCAACATATAAGCGTGAATCATACCGTCAAATGAATGCAACTCTACTTTCACCCCAAGTTTGCTTAATGCTTTGCCATAGGCAATACCTTCATCTCTTAACGGGTCACAACCTGCGGTGAATATGAGTGTTTCTGGCATGTTCGCAGCCAATGGCATAAACAATG
>ENA-ORXI01003449-ORXI01003449.1-sediment-metagenome-genome-assembly--contig:-NODE-3449-length-10609-cov-17.374668_pt1 | contig 10609 bp, 11 predicted proteins | sample MGYA00237861_ERZ511468 | MGnify/ENA primary metagenome ERZ511468 (study PRJEB26299, sample SAMN06266213) | sediment metagenome | isolation source: Hudson Canyon methane seep mesocosm | place...
CGTCAGCTTGCTACATGTGTGAAACGTGCGCGTTTCTTAGCGTTAATTCCTTACTGCGATATGCATAAGTAATAACGATGTTGTTGTTTAAAACATCAAATCAAAATAAAGCGTAAAGGAACATAATATGCTGCGAGGTATTGCAGTGTTTTCAATGCAAGGACGTTGGCAAGCTGCCATCGCCATTGCATTACTCTCATTAGGCGCTTTGATGATTCCGCCACTAAGTTATTTAGTAAGTGGTGTCATTGCGCTCTGTACTTTACGTATGGGGCCAAAAGAAGGAGCAAAAGTTCTTGTTGCTACCACGGTAATATTTACCTTGTTAGCAGGTCTATTATTAGGCCAACTTTATATCTCTGGATTGTTTTTGTTAACCAGCTGGTTACCGATATTTGGTATCAGTTTGGTATTGGGTTATACACGATCATTAGCGTTAAGTTTATTGGCTGCTGGTGGTTTAGGCATAGTGTTAGTTTTGGGAGCCTATTTGGTTCTTCCAGATCCTGCATTATGGTGGCAACAAATGATTGAGCCATTTATGGCATCCTTAGGTCAGCAGCCTGGTTGGCAGCTAGATCAAACGGAAACACAATTATTAGTCTTGAGTTTGTCGGGTATGATGACAGGCTTGGTTGCTGCAGGCTTTAGCTTAAATGTGATGATTGGTTTATTAATAGGCCGAGCATGGCAAGCTAAACTGTATAATCCAAATGGTTTTGCAAGTGAGTTTACTCAGCTTAAATTGGAAAAACCTGCTGCAATATTGACTACTATTTTAATGGTAGTAACGGTGTCACCTATGGCGGAATCGTTACCAATATTGCAGGATTGTTTATTCGTTATGTTGACTGTATTTTCCTTGCAAGGATTGTCTGTCATTCATGCCGTAGTCAGACAGCAACAAAAACATAAATTTTGGTTAGTAGCCGTTTATCTGCTACTTATCGTGATGCTGCCTCAGATGGTGGTGATTCTCGCGATAATAGGTGTTTTAGAACAGTGGTTTAATTTTCGTCGACATTCCGTTGAATGAGACGAGTGACTTTAAGAGCAGTATTTTACTGCGAATGAGGATAGAACGATGCAAGTAATTTTGCTAGAAAAAATGCAGAAGCTTGGTAATCTTGGTGATGAAGTAGCTGTTAAAGCTGGTTTTGGCCGTAATTTCCTAGTACCAAATGGTAAAGCTTTGCCTGCAAACAAGCGTAACCGTGAAGTGTTTGAATCACGTCGTGCAGAACTTGAAGCTGCAGCTGCTAAATTGCAAGCTGAAGCTGAACAACGTAAAACAAAACTTGTTGCTGCTGGTGATGTAAACGTCATGGCTAACGCAGGTATTGAAGGTAAGTTGTTTGGTTCAATTGGTGCACAAGATATCGCTGATGCATTAAATGCTCAAGGTGCTGAGATTGAACGTAATGAAGTACGTCTTCCTGAAGGTGCATTGCGCCACACAGGTGAGTACAGCATTGATATTCAATTGCACTCAGATGTTGTTGTCGCTGTAAGCGTTAACATCACTTCAGAAGCACAATTGGCTGCACTAGCTGAAGCTGAACAAGCTGAAAAAGCAAAAGCAAAAGCGTTAGCTGAAGCTGAAGAAATTGCTAAAGAGCAAGCTGAAGACTAAAAGGAACATCTAATAATTCCTGAATAGTATATTGAGGATGAATAGAAGTCCCTTGAAAAAATGATAAAATGAGGTTGAGCTTAGGTTCAGCCTCATTTATTCTTTGTATTAAATTAATGGCCACGCAAGTGGTTATTTTTGTCTGTTTTACAAGAAGATGTTTAAGGTACTGTGCTTTTATATTAAGTATGGTGTCATTAAATGATTACGACAAAACTTAGGGTGACTGCCGTGGAAGATGAACACTCATATCCTGAATCCTATATGGATAGTGCTACTGAAGCACTCAAGGTTCCCCCCCATTCTATCGAAGCCGAGCAATCAGTGCTGGGCGGACTTATGCTTGATAATAGTAGTTGGGATAAAATCGCTGACTTACTTGTTGAGCAGGACTTTTATCGTCGTGATCACCAGTTAATATTTCGCGCGATCACTCAACTATTTGAACACTCACAACCCGTCGATGTTATTACGCTAGCCGAATGGCATGATAAGCATGGTGAATTAGATCAGGTTGGTGAGCTTGCTTATCTTGGCATGTTAGCCAGAAATACTCCTAGTGCTGCGAATATTATCGCTTATGGTTCTATTGTACGAGAACGTTCTGTTCTACGACAGCTCATCGCTGTAGGCACCACTATTTCTAATGCAGCATTTAATCCAGAAGGTCTGAGTAGTGCAGACATGTTGGATCAAGCTGAGAAACAAGTATTCGAGATTGCAGAAAAAGGTGCCAAACGAGGCGGTGGATTTATTCAAGTAAAAGATGTTTTAAGTAAGGTTGTCGATCGTATTGATACCTTATTTGAAAGTGATAGCCCTATTACAGGTCTATCTACAGGCTTTACTGATTTTGATATGCAGACTTCAGGTTTGCAGCCTGCAGATCTAGTTATTGTTGCTGGTCGACCATCTATGGGTAAAACGACTTTTGCAATGAACCTTGCTGAAAATGCAGCAATAAGAAGCAAAGAACCTGTTGCTGTATTTAGTATGGAGATGCCGGCAGATGCATTGGCGATGCGTATGTTGTCTTCATTAGGACAAATTGATCAGCATCGTTTGCGAACAGGTCAGCTTAATGATGATGATTGGCCACGTTTGACCTCGGCTATTGCCTTATTAAATGAAGCGCCATTGTTTATTGATGATACACCTGCATTAACAGTAACAGAATTGCGTGCACGTGCTCGACGTTTAAAACGTGAGCATGGTTTAAGTTTAATCGTGATCGATTATATTCAGTTGATGCAAGGTAGCGGAAAATCAGGCGAAAACAGGACGACAGAAGTCTCTGAAATCTCTCGTTCATTAAAGGCCTTAGCTAAAGAGCTTGAAGTGCCGGTTATTGCTTTATCACAGTTAAACCGTAGTTTGGAGCAACGTCCTAATAAACGACCTGTCATGTCTGATTTACGTGAATCTGGAGCAATCGAGCAAGATGCTGATTTAATTGTCTTTATCTATCGAGATGAAGTGTATAACGAAGATTCACCTGAAAAAGGTAAAGCAGAGATTATTATTGGTAAGCAACGTAACGGTCCAATTGGTACCGTTGCTTTGACATTTCAAGGCAAATACACACGATTTGAGAACTTTGCTTTCAATAATTATGACGATTATGGTGCTGAGTAGTTGTGCAGAACTATCCTATTGCCACGATTGATCTAGCTGCCCTTCAATCTAATCTTTCTAGAGTTAAACAGCTAGCACCTAACAGCCGAGTAATGTCGGTTATTAAGGCTAATGCCTATGGCCATGGCGCTCAAGAAGTAGCTCAAGCTTTAGTTGAAAGTGATGCCTTTGCTGTAGCAAGATTAAGTGAAGCTATTCGCTTACGTGAGGCAGGTATTGTCCAGCCAATAGTGATTTTAGAAGGTGTTAATACTGCAGCTGATTTGCGTATAGCTGCTGATTTATCACTTTCATTAGTCTTTCATCACGATACACAAATAAAGCTAGTGACTACGATAAAGTTAAGTCGACCATTAGAGTTTTGTTGGTTGATGGTTGAAACAGGAATGCATCGCTTAGGTTTATCAATGGCAAAGGTTGATACTGCATTACGGGAATTATCACTCAGTTCAAATATTCGTGGCGAGATTGGCTTGATGAGTCATTTTGCTAATGCAGACGTTGTTGATGATGCTCGTAACGTGCAACAGCTTGCTAATTTTGCCAAGTCACTTGGTAAAAAGCCTATTCCAACAAGTATGGCTAATTCAGCTGCAATACTGTCATCTCCCATTAGTCACTGCGATTGGTTGCGCCCTGGATTGATGCTGTATGGGATTTCTCCTTTTGAGAACTATTCTGCCCAAGATTTAGGTTTGAAACCTGTGATGCAGCTTAAGTCTAGAATAACGGCTATTCAAGAATTAAAACAAGGCGATCAAGTTGGCTATGGTGGTGAGTGGAGTGCAGAAAAGACAACTCGAGTAGGAATAGCGAGTATTGGTTATGGCGATGGCTATAGCCGTCAGCTTTCTAATATGGGAGTCGTCTCCATTAATGGTGAAATGGCAGCTCTCATTGGGAGAGTGTCAATGGATATGATAGCTATTGATATTTCAAAGCTTAACAATGTTGCCGTTGGCGATGAGATAACACTCTGGGGTGATGAGCAATTATCAGTTGAAAATGTGGCAAAACTTGCCAACACAATACCGTATGAATTGGTTTGCCAAGTGAGTGAAAGAGTTAAAAGGGAATACCTAAGTGGCAAAGCCTAAAAAATTATATCGCTGTAAAGATTGTGGTGCTCAAACGCCGCAATGGGCAGGAAGATGTTCTGATTGTGGTGCATGGAATAGCTTAGAAGAAGAAATTCAATTAGCGTCATCGACAGCTACAACACAGACGACGATAGCAAAACATGCAGGTTATGCGGGCGAGCAAAAGAGTGAGGTTCAGTCTTTAAGTGAAGTGACATCCGAGCAAGCTGTACGCTGGACAACTGGCTTAGCTGAATTAGATCGTGTTTTAGGTGGTGGTTTAGTCACAGGCTCGGTGGTATTGATTGGTGGTGATCCTGGTATTGGTAAATCGACATTGCTATTGCAGGCGATGGCAATAATGGCTAAAACCTCAGGTATTAGTCCTCTTTATATCAGTGGTGAAGAGTCATTACAGCAAATTCGATTGCGTGCTGAAAGATTACAATTAGAACATGCTCCAGTAGATTTATTGGCCGAAACACATGCTGAACAAATGATTGCGACGGCCCATGCTCGAAAACCTCAAGTCATGGTTATTGACTCCATTCAAACAGTATTTACTGAATTATTACAATCAGCACCGGGTACCGTTGCACAAGTACGTGAGAGTGCGGCGCAGTTAGTTCGTTTTGCTAAATCAAGTGGTACAACACTTATTTTAGTAGGGCATGTTACTAAGCAAGGTGCCTTAGCAGGTCCACGAGTGTTAGAACATATGGTTGATAGCGTATTGTATTTTGAAGGCGATACCTCGACTCGATTCAGAATATTACGTGCAGTAAAAAATCGTTTTGGTGCAGTAAACGAACTCGGTGTATTCAGTATGACTGAGTTAGGTTTGAAAGAGGTGAGTAACCCTTCTGCTATCTTCTTATCACGAGGTAATGACTCACTTTCTGGTAGTGTCGTCACGGTAATTCGAGAAGGCAGTCGACCTATGTTGGTTGAGGTTCAAGCTTTAGTTGATGAAAGTCCTTTAGGTAATCCTCGACGAGTATCGGTAGGCCTAGACCAAAATAGATTGGCTATGTTATTGGCAATTTTACACCGTCACGGTGGAATAACTTGTAGCGATCAAGATGTCTTCATTAATGTTGTTGGTGGAGTCAAGCTGAGTGAAACAGGTGCAGATTTAGCAGTACTTGCAGCAGTGATATCAAGTTTAAGAAACAAAGCTATTCCACAAGATTGGATATTATTTGGAGAGGTAGGTTTAACAGGGGAAATTAGACCTGTTCAAGCTGGTGAAGAACGAATTCAAGATGCTGCAAAACATGGCTTTACCCATGCGATTGTACCTGCCGCTAATGCTCCAAGAAAACCCATTAAAGGTATTCAAGTTATTGCAGTGAGGCATTTATCAGAAGCGATTGATGCAATGAGAAATGCAGAGAGTTAAAAGGTTTTAACGAATTAACGCTGATAGTTCACGGCTAAGTAGACCTTCATCACCTAAATTTAATTCAACTAATCGCTTGAGGTGAGTGATGCTGTCTAGGTCAATATGAGTACAGATAAAGCCAATTGAATCTTCATCTAAGTGGGCAACAGAAACTTCCATTTTGATGACAAGTTGAGCATTTTCTAGCAAAAGATCAATAGCGTATTGTTCATTCATTTTCCCTAACCAACCATCGGGTTTAGCAATAAGAACACCATTTAACGAGATATCAATAACATGGCAGTTAAGGTGTAACTCACCTTTATGAGAGTTAATATGTGCATTTGCTTCGAAAGGAATGCGACTAAAGCGACGACGATCATCAGAATGTTCGTTTGACATGTTAACCTCCATATATGATTACACGATATTAACATCGATTAGAAAGGAGTAGGAAATGTTGTGGGTTAAAAGCTTTCACCTTATTTGCGTAGTGACGTGGTTTGCAGCGCTATTTTATTTGCCAAGACTGTTTGTTTATCATGCGATGAGTGATGACGAGACAAGTAATGAACGCTTCAAAATTATGGAGCGCAAATTATATCGTGGGATTATGACGCCAAGTGCGATCCTAGCCTTATTTTTTGGTGGCTGGCTATTGAGTTATTATAGTTGGGAAAGTATTGCAATAATGCATTGGTTACATGTGAAGCTAGCCTTAGTAGCATTGCTATTTGTTTATCATGGCTACTGCGGCAGCTTACTGAAACAGTTCAAGGATGATGCTAATACTCGTTCACATGTCTTTTATAGATGGTTTAATGAGCTGCCGGTATTAGTATTGATTTCGGTTGTTATTCTCGCCGTCGTTAAACCGTTTTAAGGAATAAGCTATCGAGCTCTCATTTAGATGAGAGCTCGATAGAAAATAAGTTTTAATCTGTATATTCAAATATTTTAATAACACGCTGAACACCAGCAGACTTGGCTACAATTGCAACAGCATCATCCGCTTCAGCATGACTCACAAGCCCCATCAAATACACAATTCCATGTTCTGTGACTACTTTGATGTAAAAGGGATCAATATTACTATCCGTTGTCATCTTGGTTTTAATTTTTGATGTAATCCAAGAGTCGCTACTGCGAGACGGTAAAGCGCTTGGTGCAGCAATAATGAGTTCATTATGAATGCGACGAACTTTAGGAATTGCTTTTATTTCAGCTGAAACTTGTTGTTTCAGTGCTTCAGTTGGTGTTTCACCAGTAATGAGCACAACCCCATTGTAACTAGTGATATTGATATGACTTTGATCATATATTTCTTTATTAGTGAATAAAGCACTAGAACCTTTGAATTCTATTCCTTGATCATCGATAACAGCCCCAGAAGATCGGCGATCATGTGCAAGAGATGCCCCTGTAGCAGCACCCGTCACTACCGCTGCTGCACAGCCCTGTAATAATATAAGCGGAATTAATAAGAAGAATGCCCATTTAAGTTTTAACATGATGATGTCCTTGTGTTCTTGAAGTGATTATTATTACCGCTCACAGCAGTTTTGACCACAACTATTAACGGAAGTGCCCATAAATCAGTTAACTTGAAAGGCATTTTTTACCCAAGTGATTATTGGATTATTCCGTTCATGAGTGATAGCAATGACATCAAAACGGTAGTTTGTGAAAGATGATTTTTGTTGTTGTATATAATGTTCGGCAGTGAAAATGAGTTTTGTCTGTTTTTTACGATCAACACTTTCTAAGGCACTACCAAATGTTGACGATTTTCGATAACGAACCTCAATAAACACTAAGGTTTCTTTATCTTGCATAATTAAATCGATCTCACCACGGCGGCAAGAGTAATTCTTAGTTATCAGTGACAAGCCCTGTTGCTGTAAATGATTATATGCCCATTGTTCAGCTTGCTGACCAAGGTTCAATTCAGATTTCACCGCTCAACAATACTAGGTAGTGCTTGAAGCAATCCCTTGTGAAATTGTCCCCAACGAGTTTCTCTGTGTATTTGTCCTGATGGGCTGATTGACAAAGTGCCTGTTGCGCCGTCAAAGCTTAAATCAGCTGAACGACTTAAACTATTAAGTTGTGGAATGAGTTGATAAGCATCAGCCCCTAATGCATGTAGGCGGAGATAAGCTTCAAAATTCTCAGGTGGGTGAGTCTTTAATGAAACATACACAGGATCTTCCATGGCGGTATCACTAAACATCCATGGTATATCATTAATTAATAAGCCGTTAAGATCAATGTCTTGTTGGCTGTTTGCCTTTCCACCATATGCTTGAGAAGTAGCGATAACTGGTAATCGACCAGAGCGGTGGAACTTTAGCTGAGGAAGAAGTTGGCGTGCTTTTAATGGTTTTGCAACTAAAAATACGAAATCAATATCTTGGCGGCGACGTGGTTCAAACTCTAATTTACGAGCTAAAGTTTGTTTTAAACTTTGATAGCGTTGTGTGCTGGTTTCAAGGCCTAATAAGGGACGAATGGCTGCTGAAAAATCATTTTGTTTGGCGTTATATGATCTATGGTTAAGCAAGGTGCCACCATTTTTCAACCATTGGTCATTAAATGTACTAGCAATACGGTTGCCCCAGTTACTTTCTGGTGAAATGACGACGGCACGCTGGAACTGTTGTTGTGTTGCATAGTTTGCGGCAGCAATCGCATCATCTTCTGGCGCTAAACCAAACTGGAACAAATTATTTTTTTGAACCTGTCCTTGTTCTGAAAGACGATTTAGAGCTAAAACAGGAATGCTGAGCTCATCTGCTTCCGCCAAAATTTGTACAGATTTTTTATCAAGAGGGCCAACAACTATGCTAGCTTCTTGTGCTACAGCTTGTTGGTATTGTTGCCAAACATTGCTGACACCTGAATTTTGGTCGGTAACAACATCATAAAAATGCAATTGTGTGCGAGAATTCGCATCAAAATGAGCTGCTAAAATACCTTGTTTTATTGCATATGCTGCTGATTTATACGGACCTGTTTCAGGTAAGAGTATTGCAATGTGATTCAGTTGTTGTGGTAAGCGTGTTCCTGCATTTAAGGTTTGTTCATACAGTGATGGGTCAGCAGGGTGACGGGGGTAGTTACGCTGCCAATCTTCAATGGCCACGATCAATGTATCTGGATTTGAAATATAGGTTTTAACAGCATAAGCTAGTGCAAACCAACCGCTATCAATCGCTGGAGGCATACCAGGGGTGAACAGGTCTAAAGATTGTGAGGTCATTGACATCAATGTTTGCCACAGCAGTTTCTGATTCTCGGCTTTCTCACTTTCTGATAATAAAGGCGCTAGGGCAATATGACTATTTGCTTTTTCTAACCAGTTTTCAGTCAGTGCATAGGCTTGAATTCTAAGTTCAAGAAGCTGCCTGTTTTGTGGTGATGGTAGTTCGCTGGAATTGAAAGAGTCTAAGGCATTAAGTGCTTGTTCCGCTTGATACGATGTCAACGCAATCTCGGCTTCTAAGATGCCGGCATCAAGCTGTTGTACCGCGCTCAATGATTCTCGATTTACTTTAGATAAATTAGTAGATGCTTGGTCAATGTCATCTGCCTGCCAAAAGGCTAAAGCAGCACGTAAATAATAATGCGCTTGATATTGCTTTTTTGCATTCTCAGCTAAAGAAAGATAATGCCCCGCAGCAGCAATATAATCGCCTGATTGCTCGGCTGCGACAGCAACCATTTCAGCAGCGTTATCAGGTCTGGTTGTCGTTACTGTTTGTGTTGGTCCGCATGCACTTAGGCTGAGAACGATGATCGCAAGTGCAGTGAAATAAAATTGTTTAGTCATGGCTTCCTGACAATGAATATATATTTAAGGAAACATCTTACCTGTTCGCGTATATTACGACCAGAACTGAGTTCTCATTCTTAAGGTTATTATTTGTGTCAGACACTACAATCGCATCTTTATATATAGTCGCCACGCCAATTGGTAATTTATCGGATATGTCACAACGAGCAATTGAGACATTACAGTCCGTTGATGTCATTGCTGCAGAAGATACCCGCCATAGCGGCATATTGTTACAGCATTTCTCGATCAAAACCCCAAGCGTCTCATTGCATGATCATAATGAATCACAGCGCAGTGAATTATTGTTAGCGCGGCTACAGCAGGGTGAATCTGTGGCTTTAATTAGTGATGCGGGAACGCCATTAATTAGTGACCCTGGTTATAAACTGGTGTCTTTAGTGCGAGAACATGGTATTCCAGTTGTGCCAGTTCCAGGAAGTTGTGCTGTGATTGCTGCGCTTTCTGCTTCGGGTCTACCGTCAGATCGTTTTTCATTTGAAGGCTTCTTACCGCCTAAACAAGGTGCTCGTCAGCAAGTACTAGAAACCTTAGTTGATGAAAATAGAACCATGATTTTTTATGATGCACCAAGACGTCTACAAGCGACATTGAGTGATATGGTTGAAATATTTGGTGGAGATCGACAAGCCTGTATCGCACGAGAGATCACAAAGCTACATGAAACGATAACAACACAATCACTAGCGGAATTACTTGAATGGGTTTCAGGTGATAGTAATCAGCAAAAAGGTGAATGTGTTTTATTAGTTGATGGCGTTAAAAAACAAAAAGATAGTAGTGAAACAGAGATAAACCGTGTTCTAAGCCTATTGTTAAAAGAACTGCCAGTAAAAAAAGCCGCAGCGATTACGTCATCATTATTAGAAGTCAGTAAAAATACAGCCTATGACATGGCGTTGAAACTTCAGCAAAAATAGTTCTACTCAGGTAAAATCCTCTCCCGAGATGGCCAGACAATCGCGCTTTTAGCTTGACTAATTGTGAGGAAAGTCCGGGCTCCAATGAGCAGGGTGCCAGAT
>ENA-ORXI01003450-ORXI01003450.1-sediment-metagenome-genome-assembly--contig:-NODE-3450-length-10609-cov-7.022788_pt1 | contig 10609 bp, 9 predicted proteins | sample MGYA00237861_ERZ511468 | MGnify/ENA primary metagenome ERZ511468 (study PRJEB26299, sample SAMN06266213) | sediment metagenome | isolation source: Hudson Canyon methane seep mesocosm | place: USA:Hudson...
CACTAGATCTCTCTGCACACAGTCTGCTTGATAATGTAGAAACATTAAATACAATATCAAATGATACAGCAGTACGTCTGGAAGAGACAGCAGCTGCGGTTGAAGAGATGACAAGTAATATCAAACATAATGCTGAAAATATCTCAAAAATGACAACTTATGCCAATGAATTATCTAGTTCTGCAACTGAAGGTGAAGATATGGCAAACAAAACTACCACTGCGATGGATGCTATAAACAGTCAAGTTACAGCCATAAATGAATCAATTACCGTTATTGATCAAATTGCCTTCCAAACAAATATTTTATCATTGAATGCTGCAGTTGAAGCAGCAACTGCAGGTGAAGCGGGAAAAGGTTTTGCTGTTGTTGCACAAGAAGTGAGAAACTTGGCTTCACGATCTGCGGAAGCGGCCAAAGAGATTAAAGACTTAGTTGAAAATGCAACAATTAAAGCCAATGAAGGTAAAACTATTGCTGACAAAATGATTGGTGGATATAGTGGATTAAACACCAATATTTCACAAACATTGGAACTCATTGCTAATGTTTCAACAGCATCAAATGAACAACAAGTTGCCATAGAACAAATCAATGACGCAATAAATTCACTGGACAAACAAACACAAGAAAATGCAAGTATTGCGAATAATACTCAAAGTATTGCAAAGGATACATCTGCCATTGCTAAAAAAATTGTCAAATCAGCAGATGAGAAAAAATTTGAAGGACAAGAAAGTGTAGTAGCCCAAGAAGTAGAAACTTCTACTGAGGATAAACTGAATACGGCAGTGAAAGAAACCTCTCAAAACAAAATAGAACCCATCAAAAAGAAAGAAGAAATTAAATCTTCTAAGACTCCAAATGAAGATGATTGGGAAAGCTTCTAAGCTTTCTCACTCACCATTATAACTCACTTGCATTTTTAATAATATCAATCCCAAATTTATTTCTTAACTTTTGAATTTCAGTTGTTAATTTTGACTGTTTCAAGTCCTCTTCATACTCAAAAAGATTTAAAGAAGTAAGTCTGTTTTCTAAAAAATTTGACACAGTAAGATTCAACTGTACAACATTGTGCGTTGGATGGATATCATTCATATCAAAAAGTTCAAGCATGGATTTTTTAAAATAAGCCTCATTAAAACGTCTGTTTGTATTCATATAGTTTTTTGACTTAATATTATATTCATAGTTAATTTTTATAGAAAATGACTGGGGATTAACTTTTGCTTTTATGACCAAAAATGAGAGATATCGACAAAGTATTGTTACTCTTCTTTTTAGTTCAACTCTGTCTTTTAAAGGATCAAAGGTCCTGCCTATTCCTATAGATTTCTTTGATTGTGCTAAGGAAATTCCTTCTCTCTCAATTCCACAGACTCTGTTATAAAGTTGAATCCCAGGTTTCTTCCATGAATAAAATAACTCTTTCTTGTGCCTTATTTGCCCAAGGGTTGAAATTCCATAATTTTTTAATCTTTCTTGATATCCTTTTCCAATACCTGGAAATTTTGAGATGGGTATCTCTCTTATAAAATCTGAAACACGTTCAGTTTTTATATATCTTACCCCAAAAGGTTTCGCAAACTCTGTTGCTAGTTTAGATATCCATTTTGATTTTGAAACCCCGATAGATACAGGTAAGCCTAAATCATCATATATTTTTTGTTTTAATTTTACTGCAAAATCATAAACATCTTCATCATCTATCCACCCAGTAATATCTCCGAAAAATTCATCGATACTAAACTGTTCAATAGATGGTATCTCTTTTTCTAGAAGCAATTTAAACCTATGAGAAAGATCATGATACAAAGGATAATTAGGAGGTAGTACAACAAGTTGGGGACACCATCGTAAAGCTTCTGCCACAGGCATAGCCGTTTTTACACCAAACTGCCTTGCCTCGTAACTTGATGTTGTGATAATACCTCTTACTCTTTTATCTGGATCAACATAATAGTCCTCAAAAGATTTATCATCATTGCTACTTAAAATGGAACTTGTAAATGCTCCATCAACCTGACTCATTGTTCGTGTACTTTTTTTTACATCAAATATAGAAAGATTACTACGTCCACCAACAGCTAAGGGTATATTTTCATATCTAGGATTATTTATTCTATGTGCTGAGACAAAAAAGCAGTCTATATCAATATGTAGTTTCAATCTAGGATAACCTTTCTTTAAAGTCTTTATTATAATTTAAAATAACTTTGTACCGTTATTAGTAACGTTATATTTTTTCCTTATATTTGAAGTATTATATTGTTTAATTACTAAAGAAGATTGGAAATATGTCATATTGTAATGAAAATATAACTAGAAGATTTTTATTTGAGAAGATTAAAATGGTTGATGATTACCTAGTTAACTATAAAAAAAAATGATTAATCAGACCCCAGTTATTTTCATTAAGTCAATGTTTCAAATATATTGTTTGAAGCTAGGTATGCGAGTTAAAAATAGCTAATTCAAATTAAATAAGCTTTATGAGAGATAACTCAATCTATAATTACATTAATTATGTAAATAAAAAGGAGAAAATGTGGAAAATACGCAAGTCATTGCTATGGTAATGCTCTTTATTATCCTACTCGTTATATGGAGATTACAACTTCTAAAAAAAAATATGGTAATTTATAATGAATTATTAGATGCAAGAATAGATGTTTTTAATAAATTAGAATATAAGGAAGGAGAACAATATAAGAGAGTACTAGAGGGAATTAGTACGTCTGGTTTGTCAAATGAAATACTTACTGAATTGAAATTACTAAGAGAAATTGCAATTAGAGACTTTAAAGTTTCGCCAAAGTCACTTAAGCCAAATCCTAAATTAGAAGCAACAGAAGAGGTATTTGTTAAAGAATTTATTAAAATACACTGTGGAATTAAAGAAGTGGAAAATTATGAAATTCATATAAAAGAGATGAATCAACTTGATAAATAATATTAATGAAGACTAAAAGAGATAATAGCTAATAGTTTATAGTTAAGTTATATTTTTTAAGTGTTGTTTTTAAGCTAATCAATATATTTAAGTAGTAATAACTACTTTGGATATTATACTTAATATTATAAGGGATGTTCCTTTCAAATTATAGATTCAAAGGATATGATATGTTAGTATTAGAAATAGAAGATATTAAACAATTAATTTCAAAAATTGGATATAAAGAGTTTTTTTTAGAACTAATTCAAACACTTGAAGAGGATTATTCAAACTGGGAAAAATTTGACAAAATTCCAAGAGTAGCTAGTCATGTGGATGATGGAGTAATCGAACTCATGCCAATTTCAAATGATGAACTATATAGCTTTAAGTACGTAAATGGTCATCCAAAAAACCCTACACAAAATAAAATGACAGTTATGGCAACAGGACAATTATCTCTTACAAAAACTGGTGAGCCATTAATGTACTCAGAGATGACACTCTTAACAGCTTTTAGAACAGCAGCAAACTCTGCAATGGCTGCAAAATATCTTGCACGTAAAGATTCAAAAGTTTTAACACTCATTGGTACTGGTGCACAAAGTGAATTTCAGTATTTAGCATTTTCATATATATTTGAACTTGAAGAGATAAGATTCTATGATATAGACCCTAAAGCTATGAAAAAATTTGCAAAAAACATATCAAATGATAATATTAAACTAACACCCTGTAAAGATGCTTATGAGGCAAGTCAAGGTGCTGATATCATCACAACTTGTACAGCAGATAAAAGATTTCAAACTGTACTAACGAAGGATATGATTAAAAAAGACGTATATATCAATGGTATTGGTGGAGATTGTCCTGGAAAAACAGAAATAGAAAAAGAGTTGGTTGAAAGTTCAACCATAGTATGTGAATTTTTAGAACAATGTAAAATTGAAGGTGAGATACAACAGCTTCCAAATGACTTTAAGTGTACAGAAATATATGAAATCATTAGAGGTGAAAAACAAATAAATGTTAAAACACACGGAACGATTCTATTTGACTCAGTTGGTTTTGCACTGGAAGATTATTCGATTTTAAGATTAATATATAATTTAGCTAAAGAGAATAATATTGGAAAAGAGATGAATTTGATCCCTGAACTTAATGATGTTAAAAATCTTTTTTCGCTATTAACTCATACTGATAATTAGGATTTGAGATGATAAAAAAAATAAACCTTGTTGAAGTGCATTCAGATATTGCAGGTCAAAAAAAAGGAGCATCTTTAGGTATAGAAGCTCTTAAAGAATCTTGTAAAGATCTAGATTGTGAGTACTTTGAGACATTTTTAACAGAAACTATCAAAGATGAAAATGAAGCACATAATCAAAAAAGTGAATTTGACCATGCAAAATATATTGATAAAGTATTTCTTGTAGTTTCTAGACTAGCAAATACAATTAAAGAGCTTAGAACTAAAGATATATTTCCCATTGTTTTAGCTGGAGATCATGCTTCATGTGCCGGTACCATGCATGGACTAAAATTGGCACATCCAAATGATGAGATTGGTGTGATTTATATAGATGCTCATGCAGACATACACTCTCCATATACAAGCCAATCAGGAAATCTTCACGGCATGCCACTTGCAATTGCTTGTGCTTTGGACAACATGGAATCTGCTAAAAACAAACCTACAAATAAAGAGATAGAGTATTGGGAAAAGCTAAAATATTTAGTTTCTCCACAAGCTTCAATCAAACCTGAAAATATTGTATTTTGTGGTTTAAGAGATTTTGAAGAAGCAGAAAAAAACTTGATAGATAAATATAATATTTCAAGTCATACAGTTGAGTCTATTACATTTGAGGGGATTAAAAATACGGTTAAAAATATATTTAATAAATTATCGCATTGTAAACATATTTATGTCTCTTTTGATGTAGATAGCGTAGATCCTTTATATATCCCAGGGACTGGAACACCAGTTAAAAATGGTCTTTCTTATGAACAAGCCTTACAATTAAATTTAGAACTAATAAAAAATGACAAAGTTTGTTGTTGGGAGATAGCAGAGATAAACCCTATTTACAATAACTCAAAAGATGATTCTGCAAAAATATTTCAAATTCTTGAAAAAGTTACAAAGAATTTAATTGATAATTATTAAAAGTCACCCATTAATTTATCATCAGTACTTAAGTAACCCGTCATGTAATCATTTCTTATTTCTAAAAGATTTTGAGGATTTTTAATAACATCTTCATTTGATGTGATAATTGTTTGGATCCCTTTTCTATTTAATTCATGTACAGCATCATAAATACCCTCTTCGTAAGTATTTTTAGCACCATTAAAAGGGCAATCAAAAGCAACAACTTTTATGAGTCTTTTTTGTACATATACTTCTGATAAAGCAGATGAAAAAATAAAACATAAGAGTTTATTTATAGTAGTTTCATTTGCCCCATCATCATTTGTAACTTTCATAGTAAATTCTATATCGTTTGAAGAATTAAAATCAATTGAAAAAATCACCTCATTACCAAGTACCATTTTCCCATATTTAGAAATACTATTTTTTAATACATCTATAAAATAGCTCTCATTTAATGTTTTATTTTCTTCAATAACTTTTTCCAGCTCATTTTGAGATTTTTGTAGTTTTGTAGATTCTGGTTCTGCTTTTGTTATTTGTTTTTCTAAATCATATTTTCTTTTTATTTTACGTCCATCTATTCCTATTAGGTTAGATATAACAGTTTTATATTCTTGTTCATGGGATTGTTTATATTTATTAGTGATAAAAACATCATTTTGATTTTCTTCATCTCTTAAAAAATAGTTTATATATGTTCTAAATTTATTTATAGAATAGTTTACTTTATTTTCAAAAAAAGATTTGGCAACACCAAGACTTCCTTTTTTATTAAAGTCTTTTTCTTCTAGTAGCATTGATTTTTGTTTTGTGATTTTTAATTCTATATTTTTACCACCAACAATAGGTCTTTTAATCGTGATATATCTATTTGATGCGATTTGTAGTTCTATATAAAATATATAATCTTTAAAGTGTTCATTAGCTAAAAAGCTTTTATCACCTAATAAACAAAAATCTATTAGCTTAAAAAGACTACTTTTCCCTACACCATTCTCATTTGCAAGGATAAAATTTATACCTTTATCAAATGTAATTGTTTTAAAACTATCATTATTTGCGTATATTTTTGATATTTTCATTTTATCTCCTCTAATTCACTCTTTACATCATTTAAAACATTTTCGTATTTCTCAAGATTATTTATATGAAATGGAGTACCATCTTCAAATAAAGAATACTCATGTTCGATAGTTTCACTATCTATTAAGTTAAAAACAATTTTAGCTACGTTTATTGACTCTTCATAATATGCATTTATTACAGCATCTATCTGGCTTCTACTATTTACTAATATTTTTACGAGGTCTGCATCTTGAGGGTTAGTAAAGTTTATCATTATCTCGGCAGAAAATCTATCATTTTCCAGAACTGTTGAAAAGATATATTGAGCATTGTCATAAACTTTTGAATTTTTTCTAACAATTTCTTGTAATTTATTCCAAAATTCATCACTGATTGTTAGAAAAAAACCATCAAAAAAACTCTTTGCTTTAAAAATACCAAATCCAATTGCAAGCGTACTTACACGATATAAAGATTTTTGTATCTCTTTTTTTATCTCATCATCACAAAGTAATTTTTGTAAATCTTGCACATCTTCTTCTAAACCAGTCAACTCATAACTTTTATCACAAACAATAATTGGTTTTTCCAATTTATTAATGGCTAGTTTTTTTCCAGTTATTTTATTTTCTCTATGTAAATCATCAATTTCAAAAAATTCAAACTTTCCATATAAATTATAAGTTTCATCTTCATTTTTAATAAAAGCATGAGAAATTCTACCAACAGGGGGAAATCTATAGTCGTGATCTGTATATGAACTTTTGATAATTAAATTTGTTTCATCCATAAGATGTTCCAATGTAGAAAGAGCTATTTTTTCACCATCTTTATCTACTTTGTCATTTGCCAATAAATTTATCTTTTCTATCACTACATAATCCCCTCAATATTAAAACGGTATCTTACACTTAATTATAAAATATAGCCTTAATATCAAGGAACATATATCTTTTATATCTATTAGTGGATGAATTTAAAGTATTTTTTCTTGCCCTATTCTATAAATTGCAAAATCATATTTCATAGGATCTTCGTTATTAAATTTTTTTAGCTCTTCTGTAATCAACATCGCTGATTGTAAATCATAGGTTTTACGAGTAAGTAATCCTAACTTTTGAGATACTTTAAAGGTATGCGTATCAAGAGGTAAAATAAGATCTTTTGTGTTTACATTTTTCCACAGACCCATATCTAGATTATCTTTTCTGACCATCCATCGTAAGAACATATTGTATCTTTTATAAGGAGCATTTCCTATGCGTTTTATTTTTCCATTTTTATCTCTTTTTGGAGGCGTTCCTACCAAAAATTTATAACCTGCACTATAATACTCATATACTTCTAAAACAGATTGTATAATTTTAGAAATTCCTTCTAAAACATCGTTGTTTTTATCATATCCTGTTTTGAAAATCTCTTCTAATGATTTTTCTTTTTTTAATCTTTTAATTGCAATGAAAAATGCACTTACATCTTCATGGTTTTGGAATCTATAATAATGATTTTTTAAAGCTGATTTGATATTTTCATCACTTTCATGTAATAAATCAAAATCTAAAGAATTTAAAAACTTTACAATCAGTTTTGCATTTCCATATGAAAATAATGCACATATCAAAGCAATATATTCATCGTTATTTTTTTTTGCTATCATCAAAGGATCTGGTGTTTCTTCTGACAATTCATCTATATTATTTCTATTTTCTACTTCATCATCAAGTAGTTTTTTTATTTTATTCATTTATTTTTATTTAAATAAACTATTTATTTAATTTTAGTTTATATCTATCTTCTTGCATTTTTACATTAGATTGAGATAAAATAGAATGAAACTTTTCGTTAGTTTTATAAGGTATAATTCCATAGCTAAATATTATTTTAAAAATATGCCCTGATTTACTTTTCAATGATGAGTTTAATAATTGAGATCTTATATTACTAAAAAGTGATTTTATATCAGAAAGTATATCATCTGTTATAAATATAATAAAATCATCTCCACCAAATCTTACTAATTCGCATTCTATTTGTTCCTCTTTAAGTTTTTTAACTAAAAACCTTGAGATATAAATTAAAGCACTATCCCCTACAATTTCTCCATATGTATCATTTATATATTTAAAATCATTTATATTAATATTTACCAATATTCCATTATTTTGCATATTTTCTGAACCATTTAAATATCTATCATATATCCATTTCTTATTATTTAGTTTTGTTAGAGAATCTTGATATAGTTGCCCTATTAATAAAGTTATTTCATTTTTCATCTCATCAACTTGAGATAATATAACAGATAACTCTTCCTCATCTTTATCGATAATAGCTTTTTGGGCATCTGATGTAGCTTGAGATAGTTTTTCCATCCCTTTTAGTGTTTCATCCATAAATTTATTTACTTTTATAATATCATCTTGGATAGTTTTGTTTATCTCTTTTGTAAAAGACTTGTCTTTTAAACTAATATTTAATTCATTTGCATATTGATTAAAAGTTTGAAAGTATGTTGAAGGTAGTATAATCTCCTGCCCTAGTAGTTTGTTAACAGTTTTATCTGTAATTGTTTTTATATTATTATTACCCATCTATATCCTCTAAAATGCCTTCTATAATTTTTGGTTTATTGATATAATACCCTTGAGAATAGTCAATACCTAAACTTTTTACATATCTTAAAATCGCTAAGTCTGATACAAACTCTGCTATTATTTTAATATTTTCTTTTTTACAAAATACAACAATACTTTTTACTAAATTGTAGTACGTAGTTTCATTTAACTTTTGAATTAAAGAACCATCAAGTTTAATATAATCTATATCTAATTCTAAGATATGTTCATAGTTTGAAAAACCTGTACCAAAATCATCAATGGCAACAAGAACATCAAACTCTCTAATGCCTTTTATAAATTCCCTTACAATATTAAAATCTTGTATTTTTTCACTCTCTAATATCTCAATTGTAATATACTTTCCAATCTTTTTTTCTTTTATTGTCTCTATAAATTTAGCTTGTATAATAGGATCAATAATATCATGATATTCAAAGTTTAAACTAACCGATATTTTATGCTTATAAACATAGTCCAAAACTTTTTCAACCATAATACTCATGAGTTTTGGGTATAACCTATATTTTTTAGATTTTAATAAAAAGGTATCAGGTGTCATAATAACACCATTTTTATCAATAAGTCTCATTAATGATTCATATTTATAAACTTTATCTGTATTATTATCTAAAATAATTTGAAAATAAGGTTCTACTAATTTCTTATCTATATTATTTTTAATCGTATCAATTAATGATGTATCTAACATCTCATACTTAAAGAATTTTTCATCAAAAAACGAATAGTTTAGATAGTTTAGTTTTGCATTATGCAGTGCTTTTTCTGCATAAATGATGAGTTTATTATCATTACTTTTAGAACAACCAATTGTGATATCTATATGAAGCTCAACCTGTAGTCTTTTAACATAAAATATACTGGTCTTAATGTCACTTAAAAATATATCAACAATTTTTTTAATATAGATTTCATCCAAGTCTTCAAATATTTCAATACTAAAAACATCTATATACTCATTTCTAATTTTAATATAACAATTGTGTTTATTGATATATTTTAGAAGGTTAATAATATTTTGTTTAATAGTTGTATTAAGGAGTTTTAGTAATTGAGATACAATATAATTACCATTGTCATATCCATAAATGGCATTTAGGTCTTTCATATATAAGATATCTACTAAAAATAAAGTTCTATAACCATCTTTATTTTTACTTTTAAAAATTTTATCCAATAACAACATAACTTGTATACCCTTTTAAGTTAAAGAATATTTCTATTTTTCAACATATAGTTATACCATCTTTTAACACAATATACTATAAATTTATTTATATATTTGATACTTTTCATCTTTAAGTTACATTTATTTATATTTATAATTCATCTTTATTATTTCTTCTTTCTACTTCATCATATAGTAATCTTTTTATATCTTTCACATTCAATATCATATAAAAGTTACAAAATAGTTACAAAAAAAATTATTTTATCTAAGTAAATTTTTAATAATATACCATCTTTTATTCTCAAAGGAAATATATGTTCAACAATCTTACAATCAAGTCTAAACTCTTAATGCTTTCTATTACGGCTATCTTTGGTTTTATTATAATGGCTTTTTTATCTTATAAATCAATTATAGATATTAAAGAACTAGGAGAAGCTCAATCAACTGTTTCAAAACTTGAAGCAGATATGTTAATGTTAAGGAGAAATGAAAAGGATTTTATATTAAGAAAAAATCTTAACTATAAAACGAAATTTGAAAAAAATGTAGATAAGCTCAAAAAAGATGCACAACAATTACAAGTATTATTTAATAATCAATCAATTTATACTGATGAAATAATATCTTTTACTAATGTT
>ENA-ORXI01003453-ORXI01003453.1-sediment-metagenome-genome-assembly--contig:-NODE-3453-length-10601-cov-5.578107_pt1 | contig 10601 bp, 8 predicted proteins | sample MGYA00237861_ERZ511468 | MGnify/ENA primary metagenome ERZ511468 (study PRJEB26299, sample SAMN06266213) | sediment metagenome | isolation source: Hudson Canyon methane seep mesocosm | place: USA:Hudson...
AAGCAAAAAGAATCAAAAGTAAGACAAAATCTCAAATAAAAAAAAATAAAAATAAGAATAGACCTCAAAAAAAAAGAATTAAAAATAAAAAAAAATCTCGAATAAAAACAATTAAAAAAAAGTCATTTAAGTTTAGAAAAAAATTAAAATTTAAAAAAAAACCTAAAAAAGTTGTTAAACAACAAAAGAAAAAGATTAAATATAGCTCTAAAAGTTTAATACTTAAGTTAGTCAGGTTGCAGAATAAATTACAACCTAAATTTAGGCTTAGGATTAATTTTGGTATTAAAAAATATATTCAAGAATTTTTTGAAAAAATTTCGTACAAAATAGAAGAATATAAATTTATAAAAGCAGAAGAAAAAAGAAGAAAACAATTAGAAGATGTTAAACAAATGCAAAAAGAAAAAGTTGCAGTTGAAAAAAAACTTAAATTAGAAGAAAAAATAAAAATTGAAGAAAAAAGAAAAGAAATTCGAGAAGAAGAAAAGTTAGAACGAGAAAGAGCGAAGGATATAAAATTATTCCTTAGAAAAGAACAAGCCATTATTAGAAAAGAACAGGCAGAAAGACAGAGAAAATTTCTTGAAGAACTTAAAATTGAAAAACAAATTGAAAAATTTAGAGTTCGAGAGGTTAAAGAATTAGAAAATCTAGAGAAGGTTTCACTTAAGGAACAAAGAGAAGATTATGCTGGATTGCAAGAAAGAATTGAGAAACTAAAAGAAAAATACAGAATTATTAGAGACCAAAAAATTAGAGAAAGAGTTGAAGCTTTAGGGGTTCAGGTACAAGAAGGGGATAATAGAGAGGCGCTTTTACAAAAAGAAAGAGAACATAGAATAGAAAGAGAAAAGATTGAAAGTTGCCTTGAAAGCTTTTACCGAAGTGCAAATAGTTTAGTTTTTCAACTTAACAAGCGCCATATAACTAGACATATGTCAATTTTTAGATGTATAGATAGAAGATTCGAAACTGGAGAAATATTTATTAAATGGGACGAAGCTGAGGATGAAGAGTGGCTATTGTTGATTTATATAAAAAATAATGCACCAAGCGAGGGTATTATTATTGAAGATAAAAGCAATCCTGAAAAAAATATTACGCATGAACTTAAAACTACGGAAATATTTAAAGCCTCCGATTTAATGGTAGATTCATTAACGCAACTTCTTGCAAGGGAAAGAGATAAAAATAAGCAAGATTAATAAATTACTTTAGTCGCTAACATATACAGAAACACCTCTAGAATTTATATCTACATCAAATTTTTTATGAAGAGGTGGAAAAGCTCTTTGAGAACAATCTAGTCGATCGCATGTACGGCAAGATACTCCAATTGGTATTTCTGTTTTTTTATCAGTGACATCAATATTTTCAGTATAAATAAAATCCTTTGCATACTTAGCTTCACAACCAAGTCCAATTGATAAAATACTTTTAGATTGACCAAATCTTCCAACTCCTTTCTCAACTGTTCTAGCTATACAGACATATTTTTCTCCATTAGTCATTTTACTTACAGCTGCTTGAATTACTCCAGGTCTTGTAAAAGCTGAATAAACATTCCATCTAGGACATGCTCCACCATATCTTGGTATTTCTATACCTGATAAAGAAAATCTTTTAGAAATATTTCCAGCAACATCAACTCTTAACATATGAAAAGGTATTCCCGGCAATTTAGGATCTTGAAGACAAGTTACTCTATGAGCAACTTGTTCAAATGAAGTTGCAAATGTATTTTGTAAAAGCTCTAAATCATATTTGAGTTTTTTACATTCTGAGTGAAATAATTTGTAAGGCATTAAAATTGCTGCACCGCAATAATTTAACAAAGCAATTTGAGTTAATTTTTTTGATTCATCAGAAGGAAATTTAAATTTTGATAGATATTCATTTATTTCTTTCATTGCACCTTCATGTGCAATTTGCGCAGCAGCATATAATTTTTTTGTTTCTAATGAAACATAATCACTTAACCAGAGTTCATTTTTATTTTTTTTATAAATTTTAGAAAAAGGTTTGCCTTCTTCAGGAATAATATCCTTAACGGTTATTGAATATTCATCTTTAAGAAATTCACATAAAGCTATATATCTTGTTCTATTATTTTTTTGAACTTTATCAAAAATAGTATTTGCAAATTCTTCAAGTTTGGGAAAATAATTTTTATTTTCTTGGAGAAAATCTGAAATAACTTCTCCAGGGAAAGATGCTTTTCTACTATCAATTATTTTTCCAGATAGATTTTCAACTTTATTAATCATCTCATGATCTTTTTGTTTAAAATTATCCCCTAATTTAATTAAGGCTCTAGCAATTTTTGGATTAGTATTAACTAAATCTTTAACTTCAGGACCAAGAATATCTAAATCCTCAAATAGTTCATCATCCAGTAGCTCAGAAATATTATTAGCTAAATTAAGATCAGATTTTGTTGTTAAGTCTGAAAGCTCTATCTTTAATTCTTGGCAAACTTTAAGAAGTAAATCTCCATCTATTCTTCTTTTTCCACCTTCTATTAAGTTTAGATAACTTGGAGATATGCCAAGTTGTTCAGCAAGCTTATTAGCTTGAATGCCTAATTGTCTCCTAAAAGCCTTGATTTTTGGACCAATTTTTAAATCTAATTGACTCATATTTTCTATTTGTAAATTTTGTCAATAATAATTTACATAAAATTATCATATTTTACAAGCTTTTTGTATATTTAACTAGATTTTGTAAATTCTGTAAATTATAAAGTTTACATGAACGACAAAAACAATAACAAAAGTCAGGGAAATAAGTCCCAAATCACTCAAAAAGGGGATTATGACCAGCATAAACAATCTGGTATTTATTTGAGAGATGACCATTGTGATTGGGGTTCAAGTGGAATGAATGAATATACAAATGAGTATCCATTACACATAATAAGTGACGACAAATAAGTCCTATTTAGTTTTTAATTAATTTATAATAGAAATATTTACATGAGCTCAGAAGCTAAAGTGTCATATGATTTAAAAAGATTTGCAGGAATAAAAAGAGATTATACACCTGAACAAGTAGAAAGATTAAGAGGTTCAATTAAAATTGAATATTCAATGTGCAAGCAACAATCAAAAAAATTGTGGGAATTGCTTAACACTGAACCTTATATAAATACTCTAGGATCTTTGTCAGGAAATCACGCTGTTCAACATGCTAAAGCAGGATTAAAGGCAATCTATTTAAGTGGATGGCAAGTAGCAGCCGATGCTAATAGTGCAGGAGAAATGTATCCAGATCAATCTTTATACCCTTTTGATAGTGCTCCAAAATTAGTTGATTCTATGAACAATGCTTTAGTTAGAGCTGATCAGATTCAGCATATGGAAATTAAAGATGGTGATATGCAATCAAAAGATAGAGTAGATTATATGCTACCGATTATTGCTGATGGCGAAGCAGGATTTGGTGGTCCATTAAATGTTTTTGAGCTAGCTAAAAAATTTATAAAAGCTGGTGCAGCAGGTGTTCATTTTGAAGACCAACTTGCTAGTGAGAAAAAATGTGGACATATGGGAGGAAAAGTCTTAGTTCCAACAAGCACCATGATAAAAAATTTAAAAGCTGCTAGATTAGCGGCTGACATTGCAGATGTATCATTAATTATTTTAGCAAGAACAGATGCAAACGCAGCAAAACTAATAACAAACGATCACGATGAAAATGATAAACCTTTTTTAACAGGTGAAAGATCACCAGAAGGTTTCTTTTATGTTAAACATGGAATTGACCAGGCTATTTCAAGAGGATTAGCATATGCACCATATAGTGATCTTATTTGGTGTGAAACAGCTCAACCAAATCTTGAAGAAGCAAAAAAATTTGCTGACGCAATTCATAAAAAATTTCCTGGAAAACTTTTAGCATATAATTGTTCTCCATCATTTAATTGGAAAAAACATTTATCTGATAATGAAATTGCTGAATTTCAAATTAAAATAAGTGAAATGGGTTATAAATTTCAATTTATTACGTTAGCAGGATTTCATACTCAGAATCTAGCAATCTTCGAATTAGCAGAACAATATAAGTCTAAAGGAATGACTGCTTATTCAAAAATTCAACAACAAGAATTTGCAAGAGAAAAAGATGGCTACACAAGCGTTAAACATCAAAGAGAAGTAGGCACTTCTTATTTCGATGCAGTATCAAATACTATTAGTTCAGGTAAAAGCTCAACTACTGCTATGGAAGGCTCAACAGAGTCTGAACAATTTTAATTATTTTTAAGTTTTTGAATTTGATCCCAGGCTGAATTTATAGCTCTCATTTTCTTTTTGCTTTCTTCTATAACTTCAGTTGGAACGCCTTTACTTACTAATAGATCAGGATGGTTTTCTTTACTTAATTGAATATATTTTTTTCTAATTGATGATAAATCTTCCTCAGGTTTACTGCCCAGTACAACGTAAGGGTTTAATTTATCAGAACTTTTTCTGCTTTCCTTGATAGAGTTAAATTGAGATTCGTTTAGTCCAAAAATTTTAGCTATATGTTGCATCATATTTAATTCAGATTGACTAACGTTTCCATCAGCTTCAGCTATATAAAAAAGTATATTAATGACTTCTTCCAATACATTTGGGTTATTTTTATAAATTTGGGCTATTTGCTGAGCATATGGTTCATAACCAGCGCTTTCTTCTTTAGCTTTATTAAATATTTTTCCAACTTGCTCTATTTCATGTTCAGGAATTTTTAATTTATCTCTTACTGCAACAAGCTCTTCTTTGCTTACTTGGCCATCAGCTTTACTAAGTTTTGCTGAAAGAACTATTAAAGATAAAGCAAAAATTTGTTGAGGTTGTGCAAAGGCACCAAAATTTCCAGTTCTCCCTGCTCTTGCTCTTGAGATTTTTCCACCTATTAATGAGCCTAGCAACATTCCGAATGGTCCACCAAGCGAAAAACCTACCATTCCACCAATTAAACTTCCCCAAATAGACATAAAAATTAAAATTAATATAATTTAGATATAAAAAGTTACAAGTTTATTATTCAAAACTTTTTAATCTATATTCCCATTTACCCATTTTTGTGTACGCTATTTTCAATATTAAATTATTTTTCTTATCTAGCCAAATATCAAAATCTAATTTTTTATCATCTGGTAAATCTTGATTTTTAGATTTTAATTTATAATGATCTACTAAATAATTTTTTCCATATAATTCAATATTTTCTTTTCCGATAAATGTAATAACTTGTTCTTTTATACTTCCTGACAAAGGACTAATCTGTTGATCTGCTTCTAAAATTTTATGGTTCCACCAATTTCCTATAATAGAATCAGTGTTAGCTTCTCCTGTGTACGAAGATCCTTCAATAATGAATTTATTTTTGGATTGGTTATAATTTAAATTTACATATTTTTCTTTATCATTTTGAAAAGTAATTGATTTAAAATAAATTAATTTATCATTTTTATACTTTTCATGTGCTTCACTTGAGATTGAAAAAACAACAACTCCAAATAGTTTAACTTTAAACTGTGTATAATTCTTTACTTCAACTGTGTTGTTTCCGTGTTCAAAAAAATAATTACTATAACCAATTACTTCACCATCTCTAAAAATTTCCAAATTAATTACTTTTATCCCAGCATAATGTGAGGTATGAGCATTAGCTTGAGATGCAAAAATAAATAAAAGAAATAGGTATATATATTTTTTCATATAAATTTTAATTATAAAGTAGTAGATACCATTTAAACATGTTTTTATCCCTAAAAAATATTCCTAAAGTTTCATGGAGTTCTGAAAAACCTCTAAATTTGAAACCAAAGATTTCAACTTTTCTTTTTTTATGTTTGGGCTTAACTTTGTTTGGATTAGGTGAAGGACTGTTAATAGTTTCATTGGCTGGAGCTTCGCCGTGGACTGTTTTAGCTCAAGGTATTTCATTAAATGTAGATTTATCGATCGGAACAATTACTCTGTTTTTAAGCATAGGTGTTTTAATTTTTTGGTTACCTTTAAATCAAAAACCAGGAATTGGAACAATTCTTAATGCTTTAATTGTTGCTGTAATGATAGATATTTCAATAGCTTTAATATCAACTCCAGAAAATTATATTTCTCAATTATTATTAGCTTTCATAGCCGTACTTACAGTTGGATTAGGCGGTGGTATTTATTTAGTTGCAAATTTAGGTGCAGGACCCAGAGATGGGTTAATGGTAGGTTTACAACAAAAAACTAATTTGCCCATTGCAGCTGTAAGAGCATTTCTTGAAATTACAGTTGTTAGTATTGGATGGTATTTAGGTGGAACAGTAGGGGTAGGAACTTTATTGTTTGCTTTTGGTATAGGACCTGCGGTTGCTTTAGGACTTTTTTTAACAGGAAAATTATTTAATTAGGCAGCAGATGCTGAGGCTTTCTCGCTTTTTTTTCTTTCATGAGGGTTCAATATAGCTTTTCTTAATCTGCAAGATTTTGGTGTAATTTCTAAAGCTTCATCAGTATTCAAAATACTTAATTGCTCAGCAATTGACATTTTTCTGACCGGAGTTAGGACGACATTTTCATCAGTCCCTTGAGTTCTCATGTTGGTTAGTTTTTTACCTTTCATAACATTAATTTGTAAATCTCCAGATTTTGGTGCGAGGCCCACTATCATTCCAACATAAACAGGATCATTGTGAGTTACAAACATTTCACCTCTTGCCTGTAAGTTAAATATTGCAAAGGCAACAGCTTTTCCAGTTTCCATTGAGATAAGCGCACCATTTCTTCTTCCTTCCATCTCACCTTCATACTTTCCATAAGAATGAAATATTCTATTAATTACTCCATTGCCTTTTGTTAGGGTTAAAAATCTGCTTGTGTAACCCATTAAACCTCTTGTTGGGGCATGAAAAATTAATCGTTTTTTATCTTTGCCAGTGTCTTTAAGATCAATTAGTTTACCTTTTCTTCTATTCATTGAGTCAATTACTTTTGAAGAATGTTCTTCATCTAAATCCATAGTAATTTCTTCAATAGGCTCTAGTTTATTTCCATTTTCATCTTTTTTAAATAATACTTTTGGAGGACTTACAGTCATTTCAAAACCTTCGCGTCTCATTTGAGTTAGTAAAATTTCAAGCATTAACTCTCCTCTACCACTAATTTCGAAAGCATCATTGTTTTTATTTTCAGAAAAAGTAATTCCCACATTATTCTGAGCTTCTAGAATTAATCGATCTCTAATTTGAGTACTTGTTAGTTTTTTACCTTCTGTACCAGCAAGAGGAGAACTATTAACCGTTACTTTGATAGACATAGTTGGTGGATCTATTGGTGTTGCTGAGATAGGCTCATTTACCTCAATATCACAAATAGTGTCAGCAACATTTGCTTTTTCTAGTCCTGCAATTACAACAATGTCTCCTGCTTCACCAACTTCAATTGGTACTTTTTTTGTTCCTTCATATCTAAAAATTTTAGTTAATCTGCCCTCATCAACTTTTTCTCCTTGAAGATTTATTGCTTTAATTTGTTGATTAGCTTTTGCACTTCCTTGAGATATTTTTCCGACTAAACTTCTACCTAAAAAACTGTCTGCATATAAAAGAGTAGAAAGCATAGCAAATGGTTTGCTATTATCAAGCTCGTCTGGCTTAACATGTTCTAGAATTAAATCTAACAATGGATGAAGATTTTCTCTAGGTTCATCAACTTCTTTACTAGCCCAGCCAGATCTTCCACTAGCATATAAAACAGGAAAATCTAATTGTTCTTCATTTGCATCTAAACTTACAAATAAATCAAAAGTTTCATCTAAAACTTCTTCGGCTCTTTGATCTGGTTTGTCTAATTTATTAATTATTACAATAGGTTTAAGTCCTTGTTTAAGAGCTTTAGCTAATACAAATTTTGTTTGTGGCATTACTCCTTCTGAAGAGTCTATAAGCAATAATGCACCATCTGCCATACTTAAAACACGCTCAACTTCAGCAGCAAAATCTCTATGACCTGGCGTGTCTATAATATTAATTCTTGAACCTTGCCAATTAATCGAAGCAGGTTTAGCTAAAATTGTAATTCCTCTTTCTTTTTCCAACTCTCCCGAGTCCATCAATCTTTCTTCTACAACTTCGTTTTCTCTAAACGATCCACTTTGTTTCATCAATGCATCAATCATAGTTGTCTTGCCATGATCAACGTGAGCAATAATTGTGATGTTTCGAATATTGTTATTCATAATTTGAGGCTCTTATACATTAATTGTTTAATATGAAAACTTAAAAAAACCCTAATATTTCCTTATGAATTGGCTTTTTATAAAAAATTCATTTCTTGTGATTAGTATAAAAACCTATAGATATCGCTTTATAAATTAGACTTATTAAAGCATTGAGAAACTTAATTCCTTAAAAATTTAAAAAATCTAAAAAAATAATGCAAAATTTTAACTTATTCAAAATAGAAGATTCCTTAAAAGATTCGATTACTCGGATGAAATTTAAAGAACCAACTCCTATTCAAAACCAAGCAATTCCGGTAGCTTTAGAAGGTAAAGATATATTAGGAACAGCACAAACTGGAACTGGTAAAACTTTAGCTTTTAGCATTCCTTTGATTAATAAATTAATTTTAGATAAAAATGCTTTTGCATTAGTAACTTGTCCTACTAGAGAGCTGGCCACTCAAGTAATGGATGCAATTAAGAATCTTATTAGCAACAAAATTAATATTAAAACAGCTTTGCTCATTGGTGGAGAATCGATGCAGAAACAACTTAGACAGCTAGGTAAAAGATCTAGGTTAATAGTAGGAACTCCAGGTCGTATTAATGATCATTTAAAACGAAAAAGTTTAAATTTAAGTGCAACAAAATATTTGGTATTAGATGAAACAGATCGAATGTTAGATATGGGATTTACTCCACAAATAGAGATGATTCTTAAATTTGTTCCTAAAGATCATCAAACATTATTATTTTCTGCAACTTTGCCAAAAGATATTCTTAGAATATCAGAAAGATATTTAACTAATCCTATCAGAATATCTGTTGGATCAACTACGGTACCAATTGCAAAAATAAAACAAGAAACTCTTCAAGTATACAAAGAAAATAAATACAACGAATTAATTGATCAGCTTTTATCAAGAAAAGGTTCAATTTTAGTTTTTGTAAAAACAAAAAGAAATGCTGACCGAATGGTTAAACGTCTTAAAGAAGAAGATCATTCAGCAGATGCTATTCATGGAGATTTGCGCCAAAGCAAAAGAGATAGAGTAATGAATGCATTTAGAAAAGGTGTGAAAAGAATATTAGTTGCAACAGATGTTGCTGCAAGAGGATTAGATATTCCACTTATTCAACATGTAATAAATTATGATTTGCCACAAGTACCAGAGGATTATGTTCATCGTATTGGAAGAACGGCAAGAGCAGGCTCAGAAGGTTCTGCATTAACTTTTCTTACTCCTGACGATAGATCTATGTGGAATTCAATTAGTAAATTAATAGATCCAAATTTTAAAGCTGCACCTAGAGATATAAGAAAAAATTCAAGAAGAAATAAAAGAGGAAAAGCTCCATATAATAAAAAAAGAAAATTTAGAGATAAAAAAAGATCTAGCTTTGGAGACAAACCAAGTTCATTTGGAAGAGGAAGATCAGATAGATCATCAAGAGATGGAGAGAGAAAAAGTTTTGGTTTTAAAGGGAAGAAAAGTTTCTTCAAAAAAGATAAATCAAAACCAACTGGCTATACAAATAACCCAAAATACTTTGGAAAAAAACCATCAGAAGATTCTTCAAGAGACAGTGAAAAAAAAAGCTTTGGTTTTAAAGGGAGAAAAAAATTTAAAAGTAGAAGCAACAGACCTAAAAGTTTTACCTTTAAAAAACATAGCCAAAAAAGAGCTAAAATCTAAGACTTTTTAGATTTCTCTTTTTTAAGTTTTCTTTTTTCTTTCAGACTTAATTTAGGCTTTTTGCTAACACTTGAATCTTTAAATGATTTGCCGCTATATCTTTTTGACATATTATTTATTATAAGGCATAAAAAAAATGTTTAAACATCTTATTGCATTATTATTTTATTCGTTTACTTTTCACGCGATGTCTTCTTCTCTAGATAAACCTTATCATCATATTACAGATAAAAAAGGAAATACGATAAAATTTAGAAACCCAGAAGGATCCCCTGAAAGATCTGGAAAGGTAAATTGGTCATATAAAGTATTTAATAAAGAAAAGAAAAAATTAGATATGACTGTTCCGAAAGATCATGTAATCGATAAAAATAAAGTTCTTTCTGATTTAAAAAAATATAAGGATGGTGATTATATTGCATGGATAGGACATGCTACTTTTTTAATCAAATTAGGAGACACTACAATTATAACGGATCCAGTTTTTTCAAAAAATGCGGGTCCTTTAATATTTGGCCCAAAAAGATATACAGAGCCAGCATTAAAATTAAACGAGATACCCAAAACAGATTTATTTTTACTTACGCATAACCATTATGATCACCAAGACATGTCTACAATTAGAAGATATCCCTATAAAAATTCAAAGGTTTTAGTTCCATTAAAGCTTGGAAGGTATTTTACAAACTATAGATT
>ENA-ORXI01003455-ORXI01003455.1-sediment-metagenome-genome-assembly--contig:-NODE-3455-length-10599-cov-10.605778_pt1 | contig 10599 bp, 10 predicted proteins | sample MGYA00237861_ERZ511468 | MGnify/ENA primary metagenome ERZ511468 (study PRJEB26299, sample SAMN06266213) | sediment metagenome | isolation source: Hudson Canyon methane seep mesocosm | place...
TGAAATTGGTAGACACGCCATCTTGAGGGGGTGGTGGACGTAGTCCGTGGCGGTTCGACTCCGCCCGTCGGCACCAAGATATCTAAGGCCCCATTATTTGGGGTTTTTTATTGTCTAAAACAAGTGGTTATGGGGGGAGATTATCTCTGCCTCCTCTCCTAATAGATCTATCATCGGTGCTTGGACTGATTTAGAGATAGCTATCGCTAGTGCATGTAAGAAAGCTGGGGTTAATATAACTTCTGTTAGTGTTGTTTGTGTAGGAGAGTTGGCTATTTTAAAGGGCGTTGTTCCTTCTGTGGTTGATTTTGTAGGTAGCCTAGAGAATGCCAAGTTTAAAATCTCAGAAGGGAAGTCCAGTCTTACTCTCTAGCAGATGTACTTCTTTATATATAACGCCAACGCTACCGGGAATACTATCCGTCTGATCATATTCCCAGCAGAACTAGTTAAACCTAGCGGGCCACAAGTCCCATTACCTATGGCCCATTTGTTTTACTCTCTATCTTGACTGCTAGGCAACTCAATACCTTCATCGATAGCTGCAGTTACATTCCGTAATCCCCACATATTGCTGACTAGTCTCATAGCTCCATCGATATCACCCTCAGTAACTGCACTGGCCAAGTATTAACGAAACATAGCAACTTCAGCTCCCTGATCTTCGCTATCATGATGAACGTTTTAAAGTATAACAATTACACGGCTTACCCTGAGCTTAAACACCATAAGACACTGATTTATTATTTGTTTATAAACTCACGACCATTATTAATGGATTAAATATAATTTTTAGTGCTGATTAACAACCATCAATTAATAATATTTCAGTCATTTTGAGAGTGATAGTGTAAAAAGCAGATAAATGATAGTCATTGCGATAGGCAATGTATTCCACCAATATGAAAGACTGCTACTATTCATGGTGTATTGGAATATTACTATTCCGGCACTAAGCAGGCAGATGAGTGGAAGAAGGTATATTGATATATTTAATATACTGCTTTGAAGCTCGCTTACCGTATTATTATTGGCAATGCTTCCAGCAGAAACAGCTACAAGCATGAATAAAAAAACTGATAAAAAAACTTGAAAAATACTTCCTGCGATTACCCATAAAAGTGACATATTCTCTCCTTGTTTCTGACACCGTAAAACTAGCCTTGCTGTCCATCTGCACGAGGCTTAATAAAGATCATTGTATACGAAGATAAGAATAGCATAAATGCCACTATCCACAATACCTGAGCTAAGCCGATGATATGAAGATAGGCACTAGGCATTATGATCGGCATTATTACTCGAACCAATGCTCCGATAAATAGAACTGAAAATATCCATGTTAGTACTTTTGGTGGTTCATTAATATTTCTTCCCGTATGACCTAAAGAAATACGTGAAATCATGCCTAAAGTCATTAAGCCGATACCTCCATATGTGAAAGCATGAAGAGGTATTGATGTCGGGTATAGGTTAAAGAAGTTAATGGCTTTAAGTGCAAAACCTAATACAAACATACTGTAACCCAAGAATAAAACCCATAATAATGGTTTTTTCCAGATCCCTTTTGTGTACCAACCCGATAGCCTCACACTATGTAAGATCATTAATACGAGCGAGAGAAGGGCCGTTAATAAGGCTTGTTTTAGAAATACATCAATAATCCATAATGCAGCTAAAAATAGTAAGCTGCTTGAATCAACGAATGACCAGTTTTTAAGTTGAACTTGATAACCAACACCACGTTCAATGAAAAATGGCATCACACGTCTTGCCAGGGTGAAAATAAGGGCCATAATCAAGTAGACTCCTGAGAATAATCCCCACGAGACACCTTGATTAACAATATGAAGAACGCCTAGGTAATAAACAATATCGGCAGCAAGAATGAGCACAAGAATCGTGACAATCAATAATTGACGCCACTGCTTAACTTTGGCAATAGGGTGTAGAACAGCGAGGATAAGCCCTAAAAAGAAAGCTAAGTCGAAGAGTGCCGCCCATTCAAAGAGTAATGCTGAATTTAATAAAGGTAATGTTCTAGCAAGCAGCCATACAAGGACAAGTGAAGCTAATGCACCACCTTTAATGGTTTGTACTCCTGTCCAGTTTCGAACAGCAGTGAGTAGAAAGCCTGCAATGATGGCAGCAGCATAACCAAAGACCATTTCATGTCCATGCCAAGCAATAGGTGTAATAGTGCTAATAGGCAAGGGCCAGCCAAAGGTAAAGTTAGCCATCCAAATGGATGTAGCGATAATAGAAAATAAGCTGGCGAATAAGAAAAAAGGTCGAAAACCTAGTTCGAATAAGGCAAACTTTTTAACAGGTACTGGGTTTATGATTGGTTGTTGCATATTTAATTTTAACCTTCTCGTGCTAGCGGGTATTGTGAATCATCATGAGCTGAATCTTCATTTCCTGTAGGTTGTTGACGTTGTAATTCTAGATCTTTAAAGTTGAAAAGTTCAGTATCAGCTAACTGTGATGGAGCTATATTTTGTAGGCTACGGAATACATTTTCCAAACGACCGGGTTGTTGTTTTTCCCAACCTTGCAGCATTTCTTTAATGACTTGGCGTTGCATGTTTTCCTGTGACCCACAGAGATTACAAGGAATAATAGGGAAATCTTGTTGTTCAGAATAACGAATAATATCGGACTCTTTACAATAGGCTAAAGGTCGAATCAGAATATTTGTCTTATCATCACTGAGTAGTTTTGGTGGCATGGCTTTAAGTTTACTGCCATAAAACATATTCAGAAATGCGGTTTCGATGATGTCATCACGATGATGGCCTAAGGCAATTTTAGTAATGCCATTTTGGCGAGCATAACCGTAAAGTGAACCACGACGTAAGCGTGAGCAGATACCACACGTTGTTTTACCTTCAGGCACGACTTCTTTTACGATGCTATAGGTATCTTTTTCAATAATATGGAAAGGCACCCCAATTTTTGTCAGATACTCTGGCAAAATATGTTCTGGGAAACCGGGTTGTTTTTGGTCAAGATTAACGGCAATAATCTCAAAATCAATCGGCGCATGTTTTTGCAAGTTCATCAGAATATCAAGCAACGTATAACTGTCTTTTCCTCCCGATAGGCAAACCATAATTTTGTCGCCATCTTGAATCATATCGTAGTCAGAAATTGCTTGACCGACATGTCGACGTAGGCGTTTTTTTAACTTATTAAGTTCGATATTTTTCTTGGCTGTTGTAGCTGTCATTTATATAAGGCCTGCAAAGGGTTGTACTGTGACAATAGTGTTAGGTTTGATGCCATCACACTGTTCTTCTAATAAGATAAAGCAATTGGCAATGCTCATAGAACGTAAAATTCCTGAGCCTTGTTCACCCGTAGTTTTAACTTGAGTGATACCACTTTCATCTTGAAATAAAATGCCTCGTTGAAATTCAAAGCGACCAGCACGTTTACGGATACTACTGACACAGTTAACTTGCATCAATTGTTGTACCTGATCAGGTAAACCAGAGAGTTGCTGTAATGCACTACTGACAAATTGGTAAAAAGTCACCATCACCGAGACAGGATTACCTGGAAGGCCAAAGAATAAGGTGTCATTTATTTTACCAAAGGCGAGCGGTCGGCCTGGTTTCATCGCTATCTTCCAGAAATCGACATGACCTAGTTCTACGAGCATTTCTTTAACATAATCAGCATCACCGACAGATACGCCACCAGAGGTAAGCACAACATCAGCTTGCTGTGAAGCAAGTTGTAATGCCTGGCGTAATGCCTCTTTTTGATCTGCAACAACACCCATATCTAAAATATCGACATCAAGTCGTTTTAGCATACCGTATAAAGTGTAACGGTTACTATCGTATATTTGCCCTTCATCTAATGATTCTCCAATAGAACGAAGTTCATCACCTGTTGAGAAGAAGGCAACCCGTAGTTTTCTTTTGACTGTGATTTCAGCGATACCTAAAGAGGCTATCAAACCGAGATCAGCAGGCATTATTTTATGACCCGGTAATAAGATCTCTTCACCTTGTTGTAAATCTTCGCCAGCTAAGCGGACATTTTGTCCGATTGAATGATTGCCGTGCAGGGTAATAGATGAATCATTAACTTCAACATGTTCTTGCATAATGACGGTGTCACAATCAGCAGGCATCATTGCGCCGGTCATAATTCGAATACATTCACCGGGTTTGATATCACCCGTATATGGCTGGCCTGCAAAGGCAATGCCGACCTGTTGAAGTGTAATCGACTGTTCATTTAAATCACTGCCATGAACGGCATAACCATCCATTGCTGAATTATTATGAGGAGGGACATTAATTGGTGAAATAATGGCTTGGTCTAAAATAAAACCTAGTGCATCTCGTAATGAGCGCGTTTCCCATGTTGTTACTGGTTTAATAAGGTTTTTAATACGCTGCCTTGCATCATCAACACTTAAGCTATTAGGCTCATGTGCATCTGCACAGCTTGCTTGAGGAATAAATTCAGCCATGATTACGCAGTCCAATTATCAATAAATGTTTGCAGATAGTTCGCCATCTGATCGATGTTATTCAGATCAAGCAGGTCGATACTCATGCTTTTGTCTATAGGGGCATCCGTTGCAATTGCAATAATATTAGCATCATCGGGGTGAAGCAGCGGTTTTTCTAGTGCTGGGCGATAGAGCTCAATTTTAGGAATGACCTCATGTTTAAAACCCTCGACTAATATGAGATCTAACTTTTTAGTGTTTAAACGAGGGATAAGGTCAACTAATTGCGGCTCGATCATTTCCGTTGGTTGCACTTCCATTAATGCCATTAAGTTACTTGATGAAACAAGCACTTGTTGAGCGCCTGCTTGTCTAATTTCATAGCTATCTTTGCCGGGCACATCAATATCAAACTTATGATGAGCATGTTTTATAACCGCGACTTCTAAGCCTCTTGAATTCAATGCTGGGATGAGTTGGCGTAATAATGTTGTTTTACCTGTACCACTAAATGCTGCAAAGCCAATTAATGGAATAGGTGATTGCAAAGTAGGTTCATTATTAGTGACATCTTCAGGATGATTGAAATTGGTAAAACTATCAGCTTGATCAGAAAAATCAACGACAGCCATTTTGTGCTCTGCTAACCAAAGATCTATTTTCCGACCACCTTGTTGTATATGTTGTTCCAGTTCATCTTGTAAGTGGCAAGGTAATAAACAAAATACAGGTTGTAAACGTTTTCCATCATGGGCTACAGCTAAATCTGCCTGTTCAAGTAGCATTGCTTCCATCATTCTTTGCCGTAGCTGTACCGAGATACGAGGTGAATCACAGGGTGCGGTGAGGATGTAGTCGGTCGTTACTGCTTTCATTGCACTCAACATACCTGCAAGAGGGCCACAGAAGTTTTCTAAGCTATCTTCAATGACGGGATAACCAAAGCGTTGATATTGTTCAATATTACGATTAGCATTAATGATAAGCGCATCAACCTGAGATTTTAAGGTATTGATTGCAAAACTAATTAAAGGCTGTTGTTTGTATTGCAGTAGGCCTTTATCGTTGCCTCCCATACGTCTGCCTTTACCACCCGCGAGGATAACTCCGGTTACGGATGGATTTGAGGATGTATTCATATTGATTCGCTGTTATTCTGTATAGGTACAATTAATAGGGGAGGAGAACCCATGAACAAAGCATGGATTGCAGGGCTTATTATACTGCTAAACACATCATTTGCATGGTCTAATTCTAATGTATTAGATATTGTAGTGGTAGGGTTGTTTAGTGATCAGGCTGTGGTAGAGATTAATAAAAAACAAAGACTGTTGAAGGTTGGGATAACTAGCCCAGAAGGCGTGACTTTAATTTCAGCAAATAGTCGAAATGCAGTATTGGAAAAAGGTGGTATAACTGAAAAATATGAACTAGGAACACGCATAAGTACTAATTTTTCACCACCAGTAGAACAAACAGTGGTCAGTTTATGGCCTACAAATGGTATGTATACAACAGCAGGAAGTGTGAACGGATATAGTGTTGATTTTCTTGTTGATACTGGCGCATCAGCTATTGCACTTAATGCTGAGACTGCAAAAAGGTTAGATTTAGATTATTTAAAAGGTAAAAAAGTAGGTGTTAAAACTGCCTCAGGAGTTGAAGTCGCTTATCATGTAATGCTTGATGAGGTTCAAGTTGGAGATATAAAACTCAATAATATTCGGGCGATGGTGTTAGATGGAAAGCACCCCGAAAGAGCACTATTGGGTATGACATTTTTAGACCAATTGAATATTGAACGTAAAGATGAAAGGATGGACTTGAAGAAAAAATTCTAATCTACTCTTAATCTTCAGATATAAAAAAGCCCTGATAATATTAAATTATCAGGGCTTTTTAGTAAGCAGTATTAAGAGTTTAGTTTACTCAAAACCTTTACTGATTAATGCGTAAGCAGAATGGTTATGAATAGATTCAAAGTTTTCTGATTCAACTGTATAAGCATTAATACGAGAATCATCATTTAAACGAGCTGCAATATCACGGACGATATCTTCAACAAATTTTGGATTGTCATAAGCTTTTTCTGTAACAAATTTTTCGTCAGGGCGTTTTAGTAGACCAAAGATTTCACATGATGCTTCTTCTTCGACCATATCGATAATATCTTCAATCCAGATGAAGCTATCAGCACGAACAGTAACGGTGACATGTGAACGCTGATTGTGTGCACCATAGTCTGAGATGTTTTTTGAACAAGGGCATAGGCTCGTGACAGGAACCACGACTTTAACCATGACATCAGTATCTGCACCTGTAATTTCACCTAAAAAGCTCACTTGGTAATTCATTAAGCTTTTTACTTTACTAATAGGCGCTTCTTTATTTACAAAATAAGGAAACTCCATTTCAATATAGCCAGATTCTGCTTGTAAGCGTTCTGTCATTTCAGGCAGCATGTCACGGAATGATTGCACGGTTATTTCACGTTCATGTTGATTCAAAATTTCAACAAAACGTGACATATGCGTACCTTTGAACTGGTGAGGCAAGTTCACATACATATTGAAGTTAGCAATGGTATGTTGTTCACCAGAAGTACGATCACTAATTTTTATTGGATGCTGAATATCTTTAATACCGACTTTGTCGATAGCAATATGGCGTTTATCAGCAATGTTTTGAACATCTTCAATTTCATCGCAGCAATCAGGTTTTTTATCAGTAGTCATTCTTCTCTAGTCCTCGCTATAGCGTACACAAGCTCGGTCAGTTTCCCAAAGGGTAACGCCTGATATTTTAGCTGTGTCGATATTTAATGTGTTACTTAAGTTTTGGTAAAAATATTGAGCAATATTTTCAGCAGTAGGGTTAACCGTATCAAAAGGTGGAATATCGTTAAGATAACGGTGATCTAATGTTTTTGCTAATTCGCGTGTAGCAGTTTTAATGGTTTTAAAATCCATCCCCATGCCATGTTCATTTAATGCGGAAGCAGTCACTTCAACTTCTAACTTCCAATTGTGACCATGCATACGACTACAATCGCCTGGATAATCACGCAGGGTATGGGCTGAAGCAAAATCAGCTAGAATTTTTAAGGTGTAGGTTGAACTCATAGTTGACTATTATACTCGGGAATTATCAATAGTAGCAGCATATTATGCCGCAAAATGCGTTTTGACTGTATTAATAATGCCATTTGCATCTAAATTACAATCTCTTAACATCTGTTTATGGTCACCATGGTCAAGGAATTTATCAGGTAAGCCCATGATTTTAATTGAGGTGTCATCATTAATTGAAAGTAGGTGTTCAGCTACACCACTGCCGGCACCACCAAGAGTGGTATTTTCTTCAATAGTAATAATTAACTCGTGAGACTTTGCCATCTCTTCAATAACGGTATGATCTAGCGGTTTAACAAAACGCATATTGACAACTGTTGCATCTAAATTGTCAGCGGCTTCAAGTGCTGGCTGAAGCATGGTTCCAAAAGCAAGGATGGCAACCTTGGTACCTTTACGTTTGAACTCCGCTTTACCAATTTCTAATGATGTTAGTTCAGAGTCAATTGTTGCCCCTGTTCCTGTTCCGCGTGGATACCTAACAGCAGCGGGACCATTATGGCGATAACCGGTTGTCAGCATTTGACGGCACTCATTTTCATCAGTCGGTGCCATTACAATCATATTAGGGATGCAGCGTAAGTAACTTAGATCAAAAGTACCCGCATGAGTTGCGCCATCAGCACCCACTAAGCCGCCACGATCGATGGCAAATAAAACAGGGAGATTTTGTAAGGCAACATCATGAATGAGTTGGTCGTAAGCTCGTTGTAAGAAGGTTGAGTAGATTGCAACAACAGGTTTTTTACCTTCACATGCCATTCCAGCCGCTAAAGTGACGGCATGTTGTTCTGCAATACCAACATCAAAATAGCGGTCTGGATAGGTGTCAGCAAATTCATTGAGGCCAGATCCATCACACATTGCTGGCGTAATGCCCATTAAATCTTCAGATTGTTGCGCCATATCACAAAGCCATTGACCAAATACTTGAGTATAGCTAGGGCCAGATGATTTAGTGCCGGCAGGGCTTACACCATGATATTTCCCTGGTTCTTGTTCCGCTGGTTCATATCCTTTACCTTTTTTAGTCACTATATGTAAAAACTGTGGACCTTTACGCTCACGTAAATTACTTAAGGTCGGGATTAAGGTATCAAGATCATGGCCATCAATAGGGCCAATATAGTTAAAGCCTAATTCTTCAAATAATGTACCGGGAATAACCATACCTTTGACATGCTCTTCAGCACGACGGGCCAACTCCCATGCAGGAGGTAGTTTTTCGAGTACTTTTTTACTGCCTTCACGTGCAGAAGCGTAAAAGCTACCAGATAATAAACGGGCAAGATAATTTGACATGCCGCCGACATTTTTAGATATCGACATTTCATTATCATTAAGAATAACAAGTAAGTTGGCACTCAAATCACCGGCATGAGCCAAAGCCTCATAGGCTTGACCTGCTGTAATCGCACCATCACCAATAATCGCAACAGCACGGCGAGAACTACCTACCGCCTGAGATGCAACTGCCATACCTAATGCTGCACTTATCGATGTACTTGAATGGCCTACACCAAAGGCATCATAAGGGCTTTCGCTGCGTTTAGGAAAACCAGACAAGCCGCCAGCCTGACGCATGGTATGCATTTGGTCTCGTCTACCGGTGATGATTTTATGCACATAGCTTTGATGACCTACATCCCAGACAAAACGATCATCTGGCGTGTTGTAAACATAATGAAGTGCAAGGGTGAGCTCGGTAACGCCAAGGTTTGATGAAATATGGCCACCAGTTTGCTGCACGCTATCAACAATTAATGAACGAATCTCTTGTGCTAATTGTGGCAGTTGCTCTTTGCCTAGCTGGCGCAAATCATCAGGACTATTTACCTGAGATAATAAAGACTCAGCATGTGTCGATGTCGTCATATTAATGTGTTCTCTGCACGACAAAGCCGGCTAAAGCGGCAAGAGCTTGCGTATTGTAAGGTAGGTCATCCAATGCTGCTAAGGCAGTATCGATTAATGTGATTGCTTTTTTCTGAGCAGTTTCTAAACCCAGTAGAGCAGGGTAAGTAGGTTTATTCAAGGCAATATCAGCACCTTGTGTTTTGCCTAATGTTTCAGTGTCAGCAGTGACATCTAATACATCATCTTGAACTTGGAATGCGAGACCAATACAGTAAGCATATTTGTCGAGTTTTGCTAAAATGTTTTCATCAACATTTTCAGAGGCTAAAGCCCCTAATGTCACACTAGCTCGAATTAAAGCCCCCGTTTTTAACTCATGCATGTTCTGAAGGTTTTGGAGAGTAAGCGAGTGACCAACAGATTCTAAATCAATCGCTTGACCTCCAGCCATACCAAATACACCTGATCTTTGAGCAAGTGTTTTAACCATTTTACTTTGTTGAAGTGGTGATAGCTCGTTATCACATAAGGTTTCAAATGCTAATGTTTGTAGTGCATCACCCACCAATAAAGCGGTTGCATCATCATAGGCCTTATGGCAGGTTGGGCGACCACGACGTAAATCATCATCATCCATAATTGGCATATCATCATGCACCAAGGAATACGCGTGAATGAGCTCCACTGCACTAGCCGGCGCATCGAGTGAATTTAACTTGGCACCTAAGGCCTCGCCTGTGGCATATACAAGTAAGGCACGTAAACGTTTGCCACCATTTAGCGTGGAATAATTCATTGCTTCAGCTAAACGTTGAGATGTTTGATTCGTGAGGGTTGTACTATTTGGTAAGCGAACAGAAAGAGCTTGCTCTATTTGAACTTGCTTTGTTTGCATCCAATCAGAAAGAATAAAACTATTTGTCACGATTCAGAGGTGTTTGAGTCGAAATCTACCAAGTTTGATTGGCCAGACTGTTGTAATAAAACTTGCACCTTTTGTTCGGCAGCATTGAGTGCTTCTTGGCAATTACGCGTGAGTAATACACCACTTTCATAAAGTTTTAATGATTCTTCGAGGCTGATATCACCTTGCTCAAGGCGTGCCACAAGAGATTCTAACTCTGTTACAGAGGCCTC
>ENA-ORXI01003456-ORXI01003456.1-sediment-metagenome-genome-assembly--contig:-NODE-3456-length-10599-cov-4.922258_pt1 | contig 10599 bp, 10 predicted proteins | sample MGYA00237861_ERZ511468 | MGnify/ENA primary metagenome ERZ511468 (study PRJEB26299, sample SAMN06266213) | sediment metagenome | isolation source: Hudson Canyon methane seep mesocosm | place...
CAGGTGAGCATAAACAAAGAAAACAATTTCTTGAAAAATAAAGATATCTATGACTTAACAAGATTTACTCATTTGGACTATCCAAATGAGTTGGCTTGTATTGTTTGGTTTAATGGTTGCAGTATGCGTTGTAAATACTGTTACAATGATGATATTGTATTTAATAAAGATGGTAACTATTCGTATGAAGATGTTCTTGATTTTCTAAAAAGCAGAATAGGGTTACTTGATGGTGTTGTATTAAGTGGAGGTGAGGCAACAGGTAAAGACTTGGTTGAATTTTGTCAAAAAATCAAAAAACTTGGATTTTTAATAAAACTTGATACCAATGGAGTAAATTACAGTAAAGTAAAAGAGCTCATAGAACAAGACCTCTTAGATTGTGTAGCCTTAGACTATAAAGCACCAAAATACAAGTTTGAAGAAATTACTGCTTCTAAAAAATATGATGAATTTGATCACACACTTTCATATCTTATTAAAAAAGATTTTAACTTTGAAGTGAGAACAACACTTCATACAGATTTACTCAATTTTGAAGATATAAATTTTATAATCAATGACTTACATCATAAGGGATATAAAAACAATTATTATATACAAAGATTTGTAGATACAAAGACCAATATTGGTGATATTCATGAAGAACACAATAAATTTGACAATAATGACATACGAAGTGATTTATTAAACGTTATTTACAGATAACGGAATGCCTAGTGTATATCCTTGACCACTTACATTTTTTATAAGGTCTTTTGAACATTTATTCCTAAATCGTCTCACAAACGTCCGTAGCCTCTCATCGGTGATAACTTCATTATCCCATAAATTTGTTTTGATGATTTCAAAATTTAACACGATAGTTGGATTGATTACAAGCAGTTCCAAAAAAAGTTTTTCTCTTTTTGTCAGTTTAACCAATTTGTCATTTTTATAGAGATTTTTTGTATTATTGTTAAAACTAAATTCATCATTTAAAGTTATAACCTTTTTTTTGTCTAATTTAACTGCAAGGTTTGAAAGAAATTCAATAAGCGCATCGGGATCAATGGGTTTAATGAAATATTTAGTAATTCCTATATCAATAGCTTTTAAAAGTTTTTCTTGATCTCCAAAAGCACTTAATACAATAATAGGCACATCTTGGTTTATTTCTTTAATTTGTATGGTCATGTCTAAACCATCTAAGTGGGGCATCATAATATCTGTAATGATAATATCAGGTTTGACTTTGAGATACTTTTCAATACCTTCTTTTCCATTGACGGCAACTGTTACACTGTAACAATAGTGATTTACAGCATCTTTAAGTAGTGATGCTAATTTGGGTTCATCTTCAACGATTAAAATTTTTAAATTTTTTATTGGCTTATGCATTGAATTGCTCATTGGCTTCTTTATTGGATTGTTCATTGATGTCCACGGGAACAGTAATAATAAAACTACAACTGTTTTCATTATTTACTAAGTCAATTTCACCATTAAGACTTTGCTCAATAATCATTTTTGACATAAAAAGACCAAGTCCAGTTCCTGCACTTGTGTGTTTGGTTGTAAAGTAGGGCTCAAATAATCTTTGTTCCAATTCTTTATTGATTCCTCCCGCGTTATCAGTGATTTGTATTGTTGCATACTCTTTTTCATCAATAAATTTGCCATCAATTTTAATAATGATTTTTCTGCTTGAAATTGAATTTTTGTTAAATGCATCGGTTGAATTTTTAAGCAAGTTAACGATGACTTGGGAGAGTTCGGTTAATATACCTAAAACATAATAATCTTTATACATTGTTCGTATTGAGATGTTCTCTTTTTGTAATGTTTTATCCATAATACTTATTGCATCAAGAATAGAATCTTTGAGCAAAAATCTTTCTTTGGGTTTATTGGGGTTAAAAAAATTCGTAAAATCTTCAATGGTTTTTGACATACTTTTTATGACAACTTTACTGTCATCATAATAATTTTCAAGTTTTTTTATATCTTTGTTTTGAGCAGCTTGTTTGATGTTAAAAAGAGCAAGTGTGAGCTCTGAAAGGGGTTGTCTCCATTGGTGAGCAATATTAGCTAACATTTGTCCCAGACTTGCCATTCTTGATTGCCAAAAAAGAACCTTTTGATTCTGTTCATTTTTAGCTATTTCATCTTTGATTCTTTTTTCTAAAGTGATATTGAGCTTTTTTAATTGTTTTGTTTGATCTTGAACTCGAAGCTCAAGTGTAGAATTTAAAAAATCCAACTCATTGTATTTATTTTCAAGTTCTTTTTTGAGTTCTACTTCAGCTGTGACATCATACCGAATAGCAATAAATTCTTCTATGTCATTGTTTTTGTTTAATATTGGAATTACAGTGGTGTTTAAATAAACAGTTCTTCCATCTTTTGTTAAGTTTTTCACCGTACTTTTGTAAGTTTTTTTACTATTTATGGTATTCCAAAGATTTTCAAATGTAGAAATGGGAACATCAGGATGTCTTACAATATTATGATTTTTACCCAATAGTTCTTCTCTTGAATAACCACAAGATTCACAAAATTCGTCATTTACAAATGTAATTATTCCATCAATGTCTGTCTTTGAGACAATATTGCTGTTTTCTATAGCTTCTTTGTATTGTTGAATCATTTTTGAAAGTATACTTGTATGTCTTGATTTCCCAAGACTTTAAATTGTATGTTGTATTTATAAAGCAAATCTGAAATATCAGTTATGTTTTGTAATACCAGTTTATCATTAGAAAGATTGATTTTTAAAAATCTTTCCACATTTTTGTCCCATTGATAACAATTGTAGTCTTCTAATTTTTTTATTATTTCATCATTGAAGTATTTTTTTTCAGATAAAGGAAGTGTAATAGTAAATTGGGCACCTGTATACTCGATATTTTCATAGTTATAAGTTTGATTGGTAACACGTAAATTACCATTCATATGCTTTGAAATAATTTCTGCACTCATATACAATCCAATTCCCGTACCTTGTGCTTTATGTTTAGTTGTAAAGTATGGATCAAAAATTTTATTGATAATGTCCTCTGGGATTCCACCTGCATTATCTCTAATTTGAATGGTTGCACTGTTTTTATCTTTAAATATGTCAATAAAAATATATCTTTCTTGATCCTGAGTACTTTCAAATGCATCTCTTGCATTATTTAAGATATTCATTAATACTTGGATTAAGTCACTCTCAAGTCCTACCAATTCCACATCTTGGCTATTTTCGATGATTTTGATTTCACTATTTGAATATTTTGAATCGATTAATTCTCTGGTTTTATTGAAAGAATCACGTAAATTAAACAGAACTTTTTCTTTTCCTGATTTAAAAAAGTCCCTGAACGTATTAATAGTCTCAGATAAATGTTTTGTGTTGTTTAAAATAGAACTAATAGATCTGTAAAATTGTTCATCTTCAAGTTGTTTAAAATCTTTTTGCAATTTCATGCCACTGGCTGCTGTTGAGATGACTGAAAGAGGCTGTCTCCACTGATGGGCTATATTTTCAAGCATTTCTCCCATAGCTGCCATTTTTGATTGTTGAGACAGAGCATAGTCTTTCTCTCTATTACTTTCAACTGCTTTTTTTATTTCATGTTCTAAGTTCTTGTTTATTTTTTCAACTCTTTTTCTGTCTGTAATATCAATTCTTAATGCAGTATAACCTGTGATTTTACGATTTTTATCAAACTCTGGATAAATTAAGACTTCAAACCAAATATCATCACCATCTTTTGTTAAGTTTCTCATAGTAGTTTTGAATACTTCACCCAATTGGATGGTTTTCCATAATCTTTCATAAACTGATATGTCATTTGCAGGATGTTTTACAATAGAGTGTGGTTGCCCAATAAGTTCAGATTTTTTATATCCCACACATTTACAAAATCGGTCTGATGCATACGTAATAATTCCATTTAAATCCGTTTGAGTCATGGCTACATAAGAGTTTGTTGTTTCTAATGAGTGATTCAATTTCTCTGTTTTTTCATTTAAAAGTTCTTTGAGTCTGTCTTGAAATTCTTGATTTCTTTTTCGGTATCGAATAAATATTTTTTTAATAATATCAGAAAATACAAACAGTAAAATAACAATTATGGCTGTAATTGAAATACTGAACATTGAAATTTTTGTTAGAGTAGATTGTGTTAGTCGTTCTAATTCCCTCTCTTTTTTTTCTAATACATGTTTGACATCTTCAGGGTAAAAGCCAGACCCTATGGCCCAATTCCATTCATTAAACCCTTTTACAAAAGATATTTTCTTTGTGGTCTCACCTTCTTTAGTCCCAGGTATTCCAACGTATTCAACAAATCCTTCGCCTTTTTTAGCTGTATTTATGATTTCTTTTGTGATATCAAAACCATTTTTATCTTTTAAATTAATTTGATTTGTGTTTCTTAAATCATCTGAAATATGATTGATATAGTACCCCTCATAATCAATAACAAATACGTAACCTTCTTTATCATATTTTATTTGATTGAGTTTATGTAGTACGTTTCTTTTAAGTTCTCTTTCAAAGTCAATTACATATTCTCCTGTTCCTATAAACCAATCAAAGGGTTCAAATGACATAACATATCCGATTTTTTTATGGAGCTTTTTGCCCCCTTCATCTGGCTTATACCAATTCCAAGTGTAGTATCCTTCTTGCTGGTTTTGTGCAATATTGGCTAAGTCTCTTATCGTGTAATTGTTATTTGCATCTTTTACATTCCATAAATTTTTATCTTCAAGTTTTTCTGAAGTGGGGAATAAAACATTTTTTCCTTTTAATTCATAGATAAAATAGTAGCCTCTGTGATTATTAAATCGGATATGTCTCAGAGCATCTTTGATTTTATGAATGATGATTTCTTTGTCTAAATGTTTGTTTTGTGTATAAATGATCGAAGCTATATCATGGGCTTCTTTAACTTTTTTCTTTATATTGATTTTTAAATTATTTAAGGCATTTTGTTTTTCATAATTAACTAAATCGTATACAAGTTGAACATCTTTTGTTACAAGCTCTTTATGTTTTTGCATAAAGTCATTTTTCATTCTTTTTGAATCTGATTCAAATAATTTATTATTTTGGGAGATAAACGAGTAGGTGAGTACAACAGAAAAGACGATAATGAAAAGTATAGGGAGAAATTTTATCGACGCTAAAATTTTTCTCTCATTGCTGTTTAACATTATCATCCTTCCTTGTATAGTTTTTCTATAATAATATAATTTTACTTAAAAAAGTAAAATTGTTTTACTATTTAAGCAACTTACAAGCTTCCTTGGCATGATAAGTAATAATAATATCTGCTCCAGCTCTCTTAAAGCTGAGTAAGGTTTCCATCATCACTCTGTCATAATCAATTAGTCCAGCAGCACCTGCATGTTTAAGCATCGCATATTCACCACTTACATTGTAAACAGCTAATGGCAGATTTGATTCATTTCTTATGTCTCTGATAATATCAAGATAACTCAGTGCTGGTTTAACCATCAATATATCTGCACCTTGTTTTTCATCTTCAATAGATTCTTCAATGGCTTCAAGCCGGTTTGCAGGATCCATTTGATAACTTCTTCGATCCCCAAAACTTGGAGTACTCTCTGCCACATCTCTAAATGGTCCATAATACGCTGAAGCAAATTTTGTAGAATAACTCATGATTGGTAAATCTTTAAAACCATTTTCATCCAGTGCAACTCTTAAGGCTTCAATAATACCATCCATCATACCACTTGGAGCAATCATATCTGCACCAGCTTTTGCATGAACAATAGCTTGCTGTGCTGAGATTTCCAGTGTTGCATCATTGTTAACTGTTTGTGTTTTTGGATCCATTATTCCACAATGACCATGATCTGTATATTCACAAAAACATAAATCAGTTACAACAAACATATTTGGATATTCTTTTTTAATGGCTTGTATGGTTCTTGAAATCAAACTTTGTTCACATAAACATTCACTTCCAACTGAATCTTTTACATCTGGAATTGCAAATAGAATAACTGAATTCAATCCTAAGCTTTGAAGTTCATCACACTCTTTAACTATTTCATCAATACTCATTTGAAAAACACCTGGCATTGATTCTATTTCTTTTTTAAAATTTTTACCTTCTTTAACAAAAAGAGGGTAGATGAAATCATTTTTTGTTAGTGTCGTTTCTTGAACGAGTCCCCTTAAAGTTTCATTAATTCTTAATCTTCTAAATCTTTTAAACATTTTATTTACCTTTATTGGATATAATCGTGGCTATTTTAACAAGTTAAGGTTTAAATATATATGAATATTGAGCAATCCGAAATTGCAAACTTACCTACAGTTCATGGTAATTTTTTAATACAATCATTTAAAGAAAATCATAAAGAACATTTAGTCATTTATACTGAAAAATTTAGTGATACTCCAAACATTAGAATACATTCTGAGTGTTTAACTGGTGATGCTATTGGATCTATCAAGTGTGATTGCCAAGCGCAGCTTAATTTTTCTCTTGATTATATAAGTAAAAATGGTGGAATGGTAATTTATTTACGCCAAGAAGGTAGAAACATTGGACTTTTAAATAAAGTGAATGCGTATGCTCTTCAGGATAAAGGAATGAACACTATTGAAGCAAATCATCAGTTAGGTTTTAGAACCGATGAGAGAAGTTATGAAATAGTCGAATACATTTTAAAAAAATTTGATATTAAAAAAATTAATTTATTGACAAACAATCCAAAAAAAGTGGAAAGTTTAGAAGATATTGAAATCGTTGAACGAAAACCAATTATTGTTGGTATTAATGCAAAAAACAAAGAATACTTAAAAGTAAAAAAAGAACAAATGGGGCACTTATTATAGTGAAAAATACAAATGAATAATGAACAATGTAAAGATATTGGTTTAGAATTTGATAACAAATTCTACCGACGATGTGCGCAGTTTACGTCACTTTTACAACAGTGGGGTAAGGTACATAATTTAACAGCAGAACTTCAAAGTGAAAAAATTGATTCTAATATACTTGATTCAATTTACCCTTTGACATTTTTAAATAACTTTGAGTCTTTTGCAGATATAGGAACAGGTGCAGGGTACCCTGGACTTTTACTTGCAATTGCAAGACCTGAAGTTAAAGCTGTATTAATAGAGCCAAGAAGAAAGAGAGTTGCTTTTTTAAATTTTGTTAAAAATGCACTCGATTTGAAAAATGTAGAAATTATTTGTGACAGAGTAGAAAATGTAAAAGATATGTCTTTTGATCTCATTACTTCAAGAGCTGTTACTAATACAGCTTTGTTGATGGAGTTAACAAAAGGTATTAGTACAAATGATACAGAATTTCTATTTTATAAAGGTAGTATGTTGGAAAACGAAATTCAAGATGCAACACTTAACAAATTTGAAATTATAAATGTAAAAGATAGAAACTTTTTATATATTAAAAAAGACTAACAAAGGAATACGTAAAGATGATTTTTAAATTATTAGCTGTAATAGCTGTTTTATTTTTGGTTTATTTGGTTTTTTTCAAAAAAGGAAGAGAACAAGAAATTAAAGATAAAAAAAATGAATCAATTTCAGACGAAATGATTGAGTGTAATTCTTGTGGCACTTTTATTTCAAAAGATGAAGCAATACTTTCAAATGCGAAATATTACTGCTCAAAAGAGTGTATAAAATGATTTTAATTGGTGATGAATTAGTTCCGTATGAGTCTATTTGTAAAATAACAGATATCTCAAAAATCAATGATACAAAAGCAAATTCAACACTTTTGTTTACGTATGATATAGATTTAATTAAATATTGCCAAAAAAATCTGCTTAAAACTGCGGTTATTGTAAAAGATATAAAAGAGTTGATATATGCTTCAGAATTTGATACTTCATATATTATTTGTGAAAAAGAATTTGCAATTGATGCGCAAAAAATAGCAGAAAATTATATGTTTGATTCGAAAATTTTAGTTGCTATAGAAAATAGTGATGAAATTGTGTGGACAGCACTGAATGAAATAGATGGTGCAATCTATAAGAGTTTACTGTGAAAAAATATCTGTTTCTTTTAGTCTTTGTTCTAAGTACTGCTAATGCAGAATATATTAAGTGGTATTATAACTATGACAAAGGTCACCAAGAAGCAGTAAAACAGCACAAAAGTATTATGCTTTTTTTAAAAGATGATAATGCAGAATCTGTAAAAATGTTTGAAGAGACTTTTTCAAATAGAGATATAATTAAAATTGTAAATAAAAACTATATAAGCATTCAGTTACCTTATGGAACAGATCAGTTTCCCTTAGAGCTGTATTATACGCTTGAACCTGCATCGTTATTTTTTGCAACGGAATATGAAATTTTATTTGGTGAAAAATTTACAGGACATGTAAACTCTGCAAAATTATTAAAAGTTTTAAAACAGTATCAGGAACTAGAATAAATGAACAAGTTAACAAATTTTAAAAACCAATAAGAAGGAAAGATATGAATGGCGTAGTTGACGTAATAGTGATTGTGATTTTTATTGCAATTCTTGCAGTGTTTGTTATTGGTTTTAATAGACAAATGTCAGAAAAAAATGAAAAAAGATTAAAAGAACAAGAAGAAAGATTAGAAGAACATAAAAAAAAATTAGACAAACATGAAGATAATAAAAGTAAGGATGATATAAATGACTAAACCATTATTAATAGAAATTGGAGTTGAAGAACTACCTGCAATACCTTTCTTGAAAGAGTTGCCAAATATTGAAAAAAAATGGAGTGTTATTCTAGAAGAATATAAACTATCATGTGATTTTGAATTTTACTATACTCCAAGAAGATTAGTACTTTGGCACAAAGACTTTTCAGTATCACAAGAAGACTCTCTTGTTGAACAATATGGAGCACCTGTATCAATAGCATACAAAGATGGAGTTCCAACAAATGCAGCACTTGGATTTGCAAAAAAATGTGGTGTTAGTATTGATGAAATAACTACAGCAACAAAACCAAATGGTGAAGTTTTATATTTCAAGAAAGAAGTTAAAGGTGCAAATGCTTCAGATTTATTAAACGAAATGATTAATAAATTCATAAAATCACTTAACTTTGGTAAATCTATGAGATGGGGAAGCCGAAGTGATAGCTTTATCAGACCTATTAGAAGTTTAAGTATGGTTCTTGGTTCTGAGCTGGCTGAAGGTGAACTTTTTGGTATTCAATCTTCAAAATCAAGTTTTCCACATAGAATGATTTCTTACGAACCGTTTACATATAATGAAGCAAGTGAGTACTTTGATCTTATCAAACAAAATGGCGTAAATTTATATCCAAATGAAAGAAAATCACTTATTTTAAAACAAATGAAAGAAATTGAGTCATCAAATAATATTTCTATTGAAATAGATGAAGAACTTTTAGAAGAAGTAGTGGCTATTACAGAATTTCCAACAGCACTACTTGGAAAGTTTGACGAAGAGTTTTTAGAACTACCTCCTGAAGTTATTGTAACTTCGATGAAAGAACATCAAAGATACTTTGCTGTTTACAAAGATGGTACTTTAACGAATAATTTTATTGTTGTTTCAAACTCAAAAACTACAGATTTTTCAAAAATTATTGAAGGAAATGAAAAAGTATTAAGACCAAGACTAGCTGATGGAATGTTTTTTTATAAAAATGATTTAGCAAATGGCTTATGTAATGAAGGACTAAAAAAACTTGTTTTTGTTGAAGGTTTAGGTTCTATGTATGATAAATGTGAAAGAGAAGCATCAATTGCAGCACATTTAGCAAATCTTTATGGTATCGAAGAAAAAGCGCTTATAAAAGAAGCTGTGATGTTAAGTAAGGCTGACTTGATGTCTGAGATGGTTTTTGAATTTACAGAGCTTCAAGGACTTATGGGATACTACTATGCCAAAATTGCTGGGAAAGATAAACTAGTATATACAGCCCTTAAAGAACAATATCTTCCTGATGGTGAAGATTCAGAGCTTCCATCAAATAAGTTCTCTGCAATTATCGCACTTTCTTATAAACTAGATAGCCTTATGGGATTGTTTAGTGTTAATAAAATACCAACAGGTTCAAAAGATCCTTTTGGTCTTAGACGTGCTGCTGCTGGAATTGTTAAAATTGCAATTGAGCATAAAGTTGAATTTAATTTGTCAAATATTGTAGATGCACTAGTTGATACTTACCCAGGATTAGATAAAAAGAAATTGATTGAATTTTTCAATGAAAGATTGTTTAAAATCTTTGATGTTAACCCTTCTGTTCTTAAAGCAGTACTAGGTAGTGGTGAGCAAGATGTCTTTAAAATCAGTCAAAAATTATGCGCACTTAATCCAATAGTTTTAAGTGATGATTTTAAAGAATACAGTACTACATTTAAAAGAGTTGCAAATATCATTAAAGATATCAATACTGAAGAAACTTTAGAAATTAACAGTACTTTATTAGAAGAAGAGGCTGAGAAGAGCTTGTTTACACGATACAGTGAAGTTACAAGTAAAAACTATGAATGTTACTCTGATGAATTAGATGCACTTTTTGCACTTAAACCAGAACTTGATGAGTTTTTTGATAAAGTTTTTGTAAATCATGAAGATGAAAAAATCAAAAC
>ENA-ORXI01003458-ORXI01003458.1-sediment-metagenome-genome-assembly--contig:-NODE-3458-length-10596-cov-36.500333_pt1 | contig 10596 bp, 13 predicted proteins | sample MGYA00237861_ERZ511468 | MGnify/ENA primary metagenome ERZ511468 (study PRJEB26299, sample SAMN06266213) | sediment metagenome | isolation source: Hudson Canyon methane seep mesocosm | place...
CATCCCTTTGTAGTCTTGCTTAAGGAATGAATCCAGAGCATCTTCCCGACCTGGAAGGATCACATGATTGCGTTGGTGATTTTCGTATTTCATTAATATTCCTTAGTCACATAACGCCAAATTCAGTGGCCGCTGGCAGATATACGATGAACTCTGCTAGTACACTGAACTTTGATAAAAGACGACTTTTGAAAGCGAACTGCGCTGCCAGCGGTCGACTGGAATTTTTTGTTATGTTTATATTTCAATCATATCTGCTACTTGATATCCTAAATTTGATAATTCAAACATTTCACCTTTTTGACCACGCTCCACTACAAGATCAGCATTAACAAGCTCTCTTAATGCTCCTTCCCACTTTGCAACTTCTCGACGGTCATTCGTAGAAATTAAATTTTTCCCATTAGTTTGTATATGTGAGCCACCGATAACGCGTAGATGCATAATATTTCCATGTGGATCCAAGCTAGCCTCTTTTAATAAAGTACGAGCTTCATTTGTTAAAGGTGGTAATTCAGTATTTGAATGTACAATTTCCGTTTGTACATTATCTGCTTCTACTTCTTGAAATATAGCATGGTCATTTACTTTTAACTGTAAATGCCTATAAAATTTTTCCTTAAAGTCTGCGTGACTATCATAGCTCTCATATAACCCTCGGCTTTGACATGATTCCTTAAATTTCTGCAATTCTGAATATTGGTCAATATCAACACTGTCCATAACTACTGGCTGACCTGAGAAGTAAAGCATTGCTGGCTTGCCTAACTTAATATGCTTTTCTATTTCTTCTACTGTTCCACTTGCATATTCAGTTGTTGGCGTTCCAATTCTTGTCCAAAATACACCTATCAATAAATCACATTTATCAAGAATTTGACTATTGATTATTTCCTGCGGATTAGCACCCATTTCTGGTGATGAATGTGATTCCCATCCAATTGGGAGCAAAACAATCTTGCGCGATTTTGAATGTACAGCATTCCATTCATATATTACATCTCTAATAATTGAACGTTCTGACGCGACATCTCCAGGAGATGCAATCATTACATTAAAAACAATTGAGTGATAACTCATTTACTATAACTCTCCTAGAAACATAACGACCAAATCAGCTGCCGTTTAAAGGGGCAATTTTTTTGCGGATTTTTGCAAAAAAAGTGACACTTTAAATGGTCAGCTGGATTTTTTGGTTAGGTGTGTTTTATTACAGTACGGGAGCTCTACCGCAACAAGAACACCTACCTTTCTATTGTATAAGTTTCTATTTGTAAGGGCTCAAAGCTAGCTGGAATTGAGTAATTAATATCTCTTTTTATCCAAAATAAGTATTTTACCCCACGAGGGTTTTCGATAATTATATCCCTAGCTGCTTCAGTTTTAGCTGTCAATTCATTTAATGCTTTATTCATATCATAAACTAACTGTCCATTAATTTGTACTTGAGATGCCGCAAGAGCCACGGCATCACCATATAATGGGATTAGCCCTATCAGTGCATTTGCAACTGATTCTGTTTGTGCTATAGCGTATGCAGTAGTTGAGGCAGATAATTTCTTTTGATAATTCTCACTAGCCGTTTCTAATATTTCAATTTTTTTAATTTTATATGAGTCGTGAACACCTAAGTGAACAGCATAGTCTTCACCTTCATTCATATTTTCTGGGAACACAACGAGAGCTAAATATTCATAGTCAGTACCTGTCCCATCAACCATTCCAACTATTCGGGGCTTTTCTAAATTTGATAGATTAACCGAAATATCATTAGAACTAGATTGACAACGAGACTGGTCTGCATCATACCTTAAAGCCAACAAGTCTTGGTCATCTGTTGTATTAAATGTCCACGGACTATTTCCAACAGCCTGCCCATTAATTGTGGCGGTTATAACTGATGTTACATCTGGCCCACTATAGTGGCTAATATGAAATTCATACCTACCTGTTGCATAGCAATCCATATCATCAAGGTTAATAGTGAAGGTTTCATAAGAATTAGAATTGCTTTGCCCCGTGTCATCCCTGGTATGTTGAGCTCCCCAATCTGATGTTTTATTTGAATAATTTACAATATTACCATTTGGATTTTTCACATAAAGATCTAAATCAACTCTAGATGAACCAGAAAACCATTCTAGCCTTACATCAATATTCCCGCTTGCAAATACTGGTGAAGAGAATAAGGTTAATAGAAAAGAAATAAAAATAACATGTTTCATATTGATTCCTCACGTCCACGATTGTTAAAAATGTTAGCTGCTGGACGAATTAAGCACCTAACGACTAAATCAGCGGCCGTTGGCAGGTGTTCGATGAACTCTGACAAAACACTGAATTTTGATAATAAATAACCTTTGGAAAAAATCTGCGCTGCCAACGGTCGGCTGGATTTTTTTGTTATAAATTTTTATTTAGCATGCTATGGCCTTTATTAAATAACCAATTAACATACCACCTAACCATATACCAAACTGGATTATTTTATATGACAAAGATTCTTTTTTTATTTTCTGCTGTAACTCATCGGCAAATATCCTACCATTTGAATTTATGCCCCTCCAATTTACAGCACGGATTAACCTATCACTCCTTGATTTGTCTGGGAGATAACTGCCATCAGCATAACCACCATCAATTAGCTCCTTCAACTTTAGGTAAAAACAAAATGCGTAAATATTCAGCTTTCCATGAATTCATTCGTGACTCTTCTTTTAGTTTGTTTTTTGGCATTGCATGTGGTTTTTTTATAGATGATATTTTATCTTTTTTGAAAAACCTAGCATCTTAAAACTATGAACATAAAATTTATAACGAAAGAGTTAACCCGCCCGTCTTTTTGGGGTCGGGTTGAACGGTAGGTTAGGTGGTAGGTAATAGAGGATTTATGAAAATACTAATAGCGTGTGAATATTCTGGCGTAATGCGTGATGCTTTCACAAAGAAAGGGCATGACGTTATGAGCTGTGATTTACTACCGTCAGACAAGCCAGGTAAACACTACCAAGGCGATGTTATGGACATTATTAACGATGGTTGGGACATGCTTATTGCACACCCGCCTTGTACTTATATGTCAAATTCGGGGGTATGTCATTTACATAAAGACCCGGCGAGATGGGTTGAACTCTTTAAGGCGGGTGAGTTTTTTAAGGGTTTTCTTGATGCGGACATACCTAAAATAGTTATTGAAAATCCAATCATGCACAAATACGGTAAGCAATTAATAGGTAATATTAAGCAAAGCCAAGTAATTCAGCCTTGGATGCACGGACATGCAGAGCAAAAGGCGACATGCTTATGGATTAAAGGTTTACCACTGCTTACTGAAAGTAATAATGTAAAAGAAGAGATGATGCTTTTACCGAAAAACAAGCGACAAAGACTGCATTATTTTCCCCCGTCACCTGATCGCTGGAAATTAAGAAGCACTACATACGCAGGAATTGCAAATGCGATGGCTGAACAATGGGGCTAATGCAAGACCACCTAACGCCAAAATCAGATGCCATTTAAAGTGGCATGCTTTTTTGCGAATAGCAAAAAGCGTGACGCTTTAAATGGTCAGCTGGATTTTTTTGTTATAGCTTTTTTGTTATTAACCACCAACATATTCAATATCTAATGATGTCCCATCAACTATAACCTTACCTTTTGATGGGCAAATAATAACATCTGGATAATACTCATAGAGATATTCATATTCATATTTAACCTCCCACAACGAACCATCATCCAGTTTAAATATTTCACCATCATTACCCATGAATGGGCTGGGTTTAACGATAGCGGCTTCATAGCAAGCCCCTTTTCTTTGTCTAATAACCGGAGCTGGATTTGATTTATTTTCTTTTTCGGCTCTAGCCTCTGCTACCTTAACTTTTCTTAGCTCTTTTTCTGAAAGTAGATTATATTTGCACAGTGAAGGATAGTTACCATCAACACACCTCCTGAGATTTACTTGCCTTTCTGACTCTTTTGTTTGAGTTAATTCCTTAGATGAAAGTAAACTATATTTACAAAGAGAAGGGTAATTTCCATCAACACACCTCTTGAGATTTACTTGCCTTTCTGCTTCTTTTGCTTGAGTTAATTCCCTAGATGAAAGTAAACCGTACTTACAGAGAGATGGATAATTCCCATCAATGCACCTCCTATAGTTAACCTGTCTTTCTGCTTCTTTTGCTTGGGCTACTTCTTTAGATGAAAGTAAACTATACTTGCAAAGAGAAGGGTAATTACCATCAAGGCATCTTCTCAAGTTCTCTTGCTTTCCTTCTGCAAGAGTCACTCCTGAAAATATTAGATTAATAGTTAAGATATATAAAATTTTCTGGAGTCTAATTACTTTCATCAGTTATTCTGTCCTTTATTTTCTTTTGGATCTTAAAGTATCTTCATACCCTCTAAAAGAGTCCTGCCTTTATTTGTAATAATAAACTTAGAGTTTTCTTGTTTTGTAAACAGCCCTTCATTAGATAACGATTGATAGCTATATTCTTCATCTTTTGAAATTGGAAAATATTCTTTTAATATATCTTTATTCGACAAATGATCTAGAAATATAAAATCACTATCTGATAATTCCCATATTATACTTGGTTCTATTTCTGAGTTATTTACTACTTTGGTAGCTTGAACAGTATCATCAACCCTTTTTGCACCTGAAATCTTCTGTGATAATTGAAGCTTTAATTTCATACCCTTAACTTCAAGATTTAACTCTGTTATTTTTGAAATTAGTTTCAAAATTTGAGCCTTGAATATAAAAACGCACAGTAAAAGTGTTACTGGCCATATTAAAACTTTGGTGTACTCCAAAACTAACTGAGCTATTTCCAATTCAATCTCCGATTACGTAAGTTATAACACCCGCATCAGATGCCGTAAAAAGGGGCGTGGTTTTTGCTTCGCAAAAAACATGACGCTTTTTACGGTCAGCTGGATGCGATTGTTAAGCTTAAACTTTCGGGTACACCCAGTTAATTGCCTTACGAACATCATCTGTGTAATTCTCTTCTATTTGATCTAAGTAACTGTGAAATTCCTCCCAGTTTGCTACAGAAAAAACCTTTGTATCATATGGCTCTAAAAGCATTGCTTCGGAATCCTCGCACCATTGTTTCATAGCTCTATCTATAAAAATTGCATCACTATATGGACCAAAAACAGAAATGCACTCTGAGTCATAAAATAGACCTGCTAATTTTCTGCGTGCTTTGCTAGCATTAGTATATGCTCCGCCTTTAACCATTTTCCGTAAAACTGCAAATATTCCACACGAAACTCTGATATTCGGAATACTTGTAAAATAAGAGGATGAAAAGAACGCTACAATTCTTTTTAATCGCTCTTCTATTTCCATGATTGTACTGTCACAGTGAAGTAAAGACTCAACATACATAGCATCCATTGGAGTATTCATATAGCTCATTAAATTATCATTACCTACATTCTCAACCATCTGTAAATATTGGTTAAATAGCAAGTGTCCATACCCTATTGCTTCCATATCAACATCTTCTTCAAAGCTAGTAGCTAGCTTTTTCCAGCCTGGAAACAGGTCTACTAGGTCAGTTATTGCATCAGACTTTCCTCGACGCATTGCATCTAAATCACCTAGAATTGGGCGCATATCAACCCAGAAATAATCATCCCACCGATGAATATCTTCGCGAAATGCATCATTATCTTCGATAGACTGAATAAGATCTATGTTCGCTCTAAATGCATTAAATGAACGGTGCATTTGTGCTTGTTTAATATCATAAGTCTCATTAAATTTGTACCCACGTGCAGTTTGCTTTATGAACTTATAGAGGTTTTCTTGTTGTTCGTGCCTCCACAAGTGAGTTTCATCTGTATGAACAGATGAATATGGGCATACGACCAACTGTCTCGCAGCCATATCTTTTATTCGATTAGCAGCATCTACAAATGGCATCTCTTGGTCTCTAAAAGCATGAGATAGAAAAAACTGATCTAGGTAGATTACTCTTTTTCTTATATCAGGGAGTGGGAGCCTTACCCATTCCCCGCAGTTATTACACCCTCTGTTTAGAATATTTCTACCCACGTTGACATTCCCATACTTCCCAGTAAAACCACATTTTGGACATGGCTCATTAAGATGTCTGGATATCAGCATATTTTTTTCCTTGTGTGCTTAACGACCAAATCACTTGCCATTTAAAGTGGCACAAATTTTTGCATCGCAAAAATTGTGACGCTTTAAATGGTCAAGTGGATTTACTGGTTAGGTGTGTTTTTATAAGTGTAGGTGTTCATTTCTCACTAAAGAAATCACCACCTACACAAGCTACCATCGCTAGAAGACTTTACTTTTCCACTCTCTCTATACTCATCGATAATATACGACCATGTTGTCCATCCACAACTATACTTTATGCAAACATATTGCTTATCTTTACTTACACTCTTAACAGACTTGCTACAGCTACTATTAGCTTCATACATGCTCTGTGAAATATTCTCTGGGGAATACCCTAACGCAAACACTTCAAGTACTTCCTTACTATTCCACTCAACTCCATAGTAATTTTCATCAGCAGCCAATACATTCATAGATACAAAGCAATTAATTGCTATTGAGTATATTAAAATATTTTTCATATAATCATCTCCATGTCCTGTAAATTAAAATAGTAAAAAAGGTTAAATTAATTTTAAATAGGTATTTATTTCGCATTTAATTCTCTATACATTTCCATACATTGCTCTTTTGTTTCAGTTAATAATATTGGTCCTTTCTCACTAGGAAAAGCATATAATCCTTCTTTACTTAATTTTTGAATTTTATACCCTTTTTTCTTCATTTCTTGTAAGGACTCAGGTACCTCAATACACCCAGAACTTGCAGCAAGAATATACCATGCGTTAGCTTCACTTATAACTCCAGTAAATAAAAAAGAAGTAACAACGATAATTGATAATATTTTTTTCATGCTCTACTCCACGCCCTAAGAAAAAACGTTAGCTGCTGGACGTTTTAAGCACCTAACGCCCGCTTCAGCCGACGTGAAAAGGGGCGGAAAATTTGCGTCTTTTTGCAAATTTTGTGACGCTTTTTACGGTCGGCTGGAAGCGCTGGTTAGGCCGATTAAGCATCATATTACTCTAAAATTAAACTTCCCCCTTTAAGCTTAATTTTTTCTTTTTCTTTACACCTTTGGTAATCGAAATTGTCATCGGATATTCTGAAATCAATAATGGTATTAGAAAGTTTATTTTTTTCATTGTCCTCCATGTGACCGTAAACTGCAGCATCAATAGAAAAGTGACTATTTTTGTATTTATATAAGTTTGAGTAACCACCTAATCCGTTACGGTCACTTTGTAACTCCTTTTTGCTAAATACATTTGGCAATAATTGGCTTATAGCGTCCTTCACATCCTTTAAATAATACCTTCCATTCAGGATCATACCTATGCCAATACCATCACCACGGTGATAAACAGAGTGGAGACCGTTGTATACATTTATACCACCACCATGTGCGTAAACTGTTTTAATATCTTTCTTGCAATACTGATTATCTGTAAAACCGTACTTTTTACCTCTGCAAATTCTATATGTTAAATTATGCTTCCTTTTAACTTTTTCCACATACAAAAAAACATCAAGTCCAATTTTTTTATCAATAAATTTGATTAGTTCTGGCGAGACATTTTTATAGTTCGATTCGCATGTTTTAGCATTTGCCAACAGGGGAAAAAACAGGAATAAAATTACTATATATTTAACTGCATTTTGCATAATCAACCTTTCCTCCTAACTCTTTCATACGCAGGTATGCCTTTTCTTCTGCTTTTGATTTTGATGGTGCTTGAGTTTTAATCCAGGTTCCTGTTGGGGAACCATTTACATAACGATAACACTTGTAAGATGAGGCATACGATGTCGAAGCCATCATCATAAGAGCTAGTGCAAGTAAAATTTTCTTCATTTCATTTCTCCATACCCTGTGGTTGAAAATTGCTAGACTCTGGGCACAATAAGAGCCTAACGACCAAATCAGATGCCATAAGAAGTGGCGGAAATTTTGCGTCTTTTTGCAAAATTTATGACGCTTTTTATGGTCAGCTGGATTTTTTGGTTATGTGCTTGTTTCGAGGTACTCTTTCAGTTTCTTAGCTAAATCTTCTGCTTCATCTTTTGAAAGATAAGGGACTTTTATCGTTCTAGCCCAATAAAACTTTTTACCTGTAATTTCTGACACTTTTTTAAATGGCATTGCCTTAATACTCTCACCATTTTTAGGAATAGGAGTAATAAACTCTACATCTCTATACAGAGTATTGCTATCAGGAGATTTAACGCCATTATTTTTAACCTTTGCAGCACCGACTAACCCAGCCCATTTATGAGAAAAAAACACTATATCGCCAGCGTGAACATGATTTATAAATCTTTTAGCATCACCAAATGCTGCTACACGACTATTTTCCATCATGTACCAAATTGAGTTTTCATCATAACTCCTATTTGTATCAAATAGAACTCCTTTCATATCCCCAGGATTTTTATGCTTATCATACGGCAGTGCGAAAAATTCAAAATATTTTTCACCGCCTAGCTCATAAATTCTATAAGGCAAAAAATCAATTGATATTCCTTGTTTTTTCCAATAATCCACTGCATTTATTAGGCTATCATCGGCAGCACTACCTATAACAAGCAAATGCTGTTTATTATTAATTTCTTTTGCATCTAAAGCATGCTCAAGATCAAAAGCTTCTTGATGTGCTTTTGTTAACTCTTCTTTTGTATTTGCATATTTTTGATATTTTTTTTGTAATTTTGCATAGTTCCATTGTCCAGCATCTTGGGCATACCGCAAAGCTTGATGAACAGCTCCTTCACCAGCAGATCCTCTTTTTAACTCAAAAATTATCAATTCACCATTTTCATTCAAAGCATAAATATCTGCCTCTGCTTGATATTGCCTTTCTTGAAATATTGGCATTAACCCTGAATCTTCAAATAGAACATCAAGAATACTTTTTGCTATAAGCTCTTCTAAGTCTTTTTCCAACTTCCCAAAACTTGAAAAATCTTTAAATTCAACTGGCTCTAGTGCATCAAATTTTCCAGCTGATGAACCTAATTTATATAACATATATTAATTCCATATTTTGCACATAACGACCAAATCAGTTGACGTAAAAAGGGGCACTATTTTTGCGAATAGCAAAAATTGTGACGCTTTTTACGGTCAACTGGATTTGCTGGTTATGTCTATACTTCAAGTGGATTATCTCTAAGTGCCACTGTAAGTAAAGCAATGTATTCACCTATGCCTTCAGTGAGACTAATACCATTTTTACTACGCTCAGTAAGTTCCTGAAGTAATAAGGCATTTCTCTGCACCTCCAGCTTACTCAAATCGAGATAATCATAATCTTGAAATACACTACCAAAGATAACATGCTCTTCAATCATACCTCTCCACTTCTTCGCATACTCGTCCTGATTTTCATGATTACATGCGTAGGCAAATGCTCCTGCAACGGCATCAGCAAGCTGAATACCATGCACACCTTTTGAATCTACTAACTTTAGTGGCTCTTTTAGATTGAAAGTAATAGGTGACTTTTTACCTGCAATATTTGAGTACTGTTTATCCTCCCGATTGAGCATAGCATTGAATATTTCTTGGTCTTCACTCAATGGTTTGGATTGATCACAGTAAGTCGTTAATTGATCGTACTCTTGCCCCCATTCGGCTAGCAAACTATAAAGTGCTGTATTTGTTAAGTCTAGCACCCATTTTCCTGCCCCTTCACCAATATAGCCATTCAGTTCATGAATTACTGACTCTTTATTATGTATAGCAAAATCACATATTTTCTCTAAAACTGGAGAAATCCCTTCATCTTTGGATGCCGAAAATAGTGACTTTAGCCCTTCAAAGTCACCAGTTCTCATCAGTTTTTCAAAGTCCTCAAATATTTCCTCCGCCATCGCACCCCGAACAGTAAATTCTACATGAAGCATGTTACTTACAAAACGATGAAAATTGATATTGTAAAATATAGAATTGGAACTTTGAATGGCAGGTTCAAATATATACTCAAAGAATTTCCCTGCTAGAGCATACTTCTTATCAGATACCGAGATTTTGAATCTACCTTTAAAGTTCTGAATAATTTCATCAATAGCTCTCCTACCCCTCACCCCTTTTAATAATTTCCCACCCTTTATTTCTCCATTTTGAATTCTGTATTTTTGGATAATATATTCGACAAAACCCTTAGCTTCTTCATGCGGACATTCTACGGAGGCGTAACAAAATATTTTTTGTTGCTCATGTAGAAGGTTATTACCAGTGAAGCCAGATTCATCAAAATGGAGGATTGCACTCTTTTTATCTCCTACCTGACTCACACTAACTCCTTGTTTATTTCATAATTACTTATCATGGTGCTTTCTTTGAATTTACTGGTAATTAATCAAAAAATACCACAGAGACATAACCACGCGGTGACTGGCGGCTTTCCTTGGTAATGGTAGCGGGAACGCGGACGATTACCAAGGAAAATTAGCCAGTCGAACGCTTAGTTATTTAGGTT
>ENA-ORXI01003459-ORXI01003459.1-sediment-metagenome-genome-assembly--contig:-NODE-3459-length-10596-cov-11.736002_pt1 | contig 10596 bp, 16 predicted proteins | sample MGYA00237861_ERZ511468 | MGnify/ENA primary metagenome ERZ511468 (study PRJEB26299, sample SAMN06266213) | sediment metagenome | isolation source: Hudson Canyon methane seep mesocosm | place...
CTAGATAACAAAACGCTAATCAAGTGTGCTGGAATAGGAGAAAAAGCAAGTGCAGGAACTATTCATTATGATAATGTCGCAGCGTCATTACTGGGTGGGTTTGTAGTAGTAAAAACAAAACCTTTTGATGTTATTAGATTAGAACCGCCAAAAGATTTAGTCTTATGTGTAGCTGTTCCGAAATTAAAGGTACCAAAGAAAAAGACAAAGGTCGCAAGAGCTGTAATTCCAAAGACAGTTAAATTATCAGATTTAACTGCAAATCTTTCAAATGCTGCTAATATTGTTTCTGGATTTTTGCTCAAAGATTCGGATCTTATTGGAAGATCTATTCAGGATGTAATTGTTGAGCCAGCTAGAAAACATTTGATTCCAGGTTTTTCAAAAGTAAAGAGTAATGCGCTTAATGCGGGAGCATTAGGTGTCACCATAAGTGGCGCAGGTCCATCTGTAATCGCTTTCTGTAAAAAATCTCAAAATCTAAAGAAGATTGGAAAATCTATGGAAAAAGGATTTAGTTCTGCAAAAGTGGGTTGCGACATAATTATTTGTAAACCTAGTACTGGTCCCAAGATTAGAGTTTGAAATGAAAAAAGCAGTGGTGGTTTTTAGTGGCGGGATTGATTCTATCAGTGCATGCACATATTTGAAGCAAAAATATGAATTGTATGGAATTTCTTTTTTGTATGGTCAAAAAGCAAATCAGGAAATAAAAAAGGCAAAGTCATTCGCAAAAATCCTTGGATTAAAAGATCACAAGATTGTAGATATCAATTTCATGAAGAAATTGTACGGAAATACAAACGCGCTTACAAGCTCGAAGAAAAAAATTCCTGGTAAATTTAATTATTCAATTGTTGTGCCTATCAGAAATGGAATTTTCCTATCTATTGCAACAGCATGGGCTTTTTCAATAAATGCTTCTTTAGTTGCATATGGTGCACACACAGGCGACAAAAACTATCCAGATTGTAGACCAGCCTTTTCAAAAAAAATTGAGTCTTCGTTTAATCAGGGAGAAATTGATGGTATTAAATCAGGAATTCGAAAAAGGATAGAAATTTGGTCACCATACAAGGCAAAACTATCAAAAAAGCAGTTATTAAAAAAAGGCTATGATGTTTTAGGAGATAAAATTTTCAACACTTGGAGTTGCTACAAAAATGGAAAAGTACAGTGTGGTAAATGTGAATCGTGTAATAATCGAAAGGCTGCATTTCTTGAAGCAGGTATTGACGATAAAACGCTATATTCACTGGTTTAATTTTGAGACAAACTTTCTAATTTCTTTTCCTTTCACAATGGCCTTTCCAAGTCGCCTTAGATCTTTTTCATCTATCATTAGCGGTGATCTGCTGAATCGTCCATGCGAATAGGAACAGAATCGTAATAATTTGTCACCGTTATCAAACTCTAACAGCTGAATTGTAGGTTCGTGATATTGAGAAGATATTGAAACTTCATCTATAACCATGCCTTTACCCCATGGCATTTTGAATGGTCTTGGAATTTTTCTCATTTCATATAATGTTACAGTGTTTCTGATAAACCTGATCGTATTTGGTGAATTTTTAAAAAAAAAGAAGTTTAGAGGGTAAGTGTTGAGGTTCCTCTGTTTGTGGTTATTTTTTGACCTTTCAAAGAAGGTTGTGAAACAGCAGGGATATCTTTGGCCTGAATTGTAGCAGTTCCTCTCTGTGTGCTAAGGACTGTATCGGCGCCAGATACATCTAATCGCTCTTTTTGTAATTTCTGGGCTTCTTGTGTGAATTTCCCAAAGGTAGCGTTGATGTTCTGTGTTGCTGTTCCTCTATTTGTGGTTAATTTTACCATGGTATAGTATTTTTTTTGTTTATGATATATTGTGGTAAGCTTGAATTATGCTATTACATATACACAGCTTACTTTTCATATACAAAACACATTGACAATTACATTATTTTTTATTACGTGTGCAAATCATGCTTTGTGTGGAATACTACAATAGAGTAGCAGAGAATTACTTAGAACTTGCTAGCACCCAAAGACTACATTTGCTATTCAAGCTTATGGAAAGAAGTCGCAAAAGGATAGAACCGTTAGCTAAGGAGCTTGGTGCAACAAAGCAAGAAGTTCATAGAAATTTAGTGCGGTTGGGGCATAGTGGTCTGATCTCAAAGGACAGAGAAGGAAAATACACATTGACTACTTTTGGTCGTGCCTCGTGCCTGCAGATATCTACTACATTATTCTTATCACAACATTTGGATTATTTTGAAAAGCATGATTTTGGCGATATCCCTCACAAGTATATCATGAGAAGTGGTCAGCTGGCATTTGGCACACAAATCAAAGGCATTACAAAAACCCTAGAAAAATGGAAAAATATCTACAAAAATGCTGATGAATATATTTATGAAATTTTGTCAGAGATACCAGGTGATCTTTTTGCTCCTCTCACAAAAAAAGTAAAAGCCGGTATCAAATCTAGATACATTGTTTCAGAATTTGCGAGTGTTCCTCAAGGCAGAAAAGCGGAACTAAAGAAATCAGGCTTTAACAAACTAATTGAAAAGGGCCTAATTGAAAGAAAGATGAGAAAATATGTTAAAGTAATCATAGTTTTAAACGAAAAAGAAGCATGTGTTTGTTTTCCTAATCTTAACGGAGAAGCTGATCTTACTGAAATGTTCTATGGTGATGATTATCAGTTTCATGAATGGTGCCTTGATTACTTTAAAGATTGTTGGTCCGACGCTGACCTCTTTATAGAAAGTAAGTTAAAAGAATAGTGTGGTTATCGGTTTCCTAGAATTGGTTTTTTAAGAACAAATCCTCGAATGAGTAAATACCATCCAATAAACACACCGCCAACAATGCTCCAGTATATCCAATTTAGTAATCCCGTATCAGACATTTTTTCCTCTGATGGGGCACACTTAGACAGCCATGATACCTGTTCACAAAGTAAAAGATTCTTTTCGCCAACCATTTGATCAACTGTCGGTATTATTTGAAATGCAATTAGATTTGCAACCGCAAATACTATCGCAAATTCAATAAGATACCAAGTAAAACTTGGCCAAGATTCCTTTGGAATATGAGCGTTATCGCGTCCTACCACAAATCGAATCTAACTAATGATTATTTATCTTTTCAGGAATTTTGTGTAAAAAATGTTTTTGAGGGATTTTTAATAATATTTATGACGTTTTCTTTTTCTTCTTTTTTCTCATAAATACCTCTAAATGCGGCAGAAGACACAGACGCATTATTTTTTACGCCTCTCATCTTCATACAAAGGTGTTCAGCCTCTGTAATTACAGCAACTCCTTTTACTCCTTGAGAATACAACTCGTCTGCTATGTTTTTTGTCATTCTTTCTTGTATTTGTAATCTTCTTGAATATTTTTCAACCAAGCGGACTAGTTTAGAAATTCCAAAAACTCTGCCGTTTGGAGAATAAGCGAGCTGGATCTTCCCAAAAAATGGTAATATGTGATGTTCACACATGGAGTAAAATTGAATGTCTCTTACTACTACGACCTCTGAGTCTTCTGAAAATTGTACTGATAGTTCAGAATTAGAATCATAACCGCTAAAAATTTCCTTGTATGTATCTGCTACGCGTTCGGGTGTTTTAGTTAACCCTTCTCTAGTAGGATCCTCACCTATTTCGACGATTAATTCCCTAACAAGTTTTTTGATTCTTTCCTCATCCATAAGAATACAAATTCTGAAAACTGGCTCTGTATTTATATCTCATCGCTTAGATGCTTCGTAGACTGAAGGAACAAGCTTACGGAGCAGAAATTATTTTGTGTAATTGTGGTACTACTCTAACTTCCTCATAGTATGGATAGACATTATCATAAAACACCAATAATTGTTCTAAAGTTGGTTCAGAAAGGCTGGTTGTTGGTTGGATAATAAACCCAGAAATGTCTTCTTTGGAAATAATTTTAAAAATTTGGTCTAAAAGTTCTTTAAATGAGCCTAATTCAGTTTTTGAGCTGATAACTATCTTGATGTAAGTTGTTTTTTTAGCCTCTATTGCTGCCTTGAGGCATTCAAGTGTATTTTTAATTAGATTAGGATAATGTTTTTCGTCAATAAATTCTGAATCTATTGTTTTGAACTCAATTTTAACAAAATCAATAGACGGTAAAACATATAGAAATTTTTTTGAATCAAAACATGCAGATTCCAAGTATGTAGAAACACCACGAGCTTTAACATGTTTTGCAAGTTCATTGACAGCCTCATATTGAATGAGTGGTTCGCCTCCAGTAAAGTTAACCTTGTAAGTGTTATCTTGCAGATTATTGTCTATTAGATCACATGCTTCAGTAATTGAATATTCTTTACCGGAATCTAATGGAAGTGCATCCAATGTATCACAATAAAAACAAGTGTAAGGACATCCTGCAAGCCTCACAAATAGAGTTTTGGTACCATAAAGTATTCCCTCTCCCTCAATAGATGTGAAAATTTCAAAAATTCTAGTTTTCAAACATTTTTTCTAACAATACTGGTTATTTATTTAATCTGAAAATTAAATGAAGTTTGGTTGTTACGCCGTTACTGGTTGTTTAGTATAAAACAGTCCAGCTATGAATAAGATGACGCCTATAATACCAATTAAACTTCCAATGAATTCAACCGTTTCTTTGACATCTCCAACAAGCGGTGCCCAAAAAACTGCAATAAAAAAGCCTGTAACAATCATTGGAATTCCAATTCCAACGGTGATTTGTTTTGATGCCATGTTGTCAATTACTGATAAAATTGTATATGAAGTTTATGATGAAACATAAATTAGTTTTTCAACTTTCAGCAACAGGTCTTTGATTGTTTGGATCTTTTTTCCAATTGTTAAATCGAGGTATTTGGCATTAGTTCCGCCTGGAGCATTTTCCAAGTCTTTTATGTCCTGTTTAGCCTCCTCAATAAGATTAAAAGCCTTTTTGAGGAAATGCTCTGCTGCGCTGTTTTCCTTTAGATCACCAGCAAGACTTTGGGCTTTCTTTTCAAGCGGAACAAGTAACGACTGTAATCTTAAAAGTCCAGCCTGGCTAGTTTCTTTTACCTGTTCAACTTTTTGTTGATGAATAATAATAATTTTGAATTGTTGTTTTATTTGGCTGGTAGTGTTTGCTTGTAAAAGTTGAAGATGGGATTGTTGCAAGTCATTGGCAGTTTTTTCTAAGCCAAATGTCTTAGCTTGAAGTATTAGGCTGTTAATCCTCTCTGCGTGTTTTTGCACAAACTGTTTTGCCTTGTGGATTCTGTTCTGTTCGCTGATTTCATATAACAATTTCTGGATTTGTTTGCCTTCTGATGAAATCTTACTAAGAACTTCCTTGGTTTGTTCTATGCTGCCTTTTGCAATGTTTGCCTTAGCCAAAGCAAGTAATTGATCTATCTGTTCAAAATCTACATCTGTATTTAGTTTGGCTGATATCAACTTTAATTTTTTGATGTTGTTTTCATATTTCTTAATTGTTTGGCTGTGAACAGAAGTTACTGTCTGTGGTGTTTCCTGCGATTCGTTTTCTGAAATTGCTAAACTAGTACGTTTGAAGGCAATCATGGCAGAAATAAAGTGTTGTTTTGCTGACTTGGTATCTCCATTTTCTACAGCTTGGGTTAACAGAACTGTTTCTCTTGAACCCTCATCATAGAAATCATAAACTTTTTGTGAAATATTGTCCAGTTTATCAATATCATTTTTGATATGTTCTTTTGTGTTCTGAATTATTTTTACGAGTATGTCAAGCTGAGAGTCTGCATGTATGATATTAGGAATAGTAACAAAACCCATGCTTACAATCAAAAATAATGAGAAAAAGACAAGTAGTTTGTTCATCATGCATCCTCCAATTTACTTTTTAATTTTACAATATTCTGCAAATCTTTCTTCTCAATTTCTATAATTCCCTGCCTTTCAAGCCGTTTAACAGCCCTCCACATTGTGGTGCGTGGTTGAAGGAATTTCTTTCGTAGTTCGCTTTCATAAGCTTGACCACCATTTGCCGAGATGAAATTAATTATCTCCTTATCGTCTTCTCTTAGATCTTGTTTTACTTTGAAAATTGCTTCTGGATCAAGGCTTTGTGGTTTAGGTTGTTCATCTTTCTGAATTGTTACAGATGGTTCAATTCTAGATGATTTTCTTTTTATAATTACGATTGCAGCCGCGATCGCAACAGCCGCTATACCGCCAATATACAGGATTAAAGAGTTACCAGTTGTACTGTCTTCCTGAATTGGTTGTACGGATTGAGCGGAAGCTAATGTGCTAATGTAATAGCTGATGTTTGTTTGGCCTGGAGGGAAAGTTAGATATGATTGCTGGTTATCTACCTGCATACTAAGCGGGAAATTACCCATTTCGACGATCACCGAATCTTTTGGTGTTAGTAATGAATATTGTACAGGTGCATCTATAGCAAACGCCCATATTTTTCCAGTTTTTGAAACCAAGTCCTGCGTATCATAATCAATAGAGATATGTGATGCGCCAAATGTTTCTATTACAACTGAATTATGATTAATCTCATTTGATAGTAAAAATCCATCCTCATCAGTGATTGTAATATTTTCTATCATTTCTCCAAAAAGTTCAACCATAATTTCCAGTTTTAGTGGATCCACATCTAATTCATAAAAAACATGAGTTGAGCCATCTGGATAAATGGTGAAATCAAGGGTTCGACTAGAACCAAAGGATTGCTGGATTGGTGCGCTTAATGCTACAAGCACCAGACCTATCACAACTATTGGTATTCTTACCATCGTTGAGAGGATATCCGTATTCCTTACCAAAAGCATTTCCCCCCCCGGAGATTGATGTTTTTGTGCAACTATTTGTTGCAAATTCATAGCCTAATACCTTAGATTCATGGATTCAATGAGATTTTGAAACTTTTGGAATTCTTGGATAAATTCATGACCTTTTTCAGTAATTCTGAAAAGTCTGTTTCTATCTAGTCTTTCCGATTGCATCAAGCCTGCATTGATTAGCTTCTCACATTTGTCTAATACTGCATAGTGAGAGAGGTTTGCTTTTCGAGATATTGCAGATACAATAACTCCTCTTTGACCTCCATCCATGGTTACATCTAGGATATCACCCATGATTCCCATTTCGGATCTGTACTGTTGTTTTGACATGTCATAGTATGGATCTAGGGTGTTTATGAGGAACATTCTGAAACACCATAGCGGAACGCATAGCGGAACACGTTTTTTTGCGTCAAAATTTGCCTAAAATTGGCATTTTCTCTGCGGGGGCGAAAATCCAAGATTTCTGGTGTTTGCCATAACTTTTATCTTGTTGAATTGATTTATTGAATCAATGGGCTTGTTTGATGTTTTCAAGGATAAAGATGAAGATGAAAATTCTGGTGGAATGGCTGAAGAAACTCCTAGTTTTGAACCTGAACCAACAGCAGAGAGTAGAGATGAAACTCCTGCCACAGAGCCTGTTGAAGAAACAACATCGTATTCACAAACTGAAACGGGAGTACAAAGTCAGCTTGGAATAGAACAATTGATGGATAAACGATTCAAGTTAGGAGAGGCTATTGACTATGTTGCAACCATGATTAAAGAATTGAGGGATAAACGAACAGGTTTGGTAAAAAGCATTGAAGATGAATCAGTTGATATTAGAAATTTGAAAGAAAAGCTTACGAAGATAAATCAATTCATACAAGACGAAAATGAAGGGTTACAAGAACTGACTAGAAAACGATCTGAGGTGGAAAAAGATGCGGACGATGTCGGCAATATAGTTTACAGCCTAAAAGATAAAGTTTCAGAAATTGACAAAATAGTAGCTGACGAGGCTAGTAAAATTAAGAGTTTTAAAGATTCTAGAAGTTAGGAAAATACTGGTTCTCGTTTTTCTCCACAGTTTGTACAAAATATATCATCTGTAGAAATCATAGATCCACAACTTGTACAAATTGGATCGGTTTTTTCTGGAGTTGAAGTTTTGAACCAATTGCGTAGCATCTAAAATCACTTACATAAAACGCGATTGTGAAGGTTCTGATACCTGATCTGGTATAGAAGGAAATTTGTCTCCAGATTGCTGCTCTGCTACAGCAGAAGCCTCTTGCAAGATTTTTTCTGCATCTGAACTCATAACCGCATCAGCACCAAATGAGGCATCTGTGCTGTGGAAGGTTTCCGTCATCAAACCTCCTAACATCTCTGCCATGTTGTTAAGCTCTTGGTCTGCACCTGGCATGAATTTCGCAAGTGATGATTTCATGTTTTTCATAAGTCCGATGGTTGGCATTACAGTTACTACTGTGTCTCCCAAGTCATGGAATGTTGTTAACCGTAATTCTATTTGTTCTATAGCCATTCGTGCATTTCCAAGTACACGGCGAACCTTACGAATTTCAGCTAGTTCCTTTGATAATGATTTAGCAGTATGAGTGTCATGCTGTTGTGTAGCTTCTACGATTCTATGAAAAACTTTTTCGTTTCTGCTATCTAATGATGAAAGCATGTTATCTAATTTTGAAGTTTGAGCTTGTAATTTTTTAATGGCTGACTCTATACGTGGTTTTAAGGCACCCTTTGGTTTGATTACACTGTTTAATCTTTCAGATATGCCCGGTGTCTGTGGTTTTGTCCACCTACTTGATAGCGAAGCCATGGAACATGGTTTAGAAATTAATTATTAATTTCCGGTGTGAATAATGGTTAACAGTACATGAAATTTCGATGACTAGATTTACTAGTAAACATCACAAATTCTGTGAGTAAAAAGCCAATAATTGGGGGTATTATCCTCGCAGCCATCATAGGAGTGGTATTTGTTGGAGCCCAGATAAACCCAGATAATCCTGAAAATGGGGAGGTTTGGAGTATTCGTATGGCTTCGCCTGAGTGGGATGATCGTCAAAATCATAGGGCTGCTTTACCCAATCTAGAAGAAGGAACTTACAAGCTTGGATTTGTTCCGATGGGTGATTCTCCTAGTAAAATTAGAATTGATATCAAGGTAAGATCGGCTGGAAGTGATTTTGCTGGAACTACTTGGACACCAATGTTCTCTGAGAAATTTGTTTTGAAAGGAACGCCGGTAGACACTGGCATCTCAAAATACTACACGTGGGAGTATGTTGGACAGAAATATGTTTACATTCCAGAAGTAGAAGGAGAGGCAAATTATGAAATTACAATTAAAAGAAGTGGAAATTTGAAAGGCTCGGTAACCATATCCTTATCGCAATAAAATAGAAATAACCTCTTGAATAGTGAAAAGTGAGATAATTGGCAGATAACAAGAAAAAGAAAAGACGCAATATGATTATTCTTTTGGCATTAATCTGGTTTGTAGTTACGCTCCCCTTACCTTGGATGGTTACTGGTGATATAGGTCAGGATCAATTATCCACTCTTCTACCAATTATTGGCTTCATCTCAATCCCCTTTGTAGCGCTTGGTGTTGCATGGACTTTGAAGCCAGAGTTAACAACATAGTTAATTTTTGAACCAAGGCTGGCTTTCCAAATAATCTATTTCTTTTACAATGGATTCCATTTTTTGGGCAATCGCCATATCTGATTGAAATTGTTCAAACATCTCCTTTTCCTCTTCTTTAGAAATAATCTCTTTTTCTGCCCGCTCGAAAAAATCCTCTTCCTTTGATATATGATCATTCAGATAAATCGAATAAGTTCTTAGGAATCGTGCTACGGGCTCACTAGATTCTTCTCCATTTTTCCAACGTTTTAGATGAAGTGTGATTTTATAGGCTATGTTCCTGCTAAACTCATGCTCTATCAGCAGTGCCCGAATCTCTTTTTTGAGATGATCATAACTGGCAACACAAGGAAAGTATGAATCCTCTTCCCTAGAATAATGGACTGAATCTAGAAATTCTGAAATGATGTTGGTAATCTTCTCCAAATCAGCGAATGGGATAGTCTTTCCAGAATTTATCGCGGAATAGCATTTTGAAATAACCTTGTCTAGTCTTTTGATTTGTTTATGATCATTTCTAAGAGTGTCTGTAGCGCTCAACTATTCAAAATTTGTAAGCTGACTTATAATTTGTATATGACCTAATCGTTATTTTATAGACAAATCATTGACCTAGTTATAATGAATTTAGTATTCTTGGCATTGTTAGACAATTTTGTCTCTTTTTTCAGAGATGAGGTTTTCTCTAACATTGATACCAGTGAATTTGCAGGCAAAAATGTAAGAGATATACTGAAATCATATTTCGAAGAAAACCCTATTTCCGAACCAGATCCTGGTGGATCTAGTTATAATTTTCTACCAGAAGGAATCGCAAATTTACAAAATATTTTAGCTAACTTATCATTTGGAGATTCGCTAGTTGCATCAGCGCCAATCTTGCTTCTTGCCGCCAGTGTGGTAATAATAATGGGCGTCTTGGGAGAAGCATTTTTCAAAAAAACAGGTATTCCAGATATTTTATTTTTGATGGTTTTGGGAATAGTTATTGGGCCGGTTTTGGGAATAATTCAACCAGAGGCAGTACTAAAAATCGTTCCTTACTTTGCTGCTGTTGCGTTGATAATTATCATGTTTGATGGTGGGTTGAATCTTCATATCGGCAAG
>ENA-ORXI01003461-ORXI01003461.1-sediment-metagenome-genome-assembly--contig:-NODE-3461-length-10592-cov-3.802187_pt1 | contig 10592 bp, 11 predicted proteins | sample MGYA00237861_ERZ511468 | MGnify/ENA primary metagenome ERZ511468 (study PRJEB26299, sample SAMN06266213) | sediment metagenome | isolation source: Hudson Canyon methane seep mesocosm | place...
ACCATCTCCTAGATAGTATCTATTCTGTTCATTCAAGTTTCCAGTGACTAGATCAATATTGCCATCATTATTGATTGAGACTTCAGACTCGCCCACGATCTTTGAACCGTCATGGTTCACACCAAACGCTGTTGCATTAACGCCACCTTGGAGCGCACCAATTCCCACAAGCCCTGTGGCCGCTGTCCAGCGAAACGCAAAGTCACCGGCAGCTGTTGTCGCGCCACCTACTACTACATCCCCCGCTTGGCTAACGTCATAGGCGATAGACTCGTTAATACCCACACTGTTTGTCTCTAAGTTTTCGTAACCTGTTGAGGCCGTAAAGCGCCAAGCTGTTGAAGAACCTGTGTCCCAGCCACCCCCAACCATGACGGTACCATCATCATTGATTAACAGGGTCTTTAGCGTAGCATCATAGCCATCAACTAATGCAACAACAATTTCACCGTGTTGTGCACGAGATTGTGATTGCACAACCACCCAGTCACCCGACATTATCGCTTTGTCTATCATCGAATCACCGTTCACCTTAAGCACAAAACGATCTTTGCCGGAAAACATCTCACTCAAATCAATTTCAGTTTCATCTGCCACCGCTTCAACCAAACGGCCTGCAGCAATTTTACCCATCACAGGTAGCACAACGGCATGTGAACGTTCATCTTGATGATTTTCAGCACTTTCTAACAAAACTAAACCTCGTGTTCTACCAACGTGTCGCTCCAACAGTCCTTCATCTACTAAAGCTTGAATATAGCGGTGTGTTGTCCCTTGGGAGCGAAGGCCTAAGCCTTTAGCGATTTCAGATACTAAGGGCGAGCGTCCATAACCTTGAATATAGTTACGGATATAGTCCAGCGTATCTTGTTGACGTTCAGTTAACATTTAGCCCTCTCCTCTAGTGAGAACAACATGAGAAGAGAAAATATAGAGAATTAATGTGCTCTACGCAAGTCTTTAGCCAAAATTAACTGCAAACACACTTCAAATAAACAGCTTCTATTTTGTTATTTCCTTACACAGTAAGGCCTGAGATGTAAATAAATATTTCTCAAGTTATTCACTGTTGGTAGTTGACTTTAGCGGTTCTCTTTGAGCAATAGCGCTAAGTCTTTGAAATCAACAAGGAAACACCTAAAGCTCTGATATTATTCAATATTTTAAAAGTGACTATTTATTAACCAATTTTTAATCTAGCATTATGAAAGAAGGACTTAGCAAGTTCTTTGTCACTTGCTAACAGACTTATCCACAGATTTTAGGAATAAGTAAATAACAACTATTCATTGCAAATACACTTCAGCCATTCAGTATTGGTTTTAATTTTATTACCAGAAAACCATAATACCCCTATACCAACCCACTCCAACATTCTAATAGATTCATCTGGCGGCTCCATAGGCAAAAGAATTGCGATATGCTTTTTTACATCCCCTTTTTCATTGAACCAATAGTCAAACAACTGACCTATAGCCATTTTATAATCACCTTTTCCATATGCCAGCATAAATTCCCCTACGTAATTGTCACGTAAAGCCCCATTTTCAAGGTCTTGTTCTATTTTTTTTGTTTTTTTATTAGTAGTCATAATTATTGTTTTGTGGTGATACTTTTACGATACCGTGATTGGTAAATTAGCTTAAATAATTTGAATTTTTTAAATTAAGCAGCACAAGTGAAGCACTGTTTATTTCGTCTTTCAACGCTTTCTTTATCCTCATAAATAACGGGGATATTGTTATTCTCGAATACAAGAATTGGTGTATGCTCTTGTCTTTCAGTGTATTGATTAACTAAAGCATCCACTGTCATTGCTGCTAACATTGCATTTAAGGTTTTTACTGCGGGCTCTTTAATATCTTGACCTCTGACGTAACCTCGCTTAACTAACTCTTCACCTATCATCATATCTTGGTGTTCTTCAGCTGCTACTTTAGTAGGATTAATTCTTCCCAAACAATTGAGGCAAACTCGGTCGCCTGGGCGAACAATAATCACTTCACCGCTCATATCCTTTATTTCATCATCTATTACATCAATACCAACACCTGATGAAATAAGGGGAATAAAATAGCGAGATGAAATCTCTTGTGCTTTAAATCGGCTTAGATGGTTATCTGTTGCAACAATTAACCAGTCAACATCAATTAAATTAGAGAGTATATCTTTCTCTTCTATACCTTTGTTACATGCAGATATCGTTGCTTTAGGGTTAATTCTGAGTAAATGGTTTTTAACCACATCAACTTTAAATCGACCTTCTTCAGCATCTTCGAAGTAAGCTCCAACAATTCTATTTAAGTTGGTAAACTCAACAACATCGTGATCAATGAGTAACAAGTTATTAAATCCCATATGAATGAGATTTTCTGCAATGTTTGAACCTAAACCTCCGACACCAATAACAGCTATCTTTTGATCAGATGTGATTGCTCTCATCGTATCCAGTCCTAGAGCTAATGCGCTACGGGCTAAAAATCCATTTTTTACATCAGTATCTTTTAGTATTTCAGCATCATCAATACTATCTTTATCTGCACTAGGCCAGAATTCAATTTGGGTCGGTGTTTTTATTAATGCAGTTTTTGGTATTGGTTTACCATCAATACTTGACCACATGCGTGCTGAATAATCAGATTGGGATAAAACGATACTTCCGTAATAAATATCATCAAAAAGGTTCTCTTTCCATGATGAGAATGTCTTTTCATCATGGTCATCAGTTCCTGAAAAGGATACACCTTTTGAAGAAAATGGATGCGTGTGGACATCTATAATAGTGTCCACATCAAATCGGTCTTTAACATCCCTCAAACAATCATAAATAAAATTTTTATTCATATTTAAATGAGTCAAACTTCGACTTTTATAGTCATCTATATTTGGGTACATAGCTTCTATAACCGTAATTATTTCTTGGTCATCGACTATTTCTCGCTTTCCAAGCAAAACGGCAAAGGCTTCATTTTTTGAATCTTTAAGGAGTCGGTTTCTCAATGAAGAGAAACCTGTCTGTTTGAATCTAATACTTACCTGAGGGTTTTTCATATTAATCTCCACTAGCAAGAACTTCATTGATTAATGTAAAGTATGTCCATAAATTATCACCTTTTTTCCAGTCGTTTGGCCTTCTGCACATTGCTGGTTGCCATCCCCCGTTGGGAATATATACGCAGTACCATTTCCAGCCTTGCTCTAAAGGACTCATATCCGCTTCATGATAAGCTTGATTATAAAAATGTCCATTTGGTGATAGAGGAATTTCTGCCATCATATAAAAGCCAATAGGAGGTTTAGCAGGGTATTCTTTTGGTAACATTACAAGTAAAGGTGTACTTCGTGCAATATGACGCCAGTTTTTAGGCAAACTATAGTTTGGAACGACAATATAATTAGCTCCATCTTCATCAAAATCCAGTCCTTGTTTGAATAGATTTTCTGCCAAGTCATATGCCTGTTCAGTAATCACTTGTTTTGATAGAGGCGTTCTTCCATTACCAAAACTTGCACCTTTAGTACGATCAGGCATATCACTAATCTTTACACCATAACCATTTTTATCCTGTAAATCATTTTTAGAATATTTTTTATTCGGGTCGATAGATTCAAACTGCAATCCTCCTTTTTGCAATACGGGACGGCGATTACTTTTACCACCATTTCCACTTTGATTAATTATTTCTCTGCCATAAACACCGCTGTGTGGGATGTTGTTAGGGTTTATTCTTCTACCATTGATAATAGCCATGATTTTTGTACCTTTTAAATTAAATTACTTGGAATTTGTTTTTAAAACTTTTGTTATTAAGCCGTCCTTGGCACTGATACTTAAGACAGGTATTTAATGTTATTCCACCTTAAATATCTGTTCCTTTAATCTTTAAATAATAGATAACCTGTTACTAAAACACCTATTACAGTTAAAACAGGAGCCATTACGTAAGCCACTACCAGCGCACCTACTGCCAGTAATATGGGCCAAAAATTACTTTCTGTGTTTTCATTCCTCCTAGAGTGGTTATTAGTTGTATTATTACGCTGGTTAGGGCGTCTGTGCTGTGTTCTATTTTGGTTTTGATTCCTGTATTTAGATGCGTGTGGAATGTCCATTTTTTGGTCCTCTAAAATTTTGTAATTAAATTATGTAGATCATATTGAACATCCTTGTTATGTTTGTTTCTGATCCCTCTTATAGTTAGTAACTGTAAAAACTCAGATAAATAACAGTTATGTAAAAAATAATTTCACCCAATGAAAATAGAATATTTATTGGATTTAGTTGTTACTAATAATTTGTTCTTCCCTCAAAAATACAGCTTTAAATCTTTGGGGAAGAACTATGTTTTTTATGTTTCAGCCAAATAATGGCGGTTAAAGTGTTATAAATACTTGATCTACCCTAGGATAGGCCTCTTTTATAACTAGACTAAACATCGCTTTATAATGTTGTTATGACATCCATGATGACCTCCTTTTTGTAATAAATTTGGATATTCTTGGTTGCTGCATATTAGTACAACCCAATGAAAGTGCTAATAAACTTTATTCTTCTTCTGTTAAAACCTCCTCTGCCTCTATATCATCACCTTGATACATGTCTGTATATTCCAGAGGAATAGCCTCCTGATCAAAATCATTCTGATGACTTATTTCATTTACGCATTCATGTAAATCAATAAACCCAGAAGCTTTCAACATGACCTCTCTTGCTGCACTCACACCAGGGAAAGACCCAACTTCAACACGTATTCCTCGTTGCCTAAGTTCTAATATCACAGGAATAAAGTCTTTATCACCTGATAGTAAAACAATAATATCTGGCTTAACTTGTTCAGCTATTCTCATTAAAGCAAGTGTTATTTCAACATCATAATCACATTTATATGAGTTTCCCGCAAAAGCCCCAATCTTTGAATGGACTATAAAACCTGCCTTCCATTGTTCTTCAATTATTGCATCCATTGCCTGTGGATTCCTTGGGTCTATAGGAACAAATGAGTGTCCCTCGATAAGAAAACGATCAGCGACTACATAATCAAGTAATTGAGCAGCTTCTAATTTTATATTGGCATTGCTACAAGCTGCATTTGTATTAGCAAAATCGTTTATAACTACAATTTTTTCCATTGAATTCACCTATGAATAATCAGTAATAAATCTTAAAAAACATCTAACATAAAACATCATCTTTTTAGTCCTTGCTTAAATATATCCCAACAGTTAATCCAACACTGACAACAGTGATAATTGGGTGTAATTGAAATATCTTTAAAATCGATGCTCCAGCAGCTACCCCTCCAACAAATTCTTCCCAATGAAATCTATTATTTTCATTTTCTCTATTTTGATGAATATTGACATCATTACGTTGATAAGGACGTCTTTGACGTGTTCTACCTTGGTTTTGGTCTCTATAAATATTTGCATGTGGAATGTCCATTTGTTTCTCCTAGTCTTTTAAAATTAATCATCTTTATTTAAACTTTTTGTCTCTCTTATATCTAATAACTGTAGAAATTCAGATAAATAACATCAGATAGTAAGTTTTTTTTAAATTCTTTGTTTTCAAGTTTGAGTAACATTCAGGACTCAACAAACTAGAAAGTATCATTGGGTTGCTATACCTACGTTGGTACTTTTGTTTAGTGCGGCTGAGGAGAATGGGAACGGAACTAAACTTTATATATCTTTCAATACACGATGAAATACCAATCACCGATGAACATCTCCCGTATCACGTTTTTCTGTTTTTGTTATCTCTCTTAGTATTAATAACTGAGAAAAATCAGATAAATAACATAAAAATGGAATTTTTTTACAAATTCACAACTAACGACAAAAAAAGTAACAAAGTAGGGCTGCATAAGCACATGAAGAAAATACCTTATCAATGAATCAAACCTTTTAGCGCATGAAAAGGGTTATATGCCATTGTTTGTGGCTCTTCATTACTTAATACGCTAATAGGATCATGTGCCTCACGAAATAATACCCTCATATTTTCTACTTGCTCCTCAGTCAATAATTGACGCTCAATAGCAAGTTCAGCCACAGCTCTACCATTTAACCAAACAATATCACCACAATGAGAAGATTCTGAGGTATAGCTCTTAATATCTTCAAAAGTCTCATACTCTTTTGGTCTATCAAACGACTCAAAATTGTTGGTGCAATAAACTGTCGACATATCAACACATACCGAAAGACCATTAGCATTAAAAGAATTATTATTTGCAATAGATAATGACTTATTTAATTGCGACCATCCTGATTGAGAATACCCCAATGAATGCTTATACTTTTCCTTAAGCTTAATTTCACAGAACATTAACGAGCGATCATCTTTTTTTGCAATAAAATCAATTTCTCTATATCTATATTTAGAACTCGATTCCAAATACCTCAATATTCTATTTTCTTCTTCAACCATTACTTCAGCTAAAAGGGTCTGTAATACATACTCCCATTTGCGTAATGATTTTTGATAATGGGAAACAAATAGGTCGCTTGCTGATTTTTTACCGTTAAGAGCTTTATATCGTCGACCTAATGCTACATATCCAGCGTGATCCGTACTTACTAGTTCAACATTTGTATGGTGATATTGGCCACCACTTAAATTACTGCTAACAATACCTCTATGAGATTTTTTTATAGAGTTTATGCTTCCACTATTGGTTCTACTAATCACAGTTACTCTCCTTAAAAAGTTACTCTAAATGAGTAATATTTATTTAGATTTTTATTGTCTGTACAGTAGTAATAACTGGGAAATGCTCAATAAATAACATTAAAGTAAAAAATTTTTACAAAAAAATTAGAAAGAAAGGAGATGAAAAAAATGGTGTTGTAATGGGTACATATCCTGCCCCATACAGTTCCACCATCGTGAATGCTAATTCAGCGTTTTATCATGACAATGATCAACCACTTTTACGGTTTCAGCATTTTTATAGGATAGGTGTTAACGATAAAACAGCAGATTTTTAACGCATTGATTTTTTACTGCTACCCTAACTTATTTTTTATTTCAGGAAGGGTTATGGCAACAAAGAGAATACCAATACGTCAATTACGAGAAATCTTACGATTAAGACTGCATGCAAAATTAAGCCAGCGCCAAATAAGAAATCGCCTTAAATTAAGCTTAGGATCTATACAAAAGACCATTAGTAAAGCAAAGGAATTAAATCTGACTTGGGGGAGCGATTGAAAAATTAAATTCCCCAAAGCTTATTCAGCAATTTTACTCAACGCCTAATACAGACAACCCAATAAATTTCAGTTGCCCGAACCCCTATCTGTATAGGGATAATTAAAAACTACATATTGAGAATGCATCAAAATTTGTTCTGTCTGGAAAATTTACACACCTGAGTTCATCACCATTAAATATAAAAAATGATGAATCTTAGGTAGTTTTTAATATCAATTTACTTATTTTGTATTAAATCAATTTTAAATTTTCCTTCCGAAGACTGAGAATTATCAATAATAATACCGTCTCCTTCAGCCTCATCCGCTTCAGGTGAAACATACATTTCTGCGGATAACAATGGCGTTCCATTATTGCTGATAGAAATATTGATCTCTTGATCTGCATAGGGCTCCAATATTTTCTGGAGTAACGATTCACTACCTGATTGAGGTGAAATTGTAATTTTAACTTCGTTAGAATCTTGTCCTCTAGTGTTTATTTCAAGAGAGAACCCACCTTCACCATCGACAGCACCAATTGTAATAATATGTTCATACCATTTTAAATTGCTAGGTTCTTCAGATGCTGCTGCAAGTAATTCAAATTCACCAAATAAGGGGACAAATTCAGAAACTTTATTTACAATATTTTCTTTAATGTCGCTAAAGTTAATAGGAGTAGTTTTGGGTGATTTGTTCTTTTTGTTTTCAACTAAAACCATAAATTGATTAATTCTTTTCTTCAAAGACTCCTTATCGCCGTCATATTTCTCATTAACAACTTTATATTGAATCTCATCCATAAGGTCTTGTTCATATAAATCTATAATTTTTTCTGTAATATCTATTGTATTTTTCATATATCTAAACCTTTATTTTTGGATTCCTCTAACTTTAATAGAGTCCCTTCTCCTATTTCGATATTTTTTAGGTCAACGCCATTATTTTCAAGCTCTTTAATAACTTTTTTCAAAGAACGTCGAAAATCTCCACTTGGGTTTGTAGTTATATAACCTAGATAAGCAGCAAATTCTGGTAACGTATCGTCCGTTCTTAGACCCCACATTAAACCTTCTATAAAATTCTTTTTTGGTGCTTCATATGACCTTACTATATTATCAACCGCTATCTTTAATTTCCGATAAAACTCTGTAAACAGCTCTTCATGCAGCTTAACATATTGAATAGCATTTTCAGGGGACTGAATAAGACCTTCAGGAGAGAAAACTGAAGACTTCGAAGTATCTATAAAGTTATCCTCAGTTGTATCTATATGTGATACAACTTTTACATACTTTTTAGTTTCTTCTTCAAGACCTAAATCATTATTTCTTTTTGTATTTCTTTCCAAATCTTGTTCATATTCACCTTTTGTTTTTCTTCTTATATGTCCTAGCCCCCCCTTTTTATACCCTAAATGATCTAGCATTGTTGATTTGATCATTCTTCTAGCTTCTGTTTTCATTTTTCTATCAAAGGTTTCTTTATGCAGAAATTCTTCATTGCCTAACAATTTAATCAATATTTCTTGAGTAACATTTTCTATAATTGATTTATGGTGATACCTGTACCTAGATTTCACAAATCTTTCAAGTAACTCCATTGCCTCACACCTATAGCATCCTTCATCGTCTACATATGGGTCATACCACATATTCTCTCTCCCAATAAAATAGTCTAATTATTATAATAGCGTACACTTTTTAAATTAGCTCTTTGTTCATGACCCTAACTGTAAAAAAAGGAGTAAATAACATTTTCATGCCATTTTATTTTAAAAAATAGTTTTATATGTCCTTTATAAATTGATTATCTCTCCATCACTATCCAAAAAAACTGATTCAATCTCCTCGTCTTTGGCATCAAACGTTATAGTGTTTTTTGCATAGCCACATAAAGGAATTATTAACTTTCCATCAATTCCAAAAAACTGACTCAATATCTTTTCTTTTAACATCATAAGTTGTAGTGTTTCCACGTTTCCCCTTTACACCAGATTTCTCTGTCCTTAATCCACCAATCGTTAGGTGGGGCACTGATTTTTGATAGTATATCCAGATCGTGTACCCACTCCCCATCAGCCCTATAAAAATCCTCCATCTCATAATTATCAAAGTCATAAAACAGATTTTGACGTGCATAACCCAGAGAACAATTTATTAATTCATTATTGATTCCGTAGTAACTGATCTGAAGAGTTGATAGATATCCATTTTCTATAACTTCATTTGTATCGCTATCCTCTTCATAAATCGTTACGACCTGATGCTCTATAACTTCTATCGCATAACCATACTCTTCATGTATTATTAAATTTCCATCCTCCCCCCAAAAGGCCACCTCAACCAAATTTTCATTATCATCATAACGATGAGTCCTTTTAGGGGAAGTCTGACCACCTATGGAAGAATCAGACCTAAATATATAATCTTTAAGTTCTGGTTGAAAAATTTTTCCTTGATAAAAGTAGCATTCGGATTTTTTAAGGAGCTGTTTATCATTTAATAATAGCTCATCCACCTTTTTTGTTTTCCATTGGACAAACTGCTCTTCAATTACTTGTCTCCATTCGAGGTAATTGATATTACCCTCTATCCATTCTTTTAAACTATCCCATTTGAAAAATAGGCTGTCATGGGAAAGTTGAACTGTTGTCATTGATTTACCACAGCAATAAATGAGAAGCCTAGCATCAATAAAAGATTGAATTAGGTGACATAACTCAAGGTTGATTGACTGTATAGCGACTATATCAACACTACGCCTAAAAGGAGTACCATTAGAATTTAGTCCGACAAAATAATCAAAGAATGTATTGGCCAATTTAGGGTGTTTATTTATTGAATCTTCAGCAAGATAAGCAATAACCCCTTGAATTCCTCCCAACACTTCATAGTCGCTATGTTTAAGTTCACGTGCCGCTTCATTTTCTTCCGTTGCCTTAATATAAAGCTGTTCAAGTAGGTATTCCACCACGGGTAAAGCATGAGATACATCATTCGTGTCCTTAATAATTCGTTTATCTAATCCCTTTTCATAATGTAATCCACTACGCCTAGCTTGCTCTTTAACAATAGAAGTCCACTCGTCATGGTCGAGATTATGTGAAACATTAATATCTACCCCGTAATTACCAAATGTTTCCAGATAGTCCTTTCGTATTGATATAACAATATTTAAACCACTAACATTCTTAGACAGTTTCTCCAGTAATGGTGCGAGTGATTGGGCTTTTTCTTGTTGAATCAGACTGTGATTAAAAACATCTTCATATTGATCAATAAACCATAGCAGCTTCTTTGTATTGTTTTTAGGTTTACTTTGTTCTTTATTTAATTGTTGAAATAATACCTCTGGGTTAGAAAGAGCAAGTTCTGTAAGTTCTTCAGCTG
>ENA-ORXI01003462-ORXI01003462.1-sediment-metagenome-genome-assembly--contig:-NODE-3462-length-10591-cov-11.564581_pt1 | contig 10591 bp, 7 predicted proteins | sample MGYA00237861_ERZ511468 | MGnify/ENA primary metagenome ERZ511468 (study PRJEB26299, sample SAMN06266213) | sediment metagenome | isolation source: Hudson Canyon methane seep mesocosm | place...
AACACGGCTAAACCAATTTTCACTGGTGACTTCACTAAACGAATCATTATCCATCGTACGTCCTCTTTATTTTAATTATAAAAAAAGGCTATCATAAAAAAGCATTTATAAATATAGTTGAACCTTTTTTTATTCAATACAGAGATAAACTAAACCGTTTAGTTTATACTAATGCTTATTGTTATACTTTTTTAAAAACTATCATCACCATGCCCTCTAATCTCAGTAATTTGAAACGCGATAGTATTATTACAGGTGCCACACGTTTATTTTTAGAACAAGGATTTAATAACGTTAGCATGGAGAAAGTTGCTCAAGCAGCCCCTGTTTCTAAAGCAACCTTATATAATTATTTTGATAGCAAACATAATTTATTAGTTGCCGTTGTCGATGAACTTTGTCACGCTATTAGCCAGACATTTGAAACCTTATCAACAGATATTAATAAGGTTGAAAGTAATTTAAAACAAATTGCTTTATCTTTTATGGACTTAATTTATTCTAAAGAAGGGATTGCGATTTATGGGTTAATTATTGCCGAATGTAAAACCTTTCCAGAATTGGGTATTTTAATTTATCAAGTCGCTCTCAAAGATTCTTTATTGCAATTAGAACAGTATTTACAAGCACTTAATAACACAACAACCTTTAACATTGATGATACAGCTTTTGCAGCGAATGCTTTTTTTGGCGTATTGAAAGGTGAGCAGCATTTTCAATGCTTGTTAAATATTAAAGCATTGCCAACACAGCTTGAAAAGCAGACTTATATCAATAAAATTATTCCATTGTATATGCAAGGATTTCTTCATGACACGCATTAAAATAAAACCACTCTGGTTTGCGATATTCTTGACACAAAATAGCTTCGCCGCTGAAAGTTTAACCGATGTATTTGCGATTGCCATGCGACAAAATCAACAGTTAATGGCAGCAAAAATGAATACCCGTGCATCAACGCAACAAGTACTTGCCGCAAAAGGTCAACATTTACCACAAATAAGTATTCAAGGTGGTTATACTCAACTCAGTAATACGCCAGCAGCAAAAACAACAGTGGCTGGAAATCCTGCACAATTTCCTATGGCACAAGCGGGAAGTGCCAATGCACAAGCATTAATCAGTTTACCTATCTTTACTAGCTGGCGTATTAGTCATGATATTGCCTCAGCTAAAGCGAATAAACAGGCTATTACACAACATGAAATAACCACCGCATTAGCAATTAAGTTACAGGTTGCCCAAGCATTTATTGCTATTTTTCGCATACAAAAATCATTAGACGTAGCACAAACACATGTTACTAGCCTTGAGTCACATACTAAAGATGTGAACAACCTATATAAACAAGACATGGTTGCACGTAATGATTTATTGGCCGCTGATGTGAGTTTAAAAAATGCAGAACAAACTGTATTACAAATTGAAAATCGACTTAATATTGCCAAGGCACATTTTAATCAATTACTTAATCGAGACTTAACTACTGACGTGGATTTACGTGAAGAATTTCCGCAAATACAACAAGGTAATTTTGCAACACTCAAAGCACAGGCATTAATTAAACGCCCTGAACTATCCGCCTTAACTGCACAAATAGAAGTACTTAATGAACAGTCAGCAAGTATTAAAGCCCAACTCTTACCACAGATAAATATTAACGGTGGCTATCAATACACCCAAAATCGTTATCAAGTGTATGAAGGTATGTGGATGGCGAGTGCAAATGTTCAATGGACACCTTATGATGGCTCGACAAGGCATCGTAGCCATGCCTTAGTACAACAAGCTAATGCTTTAATGGCACAACGTAATGATGTCAGTAATCAGATTGCCTTACAAGTACGCCAAGCTTGGCTAGATTTACAGGAAGCACAAAAGCGACTCAGCATTACTGAACAATCCATAAACCAAGCAAATGAAAATTTAAAAGTAAGTAATGAGCGTTATCAACAAGGTGTTACCGCACATACTGAAGTATTAGATGCTGAAACCTTACGCATTCAAGCCTACGATAATTTTAATAACGCCCGTTATGATGTAGTGATGGCTAATTTAAGCTTACGTCGTGCCCTCGGCACCTTATAAAAGCTGTATTTAAAGAGAAATTTAAGAAAATGAATATAATTATGCTGCAAACACAGAGACCAGCTAAAGCTTTGATAGCTATCTTATTGCTAAATTTATTAATTGGCTGTAATAATGATATGCCTACGACCAAAGCCGTCATTCCCACAGTACGTCTGGCAACTATTACTGCGAATGATAATATCGTAAAACGACGTTTTACAGGACGGGTTGAAGCCATCAGCACCGTTGATTTATCTTTTCAAGTCCCTGGAAAAATAACACAATTATCTGCTCAAGAAGGTACTTTTATTAGCAAAGGCGACTTAATTGCGGCGCTTGATGAACATGATTATCGTTTAGCCGTTGAACGTGCAAGTGCACAATTTAAACTGGCAAAGCTTGATGTTAAGCGTAAACGCAACTTACAACGCTCAGGCTCATTACCTAAAGCCGCACTAGATCAAGCAGAAACAAATTTTCAGCTAAGTCGTGTGGCGTTAGAAACTGCCAAACAAAATCTGTCTTATACAAAAATCATAGCTCCTTTTGATGCCTTAATTAGCACGCGTTTAATAGATAATCATGCTAATGTTGGAGCTTATCAAGCAATTGTCCGCGTACAAGCATTAACCGAATTACGCGTCCATATTCATATTCCCGAAGACTTAGTACCCTTGTTAGAACAAACAGATAATTTTAATGCCGTAGCCGTTTTTAAGGATAGACCGACACAACGTTTTCCCATTCAATACCGCGAACATATCACTGAAGCGGGTAATGTTGCCCAAACCTATGAAGTTATTTTTGGCTTATCACGTGAACAAAATGAACACGTATTACCTGGCATGACTGTTGCCGTCATTATTAGCAAAAAAAATGAGACAAGTTCGGCTGACTTAAATATTCCTATCAGTGCGCTTGATTATGATACCCAAGGCTCGCCACGAGTATGGATTTTTAAGCCACAAGAAAAAATAGTTGTCTCGCAAAATATTCGCTTAAGCACTCGCTTAAAAAAGAATATTATTGTATTGGAAGGTATCAGCGTAGGTGATCAAATTGTGACTGCGGGTGCACATTTATTACGAAATAACATGCCTGTACGTCCTTTTATTAGCTATTAACAAGGAGATTATTGATGAATTTTCAAATTGCACAGGCAGCTATCGAACGTCCTGTTAATACATGGTTATTAGTTTTAGTTTGTTTTATTGGGGGTTTATGGGGGATTAAAAGTGTCGGTCGTTTAGAAGACCCAGCTTTTACCATTAAACAAGCCCTCGTGATAACCGCTTATCCTGGTGCAACAGCATTGGAAGTAGAGCAAGAAGTCACCGAATTATTGGAATCAAATATTCAGCAATTACCGCAATTAAAACGTATTACCTCAAAATCTAAGCCAGGTATCTCGGAAATTACTGTCGAAATGCAAGATACCTATGATAAAAACACCATACCTCAAGTCTGGGATGAATTGCGTCGTCGCGTCACTGATGTACAAAAAAATCTACCTCAAGGCACATACCCTTCAATCGTTAATGATAATTTTGGCGATGTTTATGGTATTTTTTACGCGATTACGGCACCGGATTTTTCTTATCAAGAAATTCAAGATTTATCAGTTTTTTTACGCCGTGAATTATTAACAATCCCAAATGTTGCTAAGGTTGAAACAGCCGGTGAGCAAAAAGAAACCATTTATATTGAAATTTCTAGTCAACGCGTTGCACATATAGGGCTTTCAATGCAACAAGTGATAGCAATGGTACAATCAGAAAATACCATAAGTGACGCTGGTGCAGTGACCATTGACGGACGACGTATTCGAATTGTATCTGGTGAAGGCTTTGATTCCTTAGCACAAATTGAAGCATTGCGTTTTGGTAAACCAGGCACGACTGAGCAAATTAGCTTAATTGACATTGCGACGATTTATCGTGACAGCACTGAAATACCCGAACATTTAGTACGCTTTAATGGCAAAGCTGCCTTTACACTTGCGGTATCAGGAGCTGCTGATGCAAATATTGTCACCATTGGGCAGGCAGTGGAATCACGATTAACTGAACTAAAAGCACGTATACCGCTAGGTGTTGAAATTCAACCGATTTATGAGCAGCATAAGGTTGTTGATGCTTCGATTGATGGATTCATTGAAAATTTAATTATCTCGGTTGCTATTGTTATTGTAGTACTATGCTTAATGATGGGCTGGCATATTGGTTTAATTGTTGGTGCAACCTTATTACTAACAGTATTAGGCACATTGCTATTCATGAGTATCTTTAGCATTGATATGGAACGTATTTCATTAGGTGCACTGATTATTGCAATGGGTATGATGGTTGATAATGCAATTGTTGTTGCTGAAGGTATGTTAATTAACATGCAGCGAGGCATGGCGACTAAAGAAGCAGCTTGCACCGCAACAAATCGCACTCAAGTACCTTTACTTGGAGCAACAATAATTGGCATTATGGCCTTTTCAGGTATAGGCTTATCGTCGGATGTAACGGGTGAATTTTTATTTTCTTTATTTGCGGTGATTAGTTTTTCTTTAATGCTAAGTTGGATATTAGCGATTACAGTCACGCCTTTATTTGGTTATTTATTTTTAAACGTTAAACATTTAGAGAATGATACTGACCCTTATGCAGGCTTGGGCTATAGAGTGTATCAAATGCTCCTAAATGGCGTATTACATGCCCGTATTATCACTGTACTCGTATTAATTAGCATTACAGCCATCTGCTTCGCTGGTTTTGCATCCGTTAAACAAGAGTTTTTTCCCTACTCTAATAGTCCATTATTTTATATTCATTACCAACTCCCTGAAGGTACTGATATTCGTCATACGGCAGATGATATGGACGAAATGGAACCATTAATTCGTGCTCAATCTGGTGTCGTTTCAACCACTAGCTTTATTGGTCATGGTGCGAGTCGCTATATGTTGACTTATAACCCTGAGCTGCCGAATACCTCTTATGGCGTCTTTATTGTCCGCGTCTCAGAACGAAACCAAATTGACGCACTCGCTGCAAATTTAAAACAAACACTTAGCCAACGTTACCCTAACGCACAAGTGCGTACTGAACGTTTAGTTTTTGGTCCTGCGGCAGCAGCTAAAATTGAAGTCAGATTTTCAGGGGCAGACCCCATTATATTACGCAACTTAAGCGAGCAAGCAACGGCGATTATGGGTATAAACCCTGCTCTCATTGATGTGCGTAATAATTGGCGTCAACAAGAACCGGTATTAACACCTATTTTTAACGCAGAACGGGCACGTATAGCAGGTATTGGGCTTAATGAAGTCGCATTAAGTTTACAATTTGCGACCACAGGGGTGCACGTGAGTACATACCGTGAAAATAATAAATTAATTCCTATTATCATTAGACCACCCGATATAGAGCGTCATGATATAAGTCGTCTTAATGATCGCCTCGTTTATAGTGCTATAACGCAACGCTTAGTGCCTATTAGTCAAGTAATTGATCGTTTTGAAATTCAAAGTGAAGAAGTCTTAATTGGTCGTCGTAATCGTGTACGTACATTGACTGCACAAGCAGATCCCGCTCTAGGTTTAACAGCACACTATGCTCGCAACCAAATTAAAGCACAGATTGAAGCCATTCACTTACCTGATAATTATAAAATGGAATGGGGCGGCGAATTTGAAACATCTCGTGATGCCCAAACAGCCTTAAATTCAAAATTACCGATGAGTATGCTTATTATGTTAATCATTAGTATTTTGTTGTTTGGTAAAGTGCGTCAGCCCTTAATTATCTGGTTAATCGTCCCTATGTCAGTGTGTGGTGTCGTCATTGGATTATTGGTAACAGGCAAACCCTTCAGTTTTATGGCACTACTCGGATTATTGAGTTTATCAGGTATGTTAATGAAAAATGCCATTGTTTTAGTTGATGAAATTGATACGCAAATTGCAGAAGATAAAGAGCATTATGACGCGATTATTCATGCAAGTGTTAGCCGTATACGTCCGGTTTTTTTAGCGGCAGCAACTACTATTTTAGGTATGTTACCTTTAATCAATGATCCATTTTTTGCCAGTATGGCAGTCACTATTATGGGAGGGCTTGCATTTGCAACCTTATTAACTTTAATTGCTGTGCCGGTATTTTATGCGTTATTTTTTAAAATTAAACCACCGATGATAAAAAATACACACTAAATTAATATCGCTATTCTATTAATGCTTTTACCCAGCCTATATTAAGAGGTTTTTCGCTCTTTGCGATAAAATAATGTCTTATTCATTCGCATTAAAATCAATAGGATTTTTGAAAACTTAATTTATAATCTCCTCTTAACTCTTTTTTTCCTATCTGCCATGAATCCAGCCTTTTATTATCGTCTTATTCCGGTTATTTTTTTATTAATATATGCCGTTTTTGAACTGCAAACCAATTTGTTTCAACGTCCTGCTGATATTTTATTACCCAAAGGTCAAACACCCAAACTAAGTCAACCATTAAAAATTGATAAACCGTGTATTGATTTACACCCCGAATGGCGAACCGCACAACGGATTGATAATGTTGACATCGCAGAATCGAAACTCTGTGAACCTGATGATCCGAATCATATTGCAGCATTTGTATTAGGTATGAATAATATTTCTATGCGTACCTTAATGAATACTCAGCTTGCGGAAGATGCCTTAACTAAATCTGATGATTTAGATGGTGATGGCGATCCCGATATTATCCATATTAAATTAGAAGTGATTGAACTTAATGGCAGCTCACCCGATAGTGAAAACCCGTTTCCGATTTATGAAATCGCTCCCAGTATTCAACCGGGCATGTGGGCCTTTTCACCTAAATTACGCGGCATGAGTGTTAAAAATTTCCGTTCACAAAAAGCTAATTCGATTCTCCGCGCCCCGTCACCCGTTATTCGTATTGAACAAGGTGATAAGGTTTATATTACTTTAGAAAATACCCATTATTTCCCGCATACGCTACATTTTCATGGCGTTGACCACGCGTTTAAAACCAGTAGTGGTGCTGATAATGATGGCGTACCTGTTACTGGCGATAAGCCCGTGATGCCGGGTAAAACACGCACCTATGAATTACAGCCTCGCCATGCAGGCACCATGTTATATCACTGTCACGTACAAACGGATAAACATTTGATGATGGGTTTAAATGGTATGTTTGTGGTGGAAGAAAATCGCCCTAACAACTGGCTACAAACCTTTAATGTCGGTGCAGGGCATGTGCGGCATTCTTCGGTTGCGATTAAAGAAAAATACGACCGTGAATATGATTTACATTATCAATCTATTGATAAAAATCTCGCTCAAACCATTCAACACTCGAATGATATTCGCGAAATTTCCAAACAAATGCACCGTGTTTATAATATGAGTGAATCCAAAGAAAATTATTTTATGCTCAATGGACATTCCTTTCCCTACACCTTACGCGATGCTTTAATTATTGCAAAACCCGATGAAAACATAAAACTACGCATTGCCAATACCCAGCATAGTAATATTGCCGTCCATATTCACGGTCATAAAGCAACGATTACCGATTATGATGGCGTCACCCAAAATCCTGTCGCACAAATTACCCGCGATGTTTACAATTTGGGAGCCGCTCAACGTATCGACCTCAATTTACAAACCACCAATGATGGTTTACATAGTTATGGTGAAGGCGTGTGGCTATTTCATGACCATGTTGAAACCGCTGTCGCCAATGATGGTATCAGCCCCGGGGGAAATATTGCCTTAATGGTTTATGAAAGTTTACTCGCTGACAATGGCTTGCCTATCTTACGTGATGATGCCTTAAGCGATGTACTGACCAATAGTTATCATGCCAAAGAGCGTCCACTATGGGGTAAAAAAGAAGCAGGACAATATTCACCCGACTATCTACGGCTTATTTTATTAGGCTTATGTATCGGTTTAATTATCGGCTTAAGTCTGTTTATTATGCAAGGACTCACTAAAAAAGAGGACATCTCATGAAAGCGATAATAATACTATTAAGCCTAAGCCTCTATTTTATTAATCCAAGTTTTGCCGCCATGAATATGAATGGCATGATAATGGATGAAACGGGCATGATTATGAATCATAATCCCGATAAATTACCCAAAGGCTGCAAAGCGATTTCAGAAACTGTTGATATTACCATTCGCGGCGGACATCAATTTGCTAAAGACTTTGATGGCAAAATGTTTACTTATGACAAACGTGAATGGCAAGTGCCACCGTGTGCATTAGTTAATGTCACCTTTATTAATGAAGATGATATTCGCCATCAGTTTATGCTACATGGCTTACCCGGTTATTTATATCCTAAAGGCATGTTTACCATCGAACTTTACGGCAAAGGTCAAAAAACCGCGTCGTTTATCGCCCCGCATCGAGACTATACTTATTACATTCATTGTGAAGTCTCCCAACATACCGAAAAAGGCATGAAAGCCCAGCTTAAAGTGGGCAAAGGCACCGGTGATTTAGATAGCATTCTCGGTTTAAGTGCCGCTAAAACACCCGCCTTATATCCTATTAATCACAGTATTTATAGCTGGTTAAGCCTAGCTATTAGTATTGCTATAGGATTTATTATCATTGGCTTTGGAAAACGTTGGTTAAAAAGATAGAAAATATAAACTTTTCAATGTCAATATTTTAGTGAATATTATAAAATAAAGTTGATAATCCTGGCTCCCTTCATATTCAGCCAAAAGTAGTGGACACTCTTGGTAAGTTATTAGCCTAAAGAAGAGGCCTCCTAATTAATGGTTAAGCTTAAAGAAAGAAAAACGACACTGGAAAAAAATATTTTATGCTGGATAATTAAAACATGACCATTGAAATAAAAGATAGCAACTTGCCTAGTGGAACAATGATAGGTCGCTATGAAGTACAAAGTATTTTAGGTATCGGTGGTTTTGGCATAACATATAAAGCCAAAGATACTAAATTAAATCGTATTGTCGCCATTAAAGAATATTTACCCAGTGAATTTGCTAGTAGAGCAAATGATTCCATATCAGTTCATGCAAATGCTACGCGAGTTGATGAGTATACTTATGGATTAAAAGGGTTCTTAGAAGAAGCAAAAACCTTAGCTAAATTTCAGCACCCCAATATCATCGGTGTAATGGATCATTTAGAATTAAATAATACCGCTTATTTAATAATGACTTACGAGCAAGGAAGAACGCTAAGTGAACAAATACAAAAATTAGGCGGGAAAATTCCTGAATTAGAACTTAAAGCCATTACTATTGCTATTTTAAATGGTTTAAAACATATACATGAGCATGACTATTACCATAGAGATATAAAGCCTGGAAATATTTATATCCGGCAATATGGTGAACCAGTATTAATTGATTTTGGTGCGGCTAGACAAGCTATGGGAGTTCATTCAAGAAGCCTAACAAGCATTGTCTCAGCAGGCTACGCTCCTAATGAACAATATGGAAGTAATAAGGCAAAACAAGGTTCATGGAGTGACTTATATGCCGTTGGAGCAACGATGTATCGTAGTGTTAGCGGAGTAACACCTATTGATGCACCTACTCGACAAAATGCTTTATTTGATCAAGATCCTGATCCACTCATCCCTGCTATCGAAATAGGAAAAGGAAATTATACAAAAGATTTTTTAGGCTTAATTGACTGGATGTTATCGCCTGCTATAAAAAGTAGACCTAACAATGTTGAACAAGTTTTATCATTATTAAAAAATCCTAATGTTTCAAATGATTCTGCTATTAACCCAACAACAGAAACGATAACCACTAAAATAATTCCTGTCACAAATAATCAGGATGATGAAGCGACTATTATTATTCCTTCAAGCTATAAACAGATAGAAAATGAAGAGCCAGTAATAGTACAACAAGAAATACAAAAAGGAAGCAATAAAAAAAATAAAATTATTTATTTTATTATCTTTATTTTATTATTAGGTGTTACTTTTTTTAATAATAAAGAAATTTTTAAATTATTAGGTATAGTCACTGAACAAAAAGAACCAGAACCTACATCAGTTCCAATACAATATTTTGAAGACACTGCAGCACTAGAAGAAAAAATCAGAATACAGCGTAGCATTATTAATTTATTTAAATTAGCAAATAACAATATTAAAAACAACAAATTAACAATGCCTAAAGATGATAATGCATATGAAAAATATATGAAAATATTAGTGCTTTCACCTGGAAATATAAAAGCAGAGAACGGTATTAATGAAATTATTAATAAATATACCTCATTAGCAGAACAATCTTTAAATAATAAAAAATATGACAAATCTCAAAGCTAAATTAATAAAATAAAAAAAATACGCCCTAATGATTTAAATATAGAAATATTACAACATAAATTAAACAGTTTAATTTCCAAAAAAGAACAGGATAGACTGGCAGAAATTGCTCGCAGAAAAGAACAGAATAGACTGGCAGAAATTGCTCGTAGAAAAGAACAGGATAGACTGGCAGAAATTGCTCG
>ENA-ORXI01003463-ORXI01003463.1-sediment-metagenome-genome-assembly--contig:-NODE-3463-length-10591-cov-8.872456_pt1 | contig 10591 bp, 8 predicted proteins | sample MGYA00237861_ERZ511468 | MGnify/ENA primary metagenome ERZ511468 (study PRJEB26299, sample SAMN06266213) | sediment metagenome | isolation source: Hudson Canyon methane seep mesocosm | place: USA:Hudson...
ACTGCAAAAAAATATAAAAAAATTTTGTCTGTTGGTCATAACAGAAGATACTCGAGTGTTTATGATTTTATAAATAATTTAAATCGAAATAAAAAAATTGGAAAAATATTACATATCGATTCAAATTTCTCTGCATCTGGTGCATTAAATTATAAAAAAAATTTTTGGCGTGCAAACAGAAAGGAAAGCCCTGGAGGGGCAATAGCTGGCCTGGGTATACATATGATAGATCTAATGTGCTTTTTTGGTGGTGAAGTTAAATCAGTACAATCTTTGGTTAGAAAATATGCTGTTAAAGTCAACATAGATGATACTACTTCTGCCATTTTTGAATTTAAAAAAAATTGTACTGGAAATTTAACTACTATCTTTGCCTGCCCATATACAACTACATTCAATATATTTGGAACTAATATGAATATCTTTTCAGATGTAGACAAAAATAAAATTAAAATAATATATAAAAACGGAAAAATACAAAAAATAAATCTAACTAACAAAAATACTTTGTTTTTAGAATTGCAAGAATTTGCCAACAATTGTAAAAATAAAAAAAATTACAGAATTAAAAATTCTGAAGCAGCTCATAACGTTAAAGTTATGGAAGCGATTGTTAAATCTTCTAAAAAGAATAAAAAAATATATTTATAATTTAATCGTAATAAAACATTGGAGCTTTTTTCCAGTTTTTCCAAGAGATAGGGTCATGACCCCAAACAACTGTTGCATCATGTTCTTTCGCTACCTTTCTTAATTTTGAAACTGACTCCGCAGCATCAGAAGAAGAAGCAACAAGTCCAGGTAAACATTTATCACACCAGTGATCTTCAGTATAACAAGCGTCTCCAGTAAATAACATATAGCCAGTTTTTGGAAGATTAACTAATACAGATTGGTGACCTGGAGTATGACCAGGTGTAAATATTATTTTTATAACACCATCACCGTGAACATCATAAAAATCAGTTTTTCTACCTTGTAAGAATTTCCAACGAATATTTGGTTTATCAAAATCATCTCTTATATAAGCTGGTTGGGAAAACCAATCTGGATTAAATGCATAATCATATTCCAATCTTTGTGTAATATGGGTAGCATTAGGAAAATGACCTATAGCGCCTGAGTGATCTAAATGAAGATGGGTTTGTATTACATATTTTATATCTTCAGGGTTCGTATTTACAGTTTTTATTTGATCTCTACACCATTCTGATTTTTTCATGACTGGATCATAGGCTTCGACGACAGAACCCCAATGTTTATGTTTATCAATAGCTGCTTCTATTGGCATTCCTCCATCAATAATAACGTCGCCCTTAGGATGTTTAATTAAAAACCACGGCACAGGAATTTCGAAAGGCTCTTCGCCTTGATTCATTTTAATAAATTTTATTTTTGTCTTAATTGTTCCTGTTTGAAACATGTATAACTTAATACCTGTATTAAATTTTGTTGTTTGTTCAAATATATCTTTATCTTTTTGTTCCATAATTACTTTCTACCAAGCTGCATGATAAATATTAAGTGCGTCAGATTCTGTTACTTCACGTGGATTGTTTACTAACAATCTAGTTTGTTTCATTGCATCATTAGCCATTTTTTCACATGCATTTTTTGGTATGTTTACTTCTCTTAGTTTTTGTGGCAAACCTAATCGCTTTGATAGATCTTCCATTTTGTCAATAAATTCTGCACAAACTGCTTGAGTACCTTTGTTTGTGTCTAAATCTGGAAACACATAAGGAGCAAGTTCAGAATAATCTTTTGAAGCTTTTGTATCAACGCTATTAAATCTAAGCACATAAGGCAAAACTAAAGAATTCGAAAGTCCGTGTGAAACATGAAAGGTTCCTCCAATTGGGTACGCTAAAGCATGAACAGCGGCTACCGGAGAGTTTGCAAAAGCTTTTCCTGCAAGCATTGCTCCCATTAGCATATTTCCTCTAGCCTCAACATTAGAACCATCTGTAACTGCTGTTTCTATTGAGCTTCCAAGTAGCTTTAGAGCCTCTATTGCTATCATTTTTGATATTGGGTTGTTATTTTTATTAGTTGAAGAGTACGCTTCAATTGCATGCACCATAGCGTCAATACCTGTTGCTGCCGTAGTTGCTGCAGGAAGACCAAGTGTAAGATCTGGATCTAAAATTGCTAAGTCAGGTAAAATTATTGGTGAAGAAACTCCTTTTTTTTCTTCTTCTCCAACAGTGATAATTGATATAGGTGTAACTTCTGAACCAGTGCCAGCAGTAGTTGGAAATAAAACCAAAGGTAGACGCGGTCCTTTTGCATTTGCAACCCCCCATGCTTTTTCTAAATCTTCATTTGAACCAATTATCAGCGCTGATAGTTTTGCTATATCCATTGACGATCCACCACCAAAACCAATCACTCCTGTTGTCTTAAATTTTTTTCCAATTTCAATTGCTTTTAAAAGAGTTTTTTGAGAAGGATCAGCTTCAACGTCATCAAAGACTTCAACTGAAGCCATTTTCTTTATTTCTTCTATTGTCGGTTTAGTTAATCCTAAAGACATTAGACCTTTATCAGTGATAAAAAGAATACGAGAACCAAGTTTGTTAAAAATTTCTTTACATGCATCTTTTGCTTGACCACTTCCAAATCGTATCCCTGAAGTTGTGTTAAAATTAAATGAATTCAAAGTCATCATTGATTATACAAAGTAAATATAAAATATTATCGAGAATATCGCCATTCCTACAAGAATTAATATCCAGCCGTAACCTGTTCCGACTTTGTCTATATAGTTAACTTCTCCTTGAACTTCGTCTGGTTTATTATAAAGATCGTTTGCTTGAATTGGTTTGTTTGGTAAAGTTGATAAATCCATCTTGCTTGCCAAAAACCAGATTAATCCTATACCAAAGATCCACCAAATCAGCTGGTACCCCCAAATAGATGGTATTTTAAGAATCCAAGCTTCATAACCTGCGCCAGGTTCTCCAAAAAAACTATTCCCAAGTACTTGCCCTGGTCCAACTCCAAAAAAAAGCCAGATTAAAGCTATTACATAAGCAAAAGATCTTAATTTTGTTCTGCTTGGATGAAGACCCATATGTTCATTTAAAAAATCATGAAACTTTTGTCTGTGAGATCTATAAATATCAATTTTTGTAATATTAGAAAAAGCAGAAATAGAAAAACAAATGAATACATTAAATAATAATCCCCATACTCCAGAATGTATTGTTAGTGGCCATCTACCCCAGGGCAACCTATTGCCGGTAATTTGTTGTCCAATAGTTTCTGTTAAAATAACAACGATTATACCTATAACTAATCCAAAAACTGCTGCTCCTTTTGTTATCCAAGGAAACCAAACTAATCCAAGCAAAACAATTAAGAACTGAAATGCTATAGAAATTGCTATTCCACTAAAGATCACCATCGCTGGCTTAGCAAATGTTGCTAAATAAAGTGATGCTAAAAATATTAACATCATTATTATACGAGCTGCTGCACGCTCTTTTTCCCAATTTATGCTTTTATTAACATATGGTTTATACAAGTCCCTTGTGATAATGCTTCCTGATGTCATTAAAAGAGCTGCAGCTGTTGATTGTAATGCCGCTATCAATCCAACTGCCAATAAACCTGTTAACCAAATAGCATATTTATCCATTAAACTTATAATATGATAAATTATTAATGAATGATCTTTATTAGAAACTTCTGGTAATAAGGTGTTGATAGAAAGACCATTATTATTTAACTCCGCGTTTGCTCCTAATAAGCTAGCACCGATCCCTTGAAAAGTTGTAAATATAAATAATAACAAGCCTACAATAACGGCAGATCCCCATACCTGATAATAAGAAAAAGCCTTTGGATTTTTTGCAGAATAACTCCACATAGAAAATGAAGGTGAAAGAACTATTCCCATAAAAGAAATTGTAAAAGTGAAAATCATCATTGCAGTCCAAGGGCCACCTACTGCTTCATTCTTTCCTAATCCTGCTACCCATTGGATAACGCCTGGTAATGCAAAATAGCCATTATAATCTCCTCCTCCATAACCATTTGTATTTCCCCAAGAACTAATATTTGTGCTTGCTACTTTTGCTAATGCTTTACCAAAAGTTTCAATATCTCCTACAAAAGAATAAACAATAATTCCTAAAATAATTATTGTTAAAAAGTAAAGCCAAGATTGAACCACTCCTACACTAACAATAGATTTAAAGCCTCCTCTTGTTACATAGAACAAAACTATTGTAGAAATTACCCACATGCTTAATTCTCTAGAAACATATCCATCAGTTAAAGTGTTTATCAAATAGCCTGTTGCTCCAAAAAAAACTGCTAACAAAGGTACTGCTACAAAAAAAGTTACTAATACTGAAATAACACGAATTGTATCACTCTTATAATAATCATAATACATTTCGCCTGGAGTAATATATCCAAATTTTCTACTTAACATCCATTGTCTTTTAAAAAAAAATATACTGCCAAGAGGAACTGTTATTGCAATAAATGCTGTTCCGACATATTGAAAACCATCATGAAAAACAAGACTAGTTTGAGATATTACTGTTAATCCAGCAAATGTAGCTGCAGTTGCTGCAAAGAAAAAAACCCACGAAGGAACATTTCTATTTGCTAAATAATATTGTTCTGGATTTTCAGAATTATATCTTGAGCCTCTTACACCCCAGAAAAAACAATAAACGGCATACAGCAATATAAAAATAAATAACCAAAGAGATTTTTCGGACATCTAATCCTTTTTAAGTCGTTAAGTACAACGTCTTGGCGCTGATTCACCTCGCTCTTTTTTAATTCTTTCAGCTTCTTTTTGAGCTTCTCCAATTGAAGGGAAAACTTTATCTTCAAACAAAATAAATGGTTTTGCCCTGTCAGCATTAAGTTGGGCTACACACCATTCTTTACCAGGCTTAGTACACATTACCATATATGCTCCTGGTATAGGACCATATTTTCTATTATTTAAAGTAAATAGACATTTTGCAAGATCATTTATTTTATCTTTATCTAAATCGCTCAGTGCAATTTTTTCTAAATTATTTAACATTGTAGTGCTGTCTGATCCAAGAATAGCTTTGCCATCTGTACGATCTGGTCTACTAATTAATTCTTTTGTCATTATGGAAGTGGTCCTTCCTTTAAAAATCCTCGAATAGCATTTTCTAAAATTTTAGAAACGTTATTATTATAATTGTTGTAAGATAAACTTCCGCACCAAGAAAGAGATCCTGGGGCAAATAAAGCGCCATCATTGGGAGTTTTATAATAAATCATATCCGCTCTAACCATTGGGTTTTCGGTACCACCTCCGTAATAACCTCTAACTGAAAAATGTATTTCTTCATTAACTTGCAACATTAAGTTGGAGTGATTTTCTGATCTTGCTAATAAGAATGCATTATGAGGCGTTCCAAATTCTAAATCGTATCTATCTAATTCAAGGCCCGCAGCTCCTCCTCCTACTAATCCAAAATCACCAATAATTTCATCTTCTCCAACTCCTTCAAAAAACCACGAACACTCTGGTTTTTTACTATCAGGTTCTCTTTTATAGTATGAAGAAATATCAAACCCATAGGCTGTAAAAGTTAAACCGCAAACTTTTGTAGGTATTCTTCCACGAGCACGCCACATTCCTCCGAATTTACCATCAAAAGCATTATTATATTCTCCTGGATTTGCTGTCCAAGCTCTTGTTCCAGCTTCTCCTTTTCTTACTTCTATAATATTTAAATTGTCAGGATGGTATTCACTAACCCAATAAAATCCATCAGCTCCTAAATATATCCATCTTCCACCATTCAATTGATATGACTCATATGCAGCTAACATTTTTTCTGAGCTATATTCAGGATGCGACCCTGTCAAAACACATTTATAACGATTTAATAAGTCAACACCTTCGACATGTAAATCTTCATCGGTCATAACATCAAAATCTATATTTTTTTCTTCTAACCAATCTGTTAAATGAAGATCTGCGTTTAGTTGCCATAGTGATGGCGATAACCAATGTCTATATTTAGGTCTCATATTAAGTATTGGACGAAGTCTTGAAGAATAACATACTCCACTTCCATCTGAGTGCAGTGAGTAAGTTGATAAACCATATTCTCTATGCTCATTTAAGTATAAATCTGCAGCTGACATAACTGGAACTTTTCCAGCAAGCAATTGTGCAACAACTGAATTCGTTCCTAAGTTATCATTAGAATATGCAATGTAACTATTCGAAGGTAATACAAATAAAGTTTTTGAAGTAGCTTTACCTTTTGGAGGTTTTATCACAAAAGGAATAAAGTCTTCCGTTTCTGGTGAGTCTTCTCCATTTATTCTAAGTCTTGCTGCGTAAATACCACTTTTAATAAGATCTGGAACTTTAAAAGTAAAATCAACTTCCCATCTTGCATCGTCAATATCATCATCATGAAAATGTATAGCGCCATATTCTTCTGGCTTATGATGATAAACAATATCATCTGCAGTCCAATTATAACCTGTCATTCCTCTAACTGGTAAATTAATAATGAATCCATTTAAGTGATTTGATGTTGTGTCAATAATATGTGTTGATGCTATATTGTTAGTTATATTGGCATGAAAATCCCAAGCACCAATAACATCAGATCTTAAATCCGATGGACATCCACTATAACCTCTTGCTAAAGATTCTATTTCTGATTTTGATAAAGCTCTTTTGCTTAATCTTGGTCTATCAATCTTTCCATTATAAACAAAACTTTGTTCGGGCAATTCAATTGGGTTTAAAGCTTCTTTATAATGAGCTCCATGTATATGTCTTCCAGAATGATCTTTAATAGTGGAAGCAGCCATTAAAAAAGGAGCATCATTAGCTCTAGGTTTTAAGTTATTTGTCGCCTCAGTGAATGCTGTTGTTTCATCGGCAGGATGTAATAAAGACAATCCCAATCCTCCATTAGTTGGTGTAACGCACGGCTCTTGATAAAGTTTTATCTTCCCAGTTTCAGCATCAAAACTTACCGCAACAAGATACCATACCTTTCTCATTAATTTTTTTTCGCTAGATAAATTCATAATTTGACCAGCGCCATCTCCAATCATTACTGAAAGGCATGCATTGTCATCAATAAAAAGTCCGTATCCGCTTTTAGTTTTTTCATTCCATTTAGTTAATATTCCTTGTCTTCCTTTGTCAGGAGTTGTTGGAAATATATATGCTTGTAAAGTAAAACTTTTTACATTTAGACGATCGTCTTGAGGGATAACAACATATGATCCACCATGAATTTTTTGATTTCTACCTTGATAAGTTTTATTACAAACCGCTCCTATTTCTTCTTCTTTATAACCTGGACCTTCTGGATTGGTATCTCCGTGAATTAATCTTACAATCTGTACGTCATAATCTTCGCTCTTTTCAGAATTAACATAAAATTTGACTTTTTCACCTGGAAAGGCTTGGTACTTGTCACTATAACCTGTAATTCTTAACATATAAACCTCTCAACAATATTCATCATTCTGCATACTTTTCTAAAAGTGCTACAATTCTTTTTAAAAAAATAGCATGTTCGCATGCTTCTTCAGATGAAAAAGATTCTTCTAAAATTTCAACCGGTTGCCCTCTTACGCCACTAGCAATTCCAATTCTATAATCTTCAAATGGTCTCTTACATACTGTAAGTAATTTGCCTGCCATTGGTTGTCTTCTTAGTTTATCTAAAACTGTTCTTAGATCTTTACTATGCTCTACCATTGGTTGGCCTTTATGAGGAGCTCTACCAACTGGGCATGCTCTATGTTCTTCGATTAATCTATTTCTAGTTTTTTCATCTTTTAGTAAAGGTAAAACGTACTTTCTAGTAATAAAATCATCCGTACTTGTATGTCCTTGGTTTAACTGTACACCTGTTTTTTCTTTAACCATTTATTTTTCCTTTTAAAAAATTCATAAATTACTTGTTTGTTCTTTCATTAATAATTTTTAAAGCTTCTATTAAATAAACTCTGAACACTTCATGATTTTCGCTCATGGGAAAATGTCCTATATCTGGCATTTCAATATAAACTCCACCTTTTATTTGTCTTGCTGTATTTTCTGTAGCCTCAGGGGGTGTTAAATAATCATAGGTTCCTGTTAACATAACAACGGGACATTTATGTCCATCAATATTTTTTAATTCTTTTCTTAAATCATGATCCACTGAATAAAAATATAAATCCCCCTTAAATGCTTCTGATCCTTGAGTATAATAATGCCAAGTTAACCATCTATCTTTTTCTGGAGATTGTGGTGCCATAAGATCCCATGTTCCACTTGCACAAACTTGGGCTGCATTAGCGTGGGGATGTCTCCACCAATCTAAATAAAATCCAGGAGCGTGATCAGCAGCTTCTACGGGAATCACTGCTCTAAATTTATTTGGGTGATGCAATGCAAGTTGCAACGCCACGTTTCCTCCAAAAGAAGATCCCATAAATATTGGGTTTTTTAAATCAAGGGCTTCACATAACTTAATTATAAAATTACAATAATGTTCAGCAGTTAATTTGTATTCTTCTTTCCAAAATTCTTTATTATGAGGAGGGTCTGACTTACCATGCCTTGGAAGATCATAAGCTATTACATTATAATTTTTTATAATTTCTTCGTCTTCAAGAAGTCCTCTCCATTGATGATTATGACAACCTGCTGTGTGTTGACAAATTAACGGTATTCCTTTTCCATTTTGAAGATAAAAAACTTTATATTCACAATCATCTACTTCAATCGTAACATAACGACCTACTACACTATGATGTTTTACCATTTTTTTACTCCTTCTAATTCAAAAAACTTCATCTTAAACAGGTACTCCTGATTTTCTTAATAGTTCAAATTGAACTGTAAAATTTCTTAAGTTTTTCATTAATACTAAGTGATTACCTTCAATTTTTAAATCTTTTCTAAAACTTGCTGACCATATTCCATGATACATAGGCTTTGGCATGGGTTGACTAAATTCTTTCCAGGTATTTGCTGAAGCTCGAAGAGCAAAATCGTATGCATCTAAAGGTCCTGGATTGGTATTAATATTCTTAACCTTTCCATCGTGCATTTCGATAATGACTTTAGCTTTTTCCATATCAAACATAAAAGAGCATGAGTAATATTTCGCCATTGCTCCAATAGTTTCATCACTATTTGTAAGGTCTTCGTATTTCTTTGCCCAATTATCTAACTCACTACTCATGATATTTTACTTTCGTTACTTAGAACCTTTGGTTCCTTTAGTTGGATCTTTATCAAAGTTCATATGATAATCTTTTTTAGGATTTTCATAATCACCAAGGATGTTTCTGATATTACTTATTTCGCCTGGAGCCATTCCAATCTCTTTAAGTAAACTATCTAGAAATGGTTGGTGTGCTCTATAACGTAATGCTGAACTCACTACGTTATCTGCTAAATTTCCACTTCTTCCAGATCCTCCTGCAGTTACTGTTTCGCCACCGCCCCCTGAACCAGAAGTTCCACTAAAGCCAGGTAAACCGTTAACATCAACAATTTTAATATCTCCAATGTTCGCCATCGGTTTAACACTTTCTCTAATGATACCTTCAATTTTTTCAGCAAGTTTTAATCTTAAAGCACTTCGTCTGCTTGCATCGCTTCTTAAGTTCTCAGCAGCATTTAATGCTTCCTGACCAGCAGCATCTATCTCATATCTTAGTTTCGCTGCCATAGTTGCAAATCTGTCCTGCTCTGCTTTTGAAGCAGCTGTAATAACATCAACTTTCTTAATACCTTGAGCCTTCTCAACATATCTGGCTGAATTAGCTTTTTCTTCAGCTTCAATTGCTCTAGCTCTTGTAGCCTCTTCTTCAGCTTTAGATTTTAAAACTTGTTTTGATTTACTTATAATTTCTAAATCTTTTTGGTGTTCTTCTATACTTAATCTTTTTGCTTTATCTATATCAAGAAGTCTTGTTTCTCTTTCTGATTCAATTCTATGAGCATCTAGATTTCTTTGTTGAGCAATTTTAGCGTTTTTAATTTCTTGTTCAGAAATTATTTGCGCTTCTTCTGCATCTTTTTGTCTTTCAGATTGTTCTTTAATTATAGCAGCTTTTTCTTGAGCACGTTTTATATCAACTAATCTTTGTTTTTCTAAGCGTGCATACTCACTTTCTTTATCTAGGTTCAAAATCTTAACTTCAGTCTCTAGATCTTTTTGTCTTATTTCATAAGCCGCATTTTTTTCTAACTCATTTTGTTCTTTTCTTCGTTTTTCAATTTCTTCGATCAGTCTTGTTTCTGTTAATTTCTTTTCAACTTCAATAACTTGATTTTGAGATATTTTAGCTACTTCTATTTGTTCTTGACTAGTTATCTCAGCTTCTTCTGCTTCACGCTCTTTTTCTGCTTTATTTTTTACAGTTTCTGTTCTTTCTTTTGCTTTTTGAATAGCAATTTCTCTTTCCTGTTGATATCTGGAAAACTCTTCATTTTTTTTAATTTCTAATTCTTTTTGAACTGTCTCTAAGTTTTTATTTTCAATTGAAATTTTTGTATCTTGTGTAATATCGTTTCTTTTTTTCTTTCTTGACTCTATTTTTT
>ENA-ORXI01003467-ORXI01003467.1-sediment-metagenome-genome-assembly--contig:-NODE-3467-length-10589-cov-5.500666_pt1 | contig 10589 bp, 9 predicted proteins | sample MGYA00237861_ERZ511468 | MGnify/ENA primary metagenome ERZ511468 (study PRJEB26299, sample SAMN06266213) | sediment metagenome | isolation source: Hudson Canyon methane seep mesocosm | place: USA:Hudson...
CAAAAGAGATGGTTCGAAGCGGTGCTATTAAAAGTTTGTTTTGTTTTTTATATGAGTAATAAGAGTTTAATTCTTTAGTGATTTGTTGTAACTCTTCACTAAAAGAGAGTAAGTCATCTCCAAAATTTGCTCTAAAATCAGCTAATACAAAAGGTTTGAGGCCTTTAAAGTTTGCAATATCACAAGCCATTTGAGCTTGTTTATCATCACTTACAATTAAAAGTTGACAGTCATTTTTACTGTTAAAAAAGTCGTAAATGTTATTCATCAGGGGCTAACTCGAAGTCTTGTGTAGTTTTGTCATATATGTAGGGAGGATATGGTGTTTCATTGAGTAAAAATACTAGTGAGCACTCATCAAAAGTTGTTTTACCCAATCCTTTTTTAAATACTTCAAGGATATATGCTTTTGTTGCAAATGTCGTTGTTGACGATTCTCCTGAGTATACAAATGGCTCATCAGGTACAACCACAAATCCCTCACGTACTATATGTTTTTCAAATATTTCTTTGTCATCTAAATTTGTTACATCTAATAATATTAATACTTCTATCATTTTATATTCCTGCTATTGTACTTATTAATCCAATTAATCCACCAAAAACTCCACCCCAAACGACAAGCCATCCAAGATGTTCTTTTATCATTTTTTGAACGATTTCTTTAACCATTTTTGGTGTGAGTTCATCTAATCTTTTATTTACTATGCCACTTACTTTTTCATGAATATCATCACTGATTTCTGAGTTATGAAGGTTTTCTTGAAGAGTTGTTTGAAAAGCTTGAGTATGCACTATTTTTGTCATAGCATCTTTTAGTTTTAAAGTAAAAGGCTCTTTTAAAGGCTCTAGAGCGGCCTCCCCTCCAAACATTCCAAGCATACTACCAAATGATGATTCCATCACTGCACTTTTTAATGAATCATACGCTGGTGAGAAGTCTGTTTTATCTAAAAGACTTGAAAAATCAAAATGAGATTTTTCATCTGTGATTTCACCTTGAAAAAATTTATCTAAATTATCTTTGGTAAAAAACTCATTCATCATCAAATAATGAATTGCACCTTTAAATTGTTCGAATCGGTTTTCAACAACACCACTTCCATAAAGAAAAGGGACTTTTTCAAATAACATGTGTACTGCAATCCAATTGGTAATCGCCCCACTTAAGGCAAAAAGTCCGATCACAAAGATTTCATGAGAATAGGTTACATTCGAAGCCAATCCAAATGCAACTAAAAAACCTGCAATGATATTTGTAAAGAGTGATTTATTCATATTGTATATTCCTTAATTAAAAATGGATTATATCAAAAATTAACTTATTTAAATTTTCTAATTTTGAACTAATAGTACTATGATAAAATGTGAACACAAAAGGACATTTATGAAAATTGTTATTGCTGCTGATTCATTTAAAGAAAGTCTTTCCTCAATGGAAGTTGCCAATGCCATTGAAGCTGGGTTTAAAACCATCTATCCGTATGCTGATTATGTAAAAATACCAGTAGCTGATGGTGGAGAGGGAACGGTTCAAGCTTTAGTTGATGCCACGTTAGGAAAAACTATAAATGTTAAAGTCAAAAATCCCATTGGAAAAAAAATCAATGCTTATTATGGAATTTTAGGAGATAATAAAACAGCTGTCATTGAAATGGCAACGGCTTGTGGTTTAGATTTATTAGAGCAAGAGCAAAAAAATCCGTTATATACTTCAACCTTTGGTTTTGGAGAATTGATACTTGATGCCCTAGATAAAGGGATAACTGAATTTATTTTAGGACTTGGAGGCAGTGCAACCAATGATGCAGGAATTGGAATGCTTCAAGCTTTAGGTGTACGTTTTTTAGATCACGAGAATAAAGAGATTGGATTTGGGGCACAATACATAAAAGATATCAGACATATCGATACACAAAACATGGATAAAAGACTTGTAAATATAAAATTCAAAGTGGCTTGTGATGTCAATAATATTTTATGTGGACCAAATGGAGCAACTTATGTTTTTGGACCTCAAAAAGGTGCCACTCCTAAGGTCGTTAAACAGTTAGATACAGACCTATGTGATTTTGCACTTTTATGTGAAAAAAAGTTTGAGAGAAAAACACAAATCATAAAAGGCTGTGGCGCAGCAGGTGGACTTGGATTTGGTTTGATTACATTTTTAAATGCCTCTTTATTAAGTGGAATTGATATTGTTTTAAACCGAACCCGATTAAATGAAGAGTTAAAAAATGCCACTTTAGTCATCACTGGTGAAGGCAAAATGGATGCACAAACCATTAAAGGAAAAGTTCCAGTGGGTGTGGCAAGGCGTGCTAAAAAATTCCATCTTCCCGTTATTGCAATTTGTGGTGCCCTTGAGCAGGGATATGAAGAAGTTTATAAGGCTGGTATTGATGCAGTGTTTGATACTGTGCCACGTGTGACTTCTTTGGATGATGTTTTAAAAAATGCTAGAGAAAATATCAAATCAACATCTCAAAATGTTGCTCGCATTCTAAAACTTTAAATCACTCTTTATTATAGGTGTATTTTTTTAGCCCCAAGTTTTGAGATAGCAACTCCAAGTGAATTGAGTTTTTCTTTAGGTAGTCTTGCAGTTAATCCAGATATTCCAATAGCTCCCACTAATTCATTTTCATCATTAAAGATAGGGACCCCTACAGAACTTAGACCATATTCGTACTCTTCATTTTCAACCCCGAACCCTTTTTCTTGAATGATTTCGAGTTGTTTTTGTAGATATCTTGGTTTTTGAAGTGTATTATGTGTATATTCAGTCAATTCCAAATCTTTAACATCTTTAGCTGAAAATGCCAACATCACTTTGCCCAATGCCGTACAATGTAATGGAGAATGAAGTCCAACACTGTTTCTCATTTTAATAACTCGGGTTGAATTATCCACTTGATTTAAATACAACAATGCATTATTTTCAATGACTGCTAGGTAACTGCTTTCATTGGTTAGGGTAAATAAATCTTCAAGTAAGTCTTGTGTTCGCTCAATCAATACCTCTCTTGACGCTTTTGAAGTCATGATATCCATTATATCTGCTTTAATGATTTCTTTTGTATTACCCAGATACTTAATAAACCCTTCTTTCATCAAAGAAGTAATTAATCGAGACATAGTACTTTTATCTATATCAAGTCTTTGACATAAGGTAATGGCAGTGATTGGTTTATCACTGAAGAGTATTTCTTTTAAAACTTGTAAACCTCTGGTTAAAGATTTGTTTTGATTTTGCAATTGTTTTCTCTTTTTATTTGGTTTTATAACTGACTTTATTTATGATTATAATACAAAAATTAAAAAAATGTAGACTTTTTTTTCAAAATTAAAAAAATAAATTAAAAATATTTGAAATATTTTGAAATTTTTATTGCACTATCTTGTATTTTTGAAATATTTTTTCTCATTATGTGAGAAAAAATATTTGTACTATTACTCAACACCCTATTTTACGGGGCCTACAAACAAGATAAATTTTGTCTTAATTCAAAACACTATCTTAAAAATTTCTAATTCGACATATATTACCTATGGTTTAATTCCCTTATCAATTTTTGTTACCCCCAACAATTGATTATATTTTGAAAGATTTATTTTGTGGAAAACCCACAAAATAAATTTAAAAAAATATATAAAAATAAATTAAACAATTAAATAAACTAAAACAAATAAAACAAGAAAGAAAGGTAAGATTATGACTTCTTCTATTATAGATTTATCAAAACTAACAGCAAACGACGACTTATCACCAGTATTGGGTGGGCATTGGCCAGGTATCCAAATTTACTATCCACCAATTAAGTTTAACCCACTGGATGGTAACTATGAAAGTATGGAAGAAGCAAAATTAAGACTTCAAAAACATGCTTATAAAACAAAAGCACACACTCTTCTATTTGACTTAGAAGATGGTTGTAGAATGAAAGAGATGAGTAGAGCATTACTTTTAGAAGAACTTCCAAAGTTCCCCGAAAGAGATTTTCAAATAGCTCTTCGAATCAATCCATTTAGAACAGATGAGTATGAAGAAGATTTAAAATTAATTAAACAAATTCATAAAAACATTGATGTACTTGTACTTGCAAAAGCAGGCGAAGTTTACGGAGATGCAGAAATCAGAGATTTATCTTCTTGGTTGGTTTCAATTGGAAGTAATATTACAATTCAACCAATTATTGAACATCCAAAGTCACTTAAGATTGCGGATCAATTAATGAGTCACTCAACAGTTAAACACGTTGTATTTGGTATTCATGATTTCTCTAAAGCAATGGCTTATAAAATCACACCTCAAGGTTGGATTGATGAGTTAGAAACATTCTTTAATATGTTAACAATGGAAGCTAGAATTAAAGGTTGTGGAGTTATAGGTGGAGTTGAAGTACTTTTAACACCCAATTCACTGCCAGATTCTTGTGTTGAGAAAAAAGATATCAGAAGATGGTTAGATTTACATGGTGATGATGCATCAAGACATGTTTATGCTCATGCTAAAAGAGAAACAGCAATGGGATTAACAGGAAAACAAGTAATCACACCAAATCACATAAACATATGTAAAGTAGCATTTACTCCTAGCCCAAAAGAGATTGAAAATGATATAAATATTTTAAAAGCTGCACTTGAAACGGATGCACTTTTAAGTGGTGCTATTAGATACAAAGGTGAGATGTTAGACCCACCAATGTTTGGTAAGTCTTTACAGAATATTTTAAGAGCATATGCTTTAAAAGATTTAAAACAAGAAGATCAAAACTTTGCATTAACAGTATTAAATAAAATGCCTCTACATACATTTAAAGAAAACTGGCCATTTGGTCAAATATAAGGGAGTATAAGATGAAATTAGAACAATATCCACAATTGGAAATTGAAGTTCCAGAGTTTTTAAATATTGGGACAGCTTGTACTTCTGCACATATGGGTACAACCAAAGAAAATGCAACGGCTATGATAATTGAAGACAGTAAATTAGGTACTAGTGAGATTACTTACAAAGAATTAAATCAGCAATCTGATAGATTCTCAAACTTTTTACAAAGTATAAAACTAGAACCTAGAGATAGAACATTAATTTGTTTAAAAAACTCTTTGGCTTACCCTATTTCATTTTTTGGAAGTATTAAAGCTGGAATTGTTGCAGTACCTACTTCAACACTTTTAAGTGGCCAAGAAGTAAAATATTTAGCAACAGATTCACAAGCAAAAGCAATCGTAATTTCAGCAAGTATGTATAATACACTTTTGCCTTATTTAGAAAACCTTGATAACTTACAACATATTATAGTTTCTGGTGCTTCTAATTTAGAAGATTTGAAAAAACCTCATGGCGCAATTTTGCATAGTTTTGAAGATGCAGTTGAAAATGCACATCATACACCAAACCATTATAATTCAAAATCAGGGGAACCTGCGTATTTAGTTTATACTTCTGGAACTACGGGTTTTCCTAAAGGTGTTTTACACTCACACAGATCATTAATAGGAAGAGCACCTGCTAGTGAATACTGGTTTGATTTTAAAGACAATGATAGAATTATGCACTCTGGAAAATTTAACTGGACATATGTACTGGGTTCAGCATTAATGGATCCATTATACAAAGGTCAAACTGTAATTGCTTATGAAGGTGAAAACGACGCAAAATCATGGGTAGAGTTAATTAAAAAACATAAATGTACCATATTCATTGGTGTTCCAACAATTTATAGACAAATTATTCAAAAAACCAACTTTGGGATTAAAGATTGTCCAAGTTTGAGGTACTGTATGAGTGCTGGTGAGCATTTATCTTCTGAAATGGTTGAGCTTTGGAGAGAGCGATTTGAACAAGATATTTTTGAAGCCATTGGAATGAGTGAATTTTCTTACTACATTTCACACTCAAAATACAGACCAATCAGACCAGGAAGTGCTGGTTTTGTGCAACCTGGACATAATGTAAAACTTCTTGATCCTGAAACACTTGAAGAAGTAGGAACAGAAGAAGAAGGGATGATTTGTATAGGATTAGAAGATCCAGGATTGTTTTTAGAGTATTGGAACTTAGAAGAAGAAACAGCAGCTGTTAAAAGAAATGGCTACTTTTTTACAGGCGATTATGCAAAAAAAGATACAGATGGGTATATTTGGTTTCTAGGGCGTAAAGACGATATTATCAATACCTTTGGATTTAGAGTAAGTCCTCATGAAATTGAAAGAGTAATAAAAACACATGAAAAAGTTGCAGATTGTGTTGCTATTGGACTTGATATTGATGCCAATAAAACCATTGTAGCAATAGCAATTTTAGGTAATGGAGAAATTAGTAAAGAAGATGAGGCCCAAATTTTAAAATTTGGCCAAGATAATCTTGCTAAATATAAAGCACCAAAACAAGTGTATGTATTAGATGAGTATCCTAAAACTAAAAATGGGAAAGTTTTAAGAAAAGACTTAATCAAAAAAATCGAGTCATTTGATAATGAAATACAACCTACATTTAAACCAGAAGTTTACAGACCAAGACGTTCAATGTTATTTATTCCAGCATACAACGAAAGTAATGTTAAACGCTCACGAGTAGTTTTAGCCGATGCTGTTATTTTTGACTTAGAAGCAATTTTACAAGAGCAAAAAGAGACTGCTCGAAAAATGATTAAAAAAGAGTTTAAAGAAGATGCAAACTTTGGGGACTCTGAAAAAATTGTTAAAGTGAACAGACTTGATTCAACAGATATCGACAAAGATTTAGAACTTGTGAGCAAAATTGATATTGATGGTATTTTATTTTCAAGTATTGAAAGTGCCAAAGATGTGATAGAAGCAGAACAACTTATACAAGCAATTAACAGCGAACTTGAGTTAATGATTATGATTGATACACCTTTGGGAGTTTTAAATATCCAAGAGATTTGTGCAGCTACTACTAATTTAAAATGTATCATCATTGGTACTAATAATTTAGCGCATAAATTACAGATTAATATTAAACACAGTCCAAAAGCAATGTTTCACTACATGTCTCAGATTTGTTTAGCAGCACGTGCCTTTGGAAAAATCGTAATTGATGGACCTCATTTTGATGTGGCTGATGAATTTTCTTGTGAAGCCAGTGCAAAAGATGCTTTTTACTTAGGATGTGATGGGAAAGCAGTATTACACCCTATTCAATTAGAGTATGTAAATGATATTTTTACACCTAAAAAAGAAGAGGTGCAAACAGCTAAAGATATGATTAGTGCTTATAACGAGGGATTAAAAGAAGGTAAAGAAGTTATTAAATTTGGTTGTGATTTAGTTGATAAATCAAGAATCAATTGGGCGCAAAGAACTATAACACTTTATGACAGATTTAAAGAAATTGGTCAGAGTTCATTTTAAGGAGATTGGTTTGTCAAAAATTAGTACAAAAATAAATAGTGGTAACTTTTTTGAAGATTTTGTCATTGGACAAAAAATAGTTCATCCACTTCCTAGAACAATTACAGATGGGGATGTATCTTTTTACATCGCCTTAACAGGAAGTAGATTTGCTCTTCATTCAAGTGATGTATTAGCACAAGAGTTTGGATATGAAAAAAAACCATTGGATGATATGTTGATGTTTCACTTAACCTTTGGGAAGTCAGTTCAAGATATCTCTTTAAATGCAATTGCAAATTTAGGCTATGCAGAAGTTTCTTTTGCAAACCCTGTTTTTGTGGGTGATACAGTGAGACTTGAGACAGAAATCATAGGGTTAAAAGAAAACTCAAGTGGTAAAAGTGGAGTTGTTTACGTTCACTCAATTGGATACAACCAAAACAATGAAGAGATTTTAAATCTAAAACGTTGGGTTATGGTTCATAAAAAAGATAAAACAATTAACTCAGGGATTAATAAAGTTCCTAGTTTTGAAGACACTACAAGTATCGTAGAAGATATAAAGATACCAAAGTTAGGAAATATTGACATAAACACCACAGGTGGTTCATATTTTTGGGAAGATTATGAAGAAGGTGAGAGATTAAATCACTTGGAGGGAATAACTGTTGATAACAGCGACCATACTTTAGCAACTAAATTGTATCAAAACAATGCAAAAGTACATTTTGATGACTTTATGATGCAAAGCACTCCTGCTGGACAACGTCTTATGTATGGAGGTCATGTTATATCAATTGCAAGAAGTATTTCATTTAATGGACTACAAAATGCACAATGGTTATATGCAATAAATTCAGGGGCTCATGCAAACCCTACATTTGCAGGAGATACAATTTATGCCTATACCCAAGTGCTTGAAAAAATAGATCACAGCAGAGAAGATATTGGACTTTTACGCCTTAGAACGATTGGTTTGAAAAATATTAAACCAAAAGATGTGGAGTCTGCATTTGATGAAAATGGAAAATATCTTAAAAATGTCGTTTTAGACTTGGATTACACAGTAGTGATTCCGAAGAAAAAATAATAACAATACTTTAACTAATAACAAAATAAAAGGAAATACTATGACACACCCAAACGAAGCACTATTTGACTCAGGAAACTCTTTACCAATCATTCCATCTTGTGAGCACTTTGCAGGAAGTGAAAAGTTAATATTAAAAGCCATGGGTATGCAAGAAAAACTTGGGCCAGTTTTTGATATCACTTGTGATTGTGAAGATGGAGCAGAGACGGGAAAAGAAGTTGAACATGCAAATATGATTGTAAGAGTTGTAAACTCTGATGCAAATAAATATGCTATGGCAGGTTGTAGAATCCATGATCATGGGAATGAACACTGGAGAAAAGATGTTGACATTTTAGTGCCTGGTGCTGGTGAGAAATTGACATACATTACATTACCTAAATCAAATTGTTATGAAGATGCCAAAACACAAATTGAATACATCCAAGCTAAATGTAAAGAAGCAGGAATTACAAGAGAAATTCCTATTCATATTTTAATTGAAACACATGGAGCATTAAGAGATGTAGAAAAACTTGCAACTCTACCTTGGTTACAAGTACTAGATTTTGGACTAATGGACTTTGTATCAGGATATCAAGGAGCAATTCCAGCTTCAAATATGAGAAGCCCAGGACAATTTGATCATAAATTAATTTCAAGAGCAAAAGCAAATGTTTGTCAAGCAGCTATTTCAAATCATGTAATTCCTTGTCATAATGTTACACTTGATTTAAAAAATCCATACCAAACATTTAAAGATGCAGAAATTGCAAGAAATAGCTTTGGATTTATGAGAATGTGGTCTATTTATCCAACACAAATCCAGGCAATCGTTGATGCGATGAAACCTGATTTCACTGAAGTTGAAGATGCACAAAATATTCTTCTAGCTGCTCAAGATGCAGAATGGGGACCAATCCAATATGATGGTGAGTTACATGACAGAGCTACATACAGATATTTTTGGGAACTGGTACAAAGAGCACACTTCTCTGGACACAAATTACAAGAAACAGTACAAAAAAGATTTTTTGCATAAAATACATAAATAATATAAACCAAAGAATAACACAGTAAGATGTTAGCACAAAAAAAGGAAACAGTATGAAAAAAGTAGTCACTCTCAAACTTCAAGATAAACTTGCCCCGGTCACAGTCAAAGCCGTCGCCAGTTATGAGGGACTATCTGTTCATACATTAGGTTTTCAAGGAACAACTTACTAAAAATAAAGGCCCTTGGCCTTTATTTCAAAAGACTTCTACTCCTAAGAATAGACAAGCCCTCATATACGCATAATTTATACAATCACATAAATAATTAATTGTTAAAATTAGTTGTGCTTTACGCACTGATTTAATGCACTATGTTGGTGTGTTTACACAAAAAAAGTAATAAAATGAAAAAACATATATATAATACAGATGATTTAAAAGAATACTTAGGTTTTGGTGTTGCAGGTAACTTTGCAAACCACTTAGATGAAGCGGGTGAAGGTAGTGAGTTCGCACAAATAAAAACACAAGAAAAAGATGCACCCAAAGGTCTTTTCCCTTTTTATATACCAGGAAACGACGGTTTTTTAGGAGAATACCCCATTTGTGATAACTCCATTAATCATAACGATTGTGAATATTTACAAGTTGAAGCTGAAGTTGGATTGTTATGCGACTTTGAATATAACGAGGGAAAATTGGTTGATTTAAAACCAAAATTTTTCACGGCATTTAACGATTGTAGTATTCGTGTTAATGATGGTAATAAACTCAGCAGTAAAAAAAATTGGGGTAAAAACTCAAAAGGTATCTCCAATGAATTTATTCAAATAGATGATTTTAATGAAGAGGGAATATTAAACTCATATCATATCTGCTCATTTATCAAACGAGACGGTATTTTACATGATTATGGAACAACCAGTGCCGTTAATTCGTACAGTTACTTCTTTGATACATTAAAGTCTTGGATGATTGACAAATTTAATGAGCAAGAAGATTGTGGTCCACTAGAGGAGTTAAACCCTTTTATACGAAATATTGAAAAATCCAAAGGTATTTTTATCGCTGCTGGTGCAACTGCTTATGCAAATTTTGGGAAAAATCACTTTTTAGAAAAAGGGGATGAAATTTTTATTTATGTTTACAACGCTCA
>ENA-ORXI01003468-ORXI01003468.1-sediment-metagenome-genome-assembly--contig:-NODE-3468-length-10586-cov-3.157579_pt1 | contig 10586 bp, 13 predicted proteins | sample MGYA00237861_ERZ511468 | MGnify/ENA primary metagenome ERZ511468 (study PRJEB26299, sample SAMN06266213) | sediment metagenome | isolation source: Hudson Canyon methane seep mesocosm | place...
AATAAATCTGTAGATGAAAGTATTGCTCATTTAAAATCAACTTCAATATTTTTAAAAGAAGATGGAACTGCTGGGCTTTTAACCTCTTTAGATTTTATAGCTTAACTTAAACAGAGTTTAATATAGTTTTACCTATAATACGCGTCCACTTTAATATGAAGTGAGATTAATATACCTATTAGGAGGCTATTATGGCTTTAGATCAGGACGTAAAAACAGAAATTATTGTTAAACACGGAAGAAATGAAAAAGATACAGGTTCATCAGAAGTACAAATTGCAGTATTATCAGAGCAAATTAGAGTATTAACTGAGCACTTAAAAATTAACAAACAAGATCACTCATCAAGATTAGGTCTTTTAAAAATGGTTGGTAAAAGAAAAAGACTTCTTAAATACTTAAGAAGAACTAACTATACTAAATTTTTAGCACTTGTTGCTGATTTAGGTATCAGAGCTAAATAGTACTACTTTTAAATTAAAGGTTGCATTATGCAACCTTTAATCCTCTTTACGTTAAAACTTTCAAACTATATTTCAAACTATAACTACTATTAACCTTACTTTTTGTAAAATATCCAAACTCAGAATTATTAGGATTTTTATGTTACTAACAAAAAAAAGTGAATACGCACTATTATCGCTTATTTCAATTATGAAAAGTGAAAACCCAAAAAATGTTGATGTGCTTTCACGAGAATTAAATATATCTAAATCTTTTTTAGCAAAAATCATGCAGAACTTAGCAAAATGTGACATCGTTAAATCATACAAAGGTGTAAACGGTGGTTTTGCACTCAACAAATCTTATGAAGAACTCACTGTATTAGAAATCACAACAGCAGCTGAAGAGAGAACTCCTTCTGTTTTTGAATGTGCCCCTTCAATGCTGGATTGTCCAAGTCAAGTTGGTAGTTGTTGTACTATTTGGCCCTTAATGAATAATCTTCAAAACAAAATCAATGGATTTTTAGAAAACTTAACACTTAAAGATATTACAGAATGATGCTTATCCATTTATCTCATACGGATTTAGACGGTTATGGTTGTCAATTTTTAACAAAAGAGTATTTTAAAGAAGGTCTTTTTTTTAATGCCAATTACGGTTTGGAAGTTAAACTAAGTTTGGAAAAAATATTAATAGAGATTAATGAAAATTTAGACAAAGAAATATTCTTTTTAATCAGTGATTTAAACTTGACGTTTAACGAGTCAAAAAAATTAAATAATGATATTAACACCTTAAATGAAAATGGTGCAAAAATAAAAATTCAACTTCTTGATCATCATGGAAGTGGAGAAAAAAGTGCGGCCAAATTTGATTGGTACTTCTTGGATACATCACGATGTGCTACAAAAATTGTCTATGAGTATATCAATACTGAATTGGACGGTTTTAGTCAATCAAGAAGAGAAGAACTCGACCCCTTGGTAAAAGCCATCAATGCCATTGATATTTGGTTAGAAGATGAAGTTAAGTATTTCGAATTTGGTAAAGTCTGTTTGCGATTAATTAATAAAGCCAGTGAAGTTAACTCTTCTTTGTTTCCTGATTTAAACAGAGATTACAGAATTTATTTGCTCAATGAAGCAGCTAAATATGTTGAGAAAGACAATGGAAACATTGAACTTGACAATGAAGTCCATTTTATCAAAAAAAGGTTTTTACAACTTGACGATAAAGATGATACCATTGATAATCTAAGTGCGGTATATTTGGTCAATATTTTAGGAAATAAAAAAGAGGATTTGACCGTTACCTACAAAGAACACAAAGGACTTCTTACTTTTTCTTTGGGCTCAATTTCAATCCCTGCAAACGCCTTTTTAAAAGCAAATAAGGATTATGATTTCTTCATAGACATTAGTCGAAAAGGAAATGCAAGTTTCAGAGCTGATGGGGTAGTGGATGTGAGTGTATTGGCTGAAAAAATGGCAAAAGGCGGAGGGCATCCCAATGCTTCAGGTGCCAGATTTGTTGATTTTAAAGAGACAATTATTTATGATAACGTTAAGACTTTTATCCAACAAAAACTTAAAAGGTGTGAATAATGCAGTGTGAATTTCCCGATGTCAACTCAAATAAAGATGAAATAAAAGAAATTTTTGAAAATACGAAAACAATTGCAATAATTGGGCTCTCTCCTGATACAAGCAAAGCCAGTAATATGGTAGCACGTTATCTTAAAAATGCTGGATTTCAAATCGTACCTGTTTATCCCAAAGGGGATGAAATCCTGGGCGAAAAAGTTTACAGAAGTTTGAGTGAAATTCCATTTAAAATTGACATGGTTGATATTTTTAGAAAACCAGATGTGATTGGTTTGGTTATTGATGCTGCAATCCAAAGAGGCGATGTTGATTGTGTTTGGACGCAATTGGGACTAGTAAACAATGAAGCAGCAAAACGTGCTGTAGAAGCTGGTATAAAAGTCGTTCAGAACCATTGTACGAAGATTGAACACGCACAACTGATTTTTTAATTCAGTATCACTGATTTAAAATCAGTATCACTGTTTTAGGGTTTAATTAGTTAGAGTAGGTTTGTAATTAGTGTAGATTGCAAGTAGGGCTTCCAAGAAGCGTGATGGAAGCCACTGTACCTTCTTTTCCATCTGTTCGGTTTTTAAGAGATATTGTTCCTCCCAGAGTATCCGCGGCATTTTTAGCCAAAAACAGACCCAATCCAGCACCAGCTTTTCCACCCACACGTTTAAATGGAGCAAATAAATCCATACTCTCGTCAATTCCCGTTCCCTCATCCGTAACCAAAATTGTGATAGTGTCTCCTTTTCTCAAGGAGTGGATACTTATGCTTTTTCCCTCAGGTGTAAATTTGATAGCATTTTGTACAAAATTCTGAATAATTTGAGTCAGAAGGGTGGGTTGAAGTGTGATATTAAATCGATTGACATTGGATGACAGTGTAATGACAATATTTTTTTGTGCAGAAAGCATTCGATAATCATTGGCTTTACTGTGAAGAAATTCAATGATATCTATCTCTATAGGTTTTTCAAACTGTGCACCTTCCGCTCGGCCGATATCTAAAATTGAACTGATCATTTTATTCATGGCATCTATCTCACTGATAGTGAGTTTGAGTGTCTCTTCATATTTTTCAATTTCTCTTGTTTTTCTAAGAGTAATTTCACTCTTAAGTTTCATGACTGCAAGGGGTGTTTTTAATTCATGAGCAGCCCCTATGAAGAGTTCTTTTTTAAACTTTACAAAGGTTTGTATTTTATTTGTCAATGTATTAATGGAACCAGCAAGCGGATGAAACTCAACTGGGAGATTGTTTTTATCAATTTGTGTTAAAAAATTTTCATTCATATTGGAGAGTTTTTCAGTGATTTGTATAATAGGTTTTAAAAGTGTTTTTGAAACGGCAAATGCATATAATATAACCATAATCAAGCCTGCAAGACTGAGTAATAATATATTGTTGAATATTTTATTTAGCATTTTTCGTGAGGAGTTTATATTTTTTGTAATTTTTAAAAATTTATTCTTTTTTAAGTCAAAAGGAAAGAGCAGTTCTACAAAATAGTTTTTATCTTTTTTATATTTGGTATATGTAATGGAGTCCAAGTTATCAACCGAGATGATGTCCACGCTGATATCACTGTTTGTAATAATATTAAAATTTGAATGATTAACTTGTGAATTGACACTTATTTTGTAAATAAGTTTGGCATCGGCTAAAAGAGACTCTTTGATTTCTTCGTAAATTGTGGCTTTGGTGTAGCCGTAAAAAATAAAAGAGAGGGTGATAATAAATAACGAAGTCGCAAAAATAAGTTTTTGGTAAAACTGTTTATAGATACTTTTTGGATTCATTATTTATTATCTTGTAAAATTATACTACGCTTTTGCTGCCGCTGCCGCTGCTGCCGCCGCTGCTGCTTCGTCCGATGTTGGGTAACAGAATCTGTAACCTCTTCTTCTGATTGTTTCAATTGTAGAAATATTTAATGGTTTGTCCATTTTTTGTCTAATTTGATTAATTGCAACTTCAATAACGTTTGGAGTTACTAATTCTGGCTCTTCCCAAATAGCGTCTAATAATTGCTCTTTAGAAACGATTTGATCTCTGTGACGTGCAAGGTGTGTTAATACTTCAAAAGGTTTACCTTTTAATTCAATTTCTTCACCGTTGTATAAAATCTTTTCTTCATCAGGATTAATTGATAAATCATCAATTTCAATTACATTTGTTCCACCAAATCTTAATCTAGCTTCAATTCTTGCTAATAAGATATCAAAATCAAATGGTTTTTTGATGTAATCATCTGCACCAGATTTTAACGCTTCAATTTCACTGTCTTTGTCATCTCTAGCTGATAATACAACAACTGCTGTTCTGTTAGATCTGTTTTTAACAATTTTACATAATTCAATTCCATCACCATCTGGAAGCATCCAGTCAGTTAATACAAGGTCATAGTTTCTAATATCAATGAAGTATTCTGCATCTTTATAATTTTCTGCTGTGTCTACTTGGTATCCAAAATCAGATAGCCCTTCTTGTAATGTTCTGTTTAGAGTGATTTCGTCTTCGATAATCAAAATTCTCATAGTATTTATCCTTGTTTAAGTTTAAGTTAACTTTAATTTTTCGGAATTATATCATAAGAACACAAAAAATTAAAGTCTTTTTAAGGTAAATTTCAAAATTTGCCCTTTTTAGTGGTTTTTAGACTAAGACTTTTTATGATACAATCATGCGGTTTATAAATGTTGCTGTTCAAAAGTTCATGTCAACAAGCATTGTAAAATAATTTACAATTATTAACTATCTACACAATTTATTCATAATAGTTTAGATAAAATTACAATTAAAAAATAAAGCTATAGGAAGAAATATGAAAAAAACTATTTTAAGTATTGTTGCAAGTTTAGCAATTAGTACAGCAAGTTTAAGTGCAGCAGACGTATATGCAACAGTCAACGGTGAAAATGTTACTAAAGAAGATATCGCTGTGGTATTAAGAAATCCTCAAATAAATTTCGATACTTTACCAAAAGAGACTAAAGACAGAGTTATCCAACAAGTCGTTGAAAAAAAGCTGTTAACTAAAAGAGCGATTAAAAGTGGAATCGAAACAAATCCAACTTTTATACGAGCTATTGACAAAATCAAAAAAGACTTAGCCTTAGAAATCTGGATGCAACAAGAATTTAAAAAATTAAAAGCAACAGATGTAGAGAAAAAAGATTTTTATAAAAACAATGAATTAAAATATAAAAAACAAGCAACACTGGAAGCCAGACACATTTTAGTTGAAAAAGAAGAAACAGCTAAAACGATTATTAAAGATTTAGATGGTGCAAAAGATACAAAAGCAAAATTTATTGAACTTGCAAAAGCTAAGTCAACAGGACCTACTGGCGCTAACGGTGGATATTTAGGTAAATTTGCACCTGCTCAAATGGTTCCAGAATTTTCAAGTGCGGCTGGAGCATTAGAAGTTGGAAAATATACTTCAACTCCTGTTAAAACACAATTTGGATATCATGTAATTTTATTAGAGGGTAAGGAAGCTGCCCAAACTGCTAAGTTTGAAGAAGTTGAAAAACAAATCACTCAAGCTGTGTTACAAGAAAAATTCAGAAAAAATATTAAAACAATTGCTACAGAATTAAGACAAACTGCAAAAATAGAAATAAAATAGGAGAGTGAACGTGGGTGTATTAGATATAGTTAAACCAGGTGTATTATCAGGTAGTGAGGCAAAAAGACTTTTTGACTACGCTAAACAAAACAATTTTGCGATACCAGCTGTTAATGTTGTAAGTACTGATTCAGTTAATGCAATACTTGAAAGTGCTGCAAAAGTTAGCTCACCAGTTATTATCCAATTCAGTAACGGCGGTGCTACTTACTTTGCGGGTAAAGGTTTAAGTAATCATAATAATCAAGCTGGAATCCTAGGTGGTATAAGTGGTGCACAACATGTTCATGCACTGGCAGAAGCTTATGGCGTTCCGGTTATTTTACATACAGACCATGCATCACGAAAACTGCTTCCATGGATAGATGGATTATTGGAAGCTGGAAGAAAACATTTTATTTCTACAGGTCGTCCTTTATACACTTCTCATATGCTGGATTTAAGTGAAGAGTCATTGGAAGAAAATATTGGTACGTGTGTTGAGTATTTTAAAAAAATGAGTAAACTTGACATGATGATAGAAATTGAGCTTGGAATCACAGGTGGGGAAGAAGATGGTGTTGACAATACAGATGTTGACAATTCTTTATTATACACTCAACCAGAAGAAGTCTCTTATGCTTTTGAAAAACTCTATCCAGTGAGTCCAAATTTTACAATTGCAGCATCATTTGGGAATGTACATGGAGTTTACAAACCAGGTAACGTTCACCTCTCTCCAATTATATTAGCTAATTCACAAAAATATATTCAAAAGAAATTAAATATTGAAGAAAATCCTGTTAACTTTGTTTTTCATGGAGGTTCTGGATCTTCATTGGATGAGATTCAAGAAGCGGTATCTTATGGTGTGATTAAAATGAACATTGATACAGATACTCAATGGGCTTTTTGGGACGGTGTAAGAGCTTATGAATCTAAATACAAAGATTATCTACAAGGTCAAATTGGGAATCCTGATGGGGATGAAAAACCAAATAAAAAATACTATGACCCAAGAAAATGGTTAAGAGCAGGACAAGAAGCGACAATTACAAGACTTGAAACTGCATATTCAGATCTTTCAGGTTTGAACAAAAACTAAATCCAATAAGCTAGAATGCGAGTTCTAGCTTATTTCCTATCTTTACAATACAATACTATAATTTATTAAATCTATAGAAAGTCATATTTTATTCATTGGTTACTAATGCCAGATTCTTTAGATTATGTTTCTGAAGCAAATCAAGGATTTTGACAACCCTTTCATATTTTACTTCTTTATCAATTCTAAATATAATAGACTGCTCTTTATCGTCAATATCTTCAAATTCCAATTCCAGTTTCTTAAGTGATATTTTTTGTCCTTTATAAGCAATGTCTGCGACACTTAGCTCAATTCCTATTTGTTTCTCATCTATTTGAACCTCTTTTGCATGGGAAGAGGGCAAGTCCAAAAGCAGTGCGAGTTCGTCTTTTTTAAACACAGACGTTACAATGAAAAATATCAATAAAATAAAAACAACATCAATGAGTGGGGTCAAATCAATGGGTAAACTCTCTCTTCTTTTCATCAATTAAATCTTTGCCGCTTCTTTTTTAATTTTAAGTTCTAATTCATCCAATACATGAATAAAATAGTTATAACACAAGTGATGAGGAATAGCCACAATGAGACCTGCCATGGTTGTAATGAGCGCAACAGAGATGCCATGTGAAAAGATAGTGGGATCACCCATACCGTTGGAGGTAATAGCTTCAAATGATTTTAAAACACCATATACAGTACCAAGAAGTCCCAAAAGTGGAGAACTTGAAGCAATGTTTTTTATAAAAGTTAAACCACTCTCTAATTTTTTGACTTCGTATTCTATTTGTGTATTTAAACTTGCTGTATTACTTAAGTCCAGTTTGTTTAGGATTTTGTTTGTCATTGCTTTTTTATTGCTGATGGTTAAAAATTTCCAAATAATGAGTGTAAACCCAATAATATTAAGTGCCAGCAAAATATAAACGATTTCACCACCTTTGTTGATATAATCCATGACATCCATTTATACCCTTTTAAAAACTAATAATATTTTTTAGGTATTTTAGTATAATACTATTATGAAGTATATAAATTCCAAAGTTGAAAAAATTAAATTTGATGGTTACGAGCTCTTTTTAAAACGTGATGATTTATTAGATGTTGATTTCTCAGGCAACAAAGCCCGAAAATTTTATTACTATTTGGTCAATGATTTTGAAGGCGTTACAAAAATAATAGGACATGGCTCCCCTCAGGCAAACTCTTTGCATTCATTTGCAGTATTGGCAAAACTCAAAGGCTGGCAGTTAGAATTTTATGTGGATCATATTCCTGATTTTATAAAAGAAAATCCAGTGGGCAATTATAAAGCAGCCTTAAACAATGGTGCTAAAATAATTGCCATGCAAGATATTGGATATCAGGGGAGTTGTCTTGATTATATAAAAAATATCATATTACCAAAGGAACCAACCGCTGCTTTTGTTCCAGAAGGTGGACGTTGTGCCCAAGCTGAATTTGGTGTTAAGGTTTTAGCTGATGAAATAAGCAGTTGGGCTGTACAGAATCAAAAAGAGAATCTAAAAATATTTTTACCTTCAGGTACGGGAACTACCGCACTTTTTTTACAAAAAAATTTGCCCCAGTTTGAAGTTTTGACCACAGCATGTGTGGGTGGGGATGAATACTTAAAAAAACAGTTCTTTGAGCTGGATGAAAATGAAGAAAAGCACCCTACAATTTTAAACAGAAATAAAAAATATCATTTTGGAAAACTCTATAAAGAGTTTTATGAAATGCATTTTGATGTGTTGCAGCAAACAGGCGTTGAATTTGAGTTATTGTATGATCCTTTGTGTTTGCTTTGTTTGAGAGATTATTTAGAAAAAAACAGCACGGAAATAAATGATAATATTCTGTACATACATCAAGGTGGATTGTTGGGAAATGAAACGATGATTCCTCGTTATGAAAGAAAATATAAGAGATAAAAATAAGTAATTTTTATAATCTTGATTTAGGACATTAAAGATTTACTTAATTTTAGATATAATCCTTACCTATGAAAAAGAACAATATAATATTAATAGGTTTTATGGGTGTTGGAAAAGGTACAGTTGCACGAGCGCTTGTAGCTAAACGCGATATGTTTGCAATTGATACGGATGATATAATCGAAAGCCAGGAAAAAAGAAAGATAAAAGAGATATTCAAAGAAGAGGGTGAAGAATATTTTAGAAATCTTGAACAAAAATGTGCCCAATGGTTAGAATCAAGTGTAGATAATACGCTTATATCCACAGGTGGCGGATTTTACAAAAGAAAAAATCTTAAAAACATTGGCAAAATAATATATCTTCAATCTTCTATTGAAGGGATACTAAATCGAATCGGCAATTCTCCTAATGCTATTAAAAAATTGAAAAAAAGACCACTTCTTCAAGATCTTAATGAAGCGAAAAAACTGTTTGATTCAAGAGTTCCTGAGTATGAAAAAGTAGCAGATGTGATTGTAAATGTTGAAAACAGAGAAATTGACGATATCTTAGCGGATATTATAAACGGTATAAAATAGAGGGTTTGATGAAAATAATTAATACACAAGATTCGAATTTTAAAGAAGAGTTTGAAACTATTTTAGGACGAGCAAAAACAGATATTAAAGAGGTTTCTTCGATTGTAAATAATATAATTGATGAAATTGTCCAAGATGGTAACACTGCTTTAAAAAATCATATTTCAAAATTTGATGGATGGACGCCTGCAAATGATGCGGAACTGTTAATATCTCAAGATGAGATGAAAAAAGCTTACGCCAATATTGACGATGATTTAAAAAAAGCTTTGCATACGGCTTATGACAGAATTAAAACGTATCATGAAAAACAACTTCCTAAATCATGGTTTGATTTTGAAAAAAATGGATCGATTTTAGGGCAAAAAGTAACACCTGTTGACAGTGCTGGCCTTTATATCCCTGGTGGAAAAGCTGCGTATCCAAGCAGTTTATTGATGAATGCGATTCCTGCTATTGTTGCGGGTGTTGAAGAAATAGTTGTGTGTACACCTACTCCTAATGATGAAATCAACGAACTTCTTCTTGCTGCGTGTCATATTTGTGGTATCACAAAAGCGTATAAAGTTGGAGGAGCTTCAGCCATTGCTGCAATGGCTTATGGAACACAAACTATTCCTAAAGTTGATGTGATAACAGGTCCTGGAAATATTTTTGTAGCAACGGCTAAAAAATTGGTATTTGGTGAAGTGCATATTGATATGATCGCAGGTCCTTCTGAAATTGGGATTTTAAGTGATTCAAGTGCCAATCCGAAATACTTAGCAATCGATTTACTCTCACAAGCAGAACATGATGAAATGGCAAGTTCAATTATGATTACAACTGATGAAAAAATTGCAACACAAACCAGTGTTGAGGTTGATAATTATTTAAAAACATTAAGCCGAAGAGAGATTGCACAAAAATCAATTGATGAAAGAGGTGCAATCATTGTAGCATCAAATATGGATGAAGCCATTGATTTGATGAACGAAATAGCTCCTGAACACTTAGAAGTGATGACAAACAATGCTTTTGAGCTCTTACCAAAAATCAAACATGCAGGTGCAATTTTTCTAGGAAGCTATTGGGGATTATATCGCTGGACCAAACCATACACTTCCTACAGGAAGTACCGCAAAATTTTACAGTCCACTGAATGTTGAAAACTTTATGAAGAAGTCTTCAGTGATCAGTTTTTCACAAGAAGCGATCAATGAGTTGGGAGAAGCTTGTGCATTACTGGCAGACACAGAAGGTCTGACTGCCCATGCAGAGTCTGTGCGAGTCAGATTAAACAAATAGAACAACGCATAAAATAACACATAAATAAAATAAAAAAA
>ENA-ORXI01003469-ORXI01003469.1-sediment-metagenome-genome-assembly--contig:-NODE-3469-length-10584-cov-4.472542_pt1 | contig 10584 bp, 9 predicted proteins | sample MGYA00237861_ERZ511468 | MGnify/ENA primary metagenome ERZ511468 (study PRJEB26299, sample SAMN06266213) | sediment metagenome | isolation source: Hudson Canyon methane seep mesocosm | place: USA:Hudson...
GGCCTGTTCCACCCTTCTCGGGTGTTCAGAGGAGTCCACGCTGGGGTGCGCGCTGGAGGAAATGAGTCAGGCATCCCAACGGTCAATGGAGCCATGGTCTTCGATGAGCGTTATCTCGGCAAGCCGCTGGTTTACTGTGGTACCGTCGGTATCATGCCTCGACGACTGGACGACGGTCGCGAGAGCCACGACAAAACTCCAACTCCGGGAGATATCATCTACATGGTCGGAGGAAGAGTCGGTAGCGACGGTATCCATGGAGCCACCTTCTCCAGCCTCGAGCTGACAGAAGAGAGCCCGTCTTCTGCGGTTCAAATCGGCGACCCAATAACCCAGAAGAAGATGATTGACATGATTATCGAAGCGAGGGACACAGGGATTATTCAGGTCATCACCGACAACGGTGCTGGCGGCTTATCAAGCAGTGTCGGAGAGATGGCCGAACTCACCGACGGCGCGGAGATAGACCTGTCAGTCATCCCCCTCAAGCAGGCCGGGCTTTCACCGTGGGAAATCTTAGTTTCAGAGTCACAAGAGCGCATGACGGTGGGCGTAAGACCGAAGGACTGCGAAGCATTTGAGACTCTTGCCGAACTCCACGAGGTTGAGGCTACGAACATCGGAGAATTCACTGATTCGGGTGCATTCGTCGTGCACTTCGCCGATACTCCGGTAGCTCACATACCGATATCTTTCTTGCACGATGGTTGCCCGCAACTTCAACTTGAATCAGAGTGGACACCTCCTCAGCACGAGCCATTCTGGCCACCCACGACGGCTGCCTCTGGTATGGGCGATGTATTGTGCCGACTAATGGCGAGACCGAACGTGGCGAGTAAAGAGGAGTGGGTTCGCTCCTATGACCACGAGGTCATCGCACAGTCGGTGATCAAGCCGTTTTGTGGTGTTAACCACGACGCTCCCGGAGACGCCGCGGTCATCGCACCTTTACTCGGCGGAACACAAGGGGCCGTAATCTCGAATGGAATCACTCCTCGGTACTCGGACATCGATGCCTATTCTATGGCTGCTGCAAGTGTCGACGAGGCGCTGCGCAATGCAGTGTGTGTCGGCGTCGATCTCGAAATGATAGCTGGCTTGGACAACTTCTGTTGGCCCGATTCTGTGGAATCCCCCAAGACTCCAGACGGTCGCTACAAACTCGCACAGTTAGTGCGTGCTAACCGAGCAATAGATGAAGTCTGCAGGGCCTACAGACTACCGTGCATCAGCGGCAAGGATTCGATGAAGAATGACGTCACGATGCATGGGGAGAAGATTAGCGTCCCCCCAACCATCCTGTTCAGCCTGATAGGCAACCACAACGATGTGCGCAAGGCAGTGTCAAGCGACTTCAAACATCCAGGCGACCATATCTATCTTCTCGGAGAGACACACCAAGAGCTCGGTGCGAGCGAACTTGCCTACATGTTCCGCGACGAAGGCTCGGGTGGTATTGGCGGCGAGGTTCCACGCATCAATCCCGAACGTAACCTCGCGATGTACCGCGCTCTAACCTCGGCAATGTCCGAAGGACTAGTCGCGAGTGCCCATGACTGCAGTGATGGGGGTCTAGCAGTTACCCTCTCCGAGTGCTGTTTTGGATCAGGGTCGGGCGCGTCCGTGGAGATATCCTCTCTTGAGAGAGACTGTAACCACCTCGACGAATGGGGCGCTCTGTTTGGAGAGAGTCTCGGCAGAATCCTTGTCAGTGTGTCGCCGGAAGACTCTGATACCTTCGCTGCTGCGATGAAGGAAAACTCTTGCACCAGATTGGGAACAGTGGAAGAGGGTGATGAAATCACAGTATTTTATGGTGATACCGAGGTATTGCAAGCCTCTATGACGGAGTTGAAAAAGGCCTGGCAAGGCTCGTTGGGAGGTGATGCGTGATGTCTGCGAGACCTAGAGTTGCGGTAATCTCCGGTTTTGGCATAAACTGTGAGACTGAGACCATAGCGGTCTTCGAGATGGCCGGGGCCTCGGCGGAGAAGATTCACGTCAACCGTCTGGTGAACGGCGAGGTCAGCCTCGAAGACTACCACATCATGGCGGTACCGGGGGGCTTCTCTTTTGGTGACCACCTCGGCAGCGGTCGTCTGTTAGGCAACCGCCTGCGTTTTGGTCTCAGAGAACAGGTCAGAGATTTCGTAAGGGCAGGCAAGCCAGTGATAGGAATCTGCAACGGCTTTCAAGTCCTGGTCAAGATGGGACTCCTTCCCGGCGACGATGAAGTCAGCCTAACCCAGACGGCTTCTCTTGCACTCAACGACAGCGGTCACTATGAGAATCGTTGGGCCACGCTTGAGTTCGATCCCGACAGTCCCTGCATCTGGACGAAAGGAGTGTCTCGCATGCGCGTCCCTGTCCGCCACGGGGAGGGCAAGTTCGTGACCGATGATCGCAAACTACTCGATAGGTGGGCCGAGACCGGCCAGTTGGTAGCCCGCTACGTCGATCCATCTACCGAATACCCCGGGGCTAGCGACGAGGTACTACCATACCCGGTCTCACCCAACCAGAGTTGGAGGAATATTGCTGGGGTCTGCGACCCCTCTGGTCTTGTGTTCGGCCTCATGCCTCATCCAGAGGCAAACCACTCTACTTGGTTGGGAGCAACTTGGACACGAGAGGACATCGAGCACGGCGAGGGTGAGGGCATGGCGATTTTCCACAACGCTGTTGCGTACGCTGCTTCTAGAATGTAGGATAATCCCTTATCCTCAGGCCCTAACGCAATTTCGTGTCAACCTATGACAAGGACGCCAAATCCCACTTGGTGAAGGGTACGTACGTCACTGTTACCAAAGAAAGCAAATTCGATTCCGGGATGTTCAAGGCCGCTTGCTTCGTGATGGTCTTAGGATTCCCTTGGGTGGCCTTCGCACTCGCTATCTGGGGAATACCCTGGATGTGGGGGGAAGCCCTCTCATCTTACGCTGGGTGGGGGTGGGGAGAGCTCGCAATCCTCCTCACCGGCTTCGCCCTCTATCCTTGGTGCTACTCGACCCTACTCTTCACATGGGCTTTCTGGGGCAAGCCGAACGAGGCGAGGGCGGCCGAGCAGATTGGCGGCATACACCTGACTCACATCGGCTTGCTCCTCTTCTGGCTCTGTTTCGTGGGCTCCACGTGCTACACCTGGTGGGGCGGCATGTTCGGCATCGGGATGGAACCGGAAGGGTGGTATTGGGCCCTCTTTGTCCCAGCTCTTTTCTTGACCGCAATGGCCGTCCAAGGGCCTTTCTGGGGCCTTTTCCTAATCTTCCACGGCACCGAGGGCGCTAGGAACCCCCAAACGAGCGAGGGGGTGACCCAACCCCTGACCGTGGTACAAATCAACTGCGGCGGCGGACTGTCCTCCGAGATTTGGGACAACAAAGACCTCTCCGGCGATCCAAAGGTCTCCGGCGTCGACCCCAACATAGACATCAACTGGGGGGGCGGAGGGCCCTCAGGATTCGGCAGCGACCAGTTCAGCATCCGTTGGTCCGGCTTCCTGCTGCCCAGAGAGACCGGCTCGTACACCCTCGAGACCAGCAACGACGACGGCGTCAGGCTGTGGCTCGACGGCCAGATTCTGATCGATGAGTGGTACGATCAAGTAGGCAAGCATCAGGCAATCGCAGAGCTCGAGGCCGGAGCGATCTACGACTTCAGGATGGAGTACTATGAGAACGGGGGTCAGGCCAAGGCCAAGCTACGCTGGACCAAGCCCGACGGAACCTACGAGATCGTTCCCTGTGCCGTGTTCTCGCCGACCAAGCCGGACACACCTTCGACAGTCGTGCTACAGGCAGTCAAGTCAGGCGAGGTTTTGACCGACCGACTCAATTGGTGGGACTGACCACTACTCTCCTTCTTGCTTTGAACCGCTGGGCATGTACCTCTTGACGAGGTAGGCATTGACTAGAGCCACGATTGCGGGAGCCACTGCGGCATCTGTCATCCCCTCAACGAACGCCCACCTTGCATTCTCGATTAGTTCGGCCCCAAGCGCGTTGCCTTGAGCAAGTAACTCTCCCCCTATCCGCATGGCTGCTGGAAATGACTCGGAGACAACCCCCGAATGTTCCTCCAGACCACCGGGCACCACCAGTTTTCTCTGGTAGATCTCGTTGACCACACTGCCGACGATTGCGATTCCAAAGGCCCCTCCAACTTCCCTGCTAGCATCGTTTGTCGCACTACCTACTCCGGCCTTGTCATGTGGTATGGAATCCATCACCATGGTCGTTGACGGTGCCATCGTGAGGCCCATCCCCATACCAGTCAGGAAGAAGATTAGACCCAGAACGAGATAATCTGTACCTATCTCGACAGTCGTGAAGATTAGCATCGCCGTGGCGATTAGGGTGAGCCCAACAGCCACCACGTTGTTGTTCCCAAACTTCGCGCATAATCGGTCACTGTTCGCCGCGGCAGGCATCAGCCCCAGCGGCAGTGGTAGGAAGCGCAGGGCCGCCTCGAACGCGCCATGGCCTCGAACCAGCTGGAAATGCAGCATTTGGGTGAACATGAAGGAGAACATCACGAAGAACGCTAGGCTGATGGCAATGAGGCCTAGAGCAAACCCCCGGTCCCGGAAGAACTCAATGGGCAGCATTGGGTGCTCCACCCGTCTCTCCCATCGCACGAACAGGATAGCGAGAATCAGACCCAGTGCGCCGAGGCCCACGACCTCATTACTGGTCCACCCGGCGCTTGGCCCCTCAATGATGGCGTACAGTATCGAGCCCAGAGCGCCGACAGATAGCGCAGCTCCGACAGGGTCCATAGGGGTCTCATTCTCGTCGCGTGAGTTGGGTACCAGTAGCATACCCAGAGCCATAGCCAGAGCGATAATTGGGGGGTTAATCCAGAAGACCATCCTCCAGTCGAAGTTCTCCACCGCCCATCCTCCTACCAGCAGTCCGATGGGTGCACCTATCCCAGCCATACCGACCCAGATACCGACCGCCTTGCCTCTTTCCTCAGGGGGGAATACCACGACGATAATTGACAGGGTCGCAGGCATCACCAGAGCCGCTCCCAGCCCCATTAGAGCCCTGGCACCTATCACGTGATCAGATGTCGTGGCGTACTGGGCGGTTAGTGCAGAAACCAGCCCCACAATTGCTAGGCCACCCATCAGAGCCGGCTTGCGCCCAAAACGGTCTCCGACAGCACCCATCACCAGCAGCATCCCGCCGAACACCACGACGTATGCATCCATAATCCACTGGAGTTCGGTGTTGTCCGCTCCCAGATCCTTCGAGAGCTCGGGCAGAGCTACATTGACGGTGACGTTATTCAGCAGGGTGATTACTAGGCTCAGACTCATCACACTAAGGATTAGCCATCTCCTCTCGTGTACTGTCTGCGCGTCCATGGCCTATGCAACAACAGGCGACTCATGAATGCACACACTGTGAGTAGGATTGATGACGGTCGAGGCGGAGCGGAGCACGTGAGCCTACCCCGGTCCTCGATGAACATGATGGGTTTCGCCGTCTGTTGCCTATGCTGCGACGAGCCAGATGTCGCCGGCTCGGAGCGCTGCCGCTTGTGTATTGCGTCGCACGCAAAGACAAGGGAACGACTGTCAACTCAGGCCACATCCAAGGCCGACAGACTGTCAAGAGAATTCGTGACCATGCTAGCCAATCCAGTCGAACACAATGAGGACTCAACGCACGGGGAGATGATGATTCATTACTCCACGCTCATCGATGCACATCAGGGTAAGGCCCCAGCCAAGACTATCGAGGAGATTAATGCAGTATTCGAGAAACAGAAGAACAAGAAACAAAGGTCCCTAATCCGGGATGTCGCCAACAACAACGAGTGGCATGATGTGGAACTCAGCGCAGAACAGAGAGAGGAGATGCTGGCAAAGATTACCGGTGAGCCACCCAAGCACATGCCGTCGTGGGAGGAACTTCTTTCTGAGGTTGAGGAACTGTTGGGAGAGGATGAGGGATGAGCGGCGAGAGGGACCCGAGGGCGCACTGGCTTGATGACGACCCTTTCGAAAAGAAGACCCCGCCTAGCAGCCACGGCGCCGCACGTGATGACGGGAACTGGCGCCAGCCGCACATCCGAGTGGTCCACGCAACAGGCTCCGGCGCGCCTTTCGTGAGGATATTCGGGGTCGAAGAGCAGCCCCACCCCATTCCTGTTCACACCGGCTCTATCTGGCACTTCTCTAGAACGGAAGTTCAGCACCTCACTCAGGCAACACTTGCACTCTCCTTGGCCCTAGCTTTCATGTCCGTCCAAGGGATCTTTGGTGCGCTGGCTGAACCTGAGATGTTTATCCTTGGTGGAATAGTCTATCTCATTGCACTCGCACCTGCTTTCCTTCTCCATGAGATAGCCCACAAGGTGGTAGCACGCAAGTACGGCTGTTGGGCCGAGTTTCGAGCATCACCCAGTGGTCTTCGCTTTGGTGTGATGCTTGCAGCGATTTTGGGTATCGTATTCATGGCACCCGGCGCCGTGATGGTCGCCGGCCATACAACCCGCTCTCAATTTGGAAAGATCGCCTTGGCCGGGCCTGTAACCAATGTGGTTCTCTGGCTTCTTGGCCTGATAGCGATCCTCCTCGGTGCTGCAGAAAACATCGTGGGTGAGGTAATCCTCAAACCATGGCTATGGGGGAATGCAGCGCTCGGCCTGTTCAACATGCTTCCCTTTGGTCCGTTGGATGGAAAGAAAATCAAGACTTGGTCAATCCCAGTCTTCTGGATATGGTTGATAATTTGTGTCAGCCTAGTTTGGTTCAACTTCACACATCTCAACTCTCTCCTCGGCTAGATGGCATCATCGAAAGTGTCTGGACTCAGGGGAGATTCCTTCTCGCCTTCGGTGACGGAGAAATGAAGGAATCTTGCAAGGGCGGAGCCAGAGAGAGAATCGAGAAAACCGCCGAGTAGAATCTTAGTCAACAACTCGTCTTTTGAACCCTCAACGGACTTTCGTTTGAGTTTGCGCAACTGGTAGGCCACCGAGGGCTGGCTAACACCGATTTCGTTTGCTATCTCCCTCTGACTGTAGCCCAATGCACGCATTTTGGCCATTGTGGCGAGTTTACCAGGTTCCATGAAGTGTGGAAAACCACCATTTTATTGAATATGCCTATCATTGATAGGAATAAAGCCGCAGTTAGCCGGTAGTCGCTATGGCATTCAGCACCGGCTTCTCATCGCAGTGGAAGAAGGTCATCAGGGCCCACCAAGTGATCATGTCGAGGCTGTTTACAAGATTCGAGACACCCGAGTTCTCCTCACCGTAGTCCTTGCCAGTAGTATCCATCCAATCCTCCATTTCATCTAGAGTGTCACAGGTCTGGTGGTAGCACCAGTAGCCGTCGACCAGCCCCCCGAAGCCCACAGTAACTGTACCCAAATTATCCTGAAAGCTGGCATGGTCACTCCTCGCGGTAGTATCCTCGTAGACAATAATCTCAGGTCTGTCCATATCCATCCAGACATCGGTCTTCCAAGTGTCTGCTGTATAGTTCAGTCCGACTAGAGTCCCCATCTGCTCCTCAAGTCCGAGTGCATCTCCTCCTATCCATTGAGACAGCCCTACCATCCCTGGCTGGTCTAGACGGTCGTGGTTAGGTCCGGGGCCTATGTAAACCCGCATCGGCCAGACCTCGGAGTCCTTTGGGTAACCATCCTCGTCGATTTGTGGGTCGGGATCTCCATGCGGCGCCCCACCTCCGCCTGGCCAGTTCACTCCGGCCATGTCGAGATTGATGTAATTCGTGACCGTGACTTCAGGATGGTCCTCCTTCACGTAATATTCGGTCCAATAGTCGGAACCGCGTTTGCCCCCTTCCTCCCCAGACCACAGGCAGAACACCATCGTCCGGCGCGACTCGAATCCAGCTAGGACCTTTGCAGTCTCCAAAACCATCGAGGTACCAGCTGTGTTGTCATAGGCACCCACACGCGTGCCGTAGGTTCTCGAGCCAGTTGTGTGGGGGTCGAGAAGTACAGCGTTGGCAGGCGGTGCAATATCGAAGTGGGCCCCGAATACCAACCATTCATTGGGCGTCTCGGAACCCCATTTGTACGCGCAGACGTTGTACGCCTCGGGATTTTGAATGTTGAAGATGTCAGTAAACTCGAAGCGATGAGTCATCACTTCTAATCCGAATGAATCTAATTCGGAAATGAGGTATTGAGCCGCATCTTCGTAGGCCGGGTTTCCTTGGCCGGCCCATCTGTCCCAGTAACCGGAACGGCCGTCTACGTCGAGAGCTAGGCTCGGGTCAGTAATCTCGTGCAACCTGTCATACACTATCCTTCCATGCAGTAGCCCACTGGAATGTGCACCCCCCTGGTCAAGCCCTGTGGTCTGTGGTCTGAGGGAGTCAACGGTCTTGGCTGAGACACGCCCACCGCGCTCGCTACTGTGGTTGACAGTATCGAGTGTCGAGTTCTCATCATGGGCAACACGCATCACACCGTTGCCGTCTTTCCCAGCATCCCCTCCTCTCATCAACCAACTCATCCAGGACTCGCTGGCGTCACGTGCAGGCCAATGCTCCCGCCCTCTTTCTCCAACCATCAGTAGAACACTATCTATCCTCGGCGGCGCGAGCAACTCTAGGGTGACGCTTGATCCGGAGGAGAGGTCAATCACGGTCGAGTTCTGCACGTATCCTGTTATCGGGTCGATGACCAAGTATGGGACATAGACTGACATGGCGGCCTTGGCACTGAGTTCGACCTGTTGGAATACCCCTGCCTCGAGGACCTCAGGACTAACACTCAGACTAGATGCGTTCGCCGTGCTCTCTTCTTCAGGGAATATGCACCCTCCAAGTGGTGCTGAGACCATCACGGCGGCCAGCAGGAGGGCGATTCCACTTCGCGAGCGCACGCCCATGCGAGCAACGACTTCGTGTTCAATGCCTCGGTCAGACTGTCGGAGGCTGCTGTATCTGTGTCGCTTCCTTCGGATCCTTCAGAACCAAAGCGAGGACCCCACCTAGAATCAATGAACAAATTCCGCAACCGAATAATCCGATTCCGCCCAATAATCCCATTAGGCCTCCTGCTAACTCACCTCCAGCACCAAATAATTCTTCGATTATCTCATCATCGTAGGTAACCCAAACCTCCGTATTCGACTCAAATTCCATCGGCCCAGCGTAGCAAGCAAGACAAGCTCTTCCAACTTTGATTAGGCCCTCGGGGTCCGCTCTGTCATAATCCGTATTCTCTTCATCTGCTTCACATCCGTCGAACCAATCTCTAATCTCATAATAGAACGAACCATTCAACTCTCGAGCTTCATCTCCCCAATCATCACTGACTTCAGGATGTGATAGGATTGTAATGTCAGTAGTCGCGCAATGGTCCCATCTCCCATCCCCGTCCTCATCGAGGTAATCGCCCTTAATCCAGAAGGTGAAACCTAGGTCTCCTTCCCCATCTTTATCGTCCACATTGAGGGTTCCAGAGGCACTGTCCTCAATAGCAAAATTAGCCAAATCGTCGAGTCCTTCAACCCCATCCTCTAAGGCGTTTCCACCCATTCCTGCCATTATTCCCCCACCAATAAGCATCAAAACGCCTAGGCCAAGGAATATCTTTCCAGCTGTGTGCATAGATACTGCTCAAGCCAAATGTGTTTGAGACTTGCCCCAAATCATCTGTTAAACACGGAAAGACAGGTCAGAGAACCATCCGCCTGCCTTATGGCGTCCATATCAACAGTGGTGATTGAGAAGCCGGCATCCAACATGACCTGCCTTGTGGACGCATATCCGTCTGCGATGATCACGCGGTCACCCGAGTAGCCGATTGTATTGGCCGCGTATGAGTCTGAGTTAGGGACCCACAGTATCTCTTCAGCCAGATGATCTATTTGATTTGGAGTCAGGTGTCCCTCTGCTGCGACCAGTGTACCCTCACGGGGTGAGGAGCATACGGTGGTCAGGTGCAGTGTCGAGGGGGGGATGTCGATAAGCTCCACATCGAAACCTTCCTCTCTGATCTGTTCAGTCAGAAAGGCTGCTCCAGCCTGATTTGTGCGGGTTGAAACCCCAATCAAATAACGGTCGTCGAAGAACACAACATCACCTCCGTCGAGGGTTGCGCCCTTCGGCATCCTGAGGATGTTGGAGCCTTCGGAGAGGTACTCGGCCACAGCCTCTTCCTCTCCCCTTCGGCTGGGCGCACCTAGGTTGCTGATCAGAGCAACCCCGTCAATCATCACCGCACAGTCCTCGACGAAACAGCAGTCAGGATGAGTCTCTAAGGCGTCTAGGATTTTTACTTCTGTTCCATGAGCCCGGAGCGCCATCACATACGCGTCGTGAGAACCCTGAGCGGCAACTGGATCGGGTGTTTGAGTGCCGAAGTACTTCGACAATGCTCTGTCAAAATTTGGGGAAACACGCCTCACAACACCCTCGCGGCGACTTCTGTCGTAGGCTCCAGGCACGGCAGGCCGTCCGACCATTATCTCTTGAACGATTCGGAATCCGGGAACCCTCTTCCGAAATCAGGAATTCAGGAACGAGGCATTATGGACGGTTTCGCCCCGCTTACAGGCATGGACCTAGTCGATAAGACCGACGAG
>ENA-ORXI01003471-ORXI01003471.1-sediment-metagenome-genome-assembly--contig:-NODE-3471-length-10581-cov-3.324543_pt1 | contig 10581 bp, 8 predicted proteins | sample MGYA00237861_ERZ511468 | MGnify/ENA primary metagenome ERZ511468 (study PRJEB26299, sample SAMN06266213) | sediment metagenome | isolation source: Hudson Canyon methane seep mesocosm | place: USA:Hudson...
ATTTATTAGCAGTTGGTGCTTTTGTAAAGTCTGTTACAGTTGGTTCTCTTAAAGTCTGTTTCTTCGCTGGCCAAGATTTTTTCACAACTTTTTTCACTGGTTTTGTTATTGTTTTAATTACTTTCTTTTTAACTACTGGTGTAACTTTCTTTTTTACAACTTTTTTTGGTTTTTCATTAAGTGTAAGAAGTTCTTTTTTTATCTCTTTTGCTTTTTTATCTTCTTGAATCTTTTTTGGCTTAACTGTTTTGTTTTCTTCTTTTTGTGCTTTTTTAATATTTAAAGCTTCTTGTGCTTTTCGATTTTGTAAATCTAAAGTTGCTTTTTTCTCTTCTTGAATCTTTTGAATTTTTCTATTAATTATTTTTTGGTATTGTTGCTCTATATTTTCATCATCTAGAACTTTATCTTGAGAGATATTATCTTTTTTATTAACTAAAGAGTCGTTTTTATCATCATCACTATTTGTAACTAATCTAATAACTATTATAGTAATTAAAAAAAGTACAACAAGAACAAGTCCAAGTATTATGTACTTTTTCTTATCAGTTGCTTCATCAGCTTCTGCTAAAAGGATGTCACCCAATTCTTGTTCAGGCAAATCAATAATATCACTGTTCATATCAATTTTTAAATTTGGAGTAGGTTCTTTTTCAACATCTTGAGACTCCAAATCTTGAAGTCTCATTTTTAATGTCTCTTTTTCTTGTTTGAGATGTACTTTTTTAACAAAATCTTCACCTTTAAATTCCATGACTGACCTTTTTTTAGTAATAAGTGTGAGTGACAATATAAACTATTGCCACTATGTTTTACGTCACACTTTTAATATGTTGATTGAGTATAAATTACAAAATTCTGTGCTAATGCTTTTAATTCATCTTTGATTGTTTTTTGTAAATCTTCATTTGAAATATCATCTAATACATCACAAATTTTATTTGCAATTATTTCAAATTCGCTAACCCCCATACCACGTGCTGTTAAAGCAGGACTTCCTACTCTAATACCAGAAGTTACAAATGGACTTCTAGTCTCACCAGGCACTGTATTTTTATTTACAGTAATTCCCGCACGACCTAGTGCTGCATCAGCTTCTTTACCTGAAAACTCTTTATCTAAAAATGATACCAGCACTAAGTGATTGTCTGTTCCATCACTAACAACTTGATATCCTCTTTTCATAATAACATCTGCTAAAATAGAAGCATTTGCTTTTACTTGTTTTGCGTATACTTTCCATGAAGGATCAAGAATCTCTTTAAATGCAACAGCTTTTGCAGCCATTACGTGAACAAGTGGTCCACCTTGAGTTCCTGGGAAAATTGCAGAGTTTACTTTTTTTGCGATATCTTCATCATTTGTCATGATCATACCACCTCTTGGACCTCTTAAAGTCTTGTGAGTAGTAGTTGTTACAACATCTGCATAAGGAAACAATGCAAAGCCCAATGCCACCACCATTGTTCCAAAAACCATTACTGGCCTTCGACCAATTCGATCAGATAAGATGCCAAAGAAAGACACTAAAATTATGGCAATAATTTCTTGCATAAAAGCAAGGCTGCCACTAACGGTTCCTTGTTCAGACCTTGGTATTTCTAGAACCACACTGAGTATGTATGGCTGAATGAAATTTAATCCAGCCAGAATACCAATACAAATGATGCAAGCATAAAGGTAAGTGACGGCATTAAATCTAGATATACCTTCAGACAATTTTATCGGACCAATTGTTGCTTTCACCGTGTCTCCTTGACTGAATTATTGTTATCTTTTTTTGATTTTATGAAGTTATAATAACTAACTAATTTTAACAATGTATAAAAATTATGGCTAATAGATTGGAAGGTAAAGTTGCTCTTATAACTGGTGGGGCTTCAGGTTTTGGTAAGAAAACTGCAGAAATGTTTAAGGCCGAAGGAGCAGTGGTTTATATCTCAGATATTAATCAGCAGGGTGGCGAAATAGTGGCAGAGGAATTTGATCTAAATTTCTTACACCATGATGTCACTAACACAGCAGACTGGGAAAAAGTTGTAGACCATATCCAAGGTGCTGAAGGAAAATTAAATATACTGGTTAATAATGCTGGTATCGGCTTCATGGGAGATGTTGAGGCAACAACTGTTGAAGAATGGGATTGGGTTCATAAGGTTGATTTAGATTCTGTATTTTATGGCTGTAAATATGCAATACCGCTTATGAGAGATTCTGGGAATGGCTCTATAGTCAATGTTTCTTCTATAGCTGGAATAGTCGCAGGCCATAATTTTGCTGCTTATAACAGTGCTAAAGCAGCCGTCAGGCACCTTTCAAAATCTGTTGCTCTTCATTGTGCGAGAACCACAAACTTAGTGAGATGTAATAGTATTCATCCAGTGTTTGCCAAAACTGAAATGATGAAATCGTTTTTTGCAAATCCTAGTGATGAACTAATTCAAAAATTAGAAAAACAAATCCCAGCGAGAAGCCTTGCTGATGTAGAAGATGTTGCTAATGCAATCTTGTTTCTTTCGTCTGATGAATCAAAATTAATCACTGGAAGTGAGTTAGTGATTGATGGAGGCTTATCTGCTCAATAAGCTCTTATTCTAAAGACCTATTTGTTTCACTTGACCAATGGAATAGGATCAAGCACCCAGTTTTTTTCAGTTTTTCTATCAGGGCATGGAATAGCAAATGCAGTCTCATGTTGCTGTTGTTGCATTTGATTTACATCTATTTTATAACCTTTGGCTTTAAATCCTTCTAAGGTACTTCTGTACGTACCAATAATTAGGTCAGCTGGCACCAATATTTCCTTGGTTTTTACAGGGGGTGTAACCACCGGTCTAAGATCACTCATTACAGCGATATCTTCATTGGCAATAATCATGTTTCTTTCCATGACCATTGCATCCATGTTTTCATCCAAAAGCCAGTTTCGCAAATTGACAAAAAAGATTTTGGTTTGAGACTGATTGATGGGTTGTTCAAAAAAGTATTGATGAAACCAATTAATATCTTTTTTAGTGTGAATTTGAGTAATTAATGTATTCGGGCCATGATAGCCACCAAAAACAGTCAAGTCTCCTGATTCTTGTCTTGCCTCATCCCCATAGAGCTCTTTGTCTAAAGGCGGGGCGTCAAATAATTGAGCAAAGTCTGCTCCCCAATCGGTATCCGTTATTTGTGTTGGATTAACTTGGTAGTCATTCTTAGTTCCCTCAAATCCATGGGTTGGATGAATAAATTCGTTATGAGCAGGGTCCAGGCCATTTTCAATAGATCGCTCATAGTTATAGTTAATGTCTATTGTTATGGTTTTATTAGCTCGCCAACCTTCCGCTGTGTATTCTTCAATTTCATAAAGAGGCGGTCGATCTTTTTCAGGCAAATCCCCTAAGAAAGCAAACACAATGTCATATTTCTCTTGCACAGGGTAGCTATCAACTTTAGCTCTGGCAGGAATTTTGCTGCCTGGCCCCAATGATGGAATCATTGTGCATTTTCCAGATCCATTAAAGCGCCAGCCATGATAAGAGCAAGCAATAGTATTGTCCTCTGGATGGCAGAGACCACCTGCTAATGACCCACCTCGATGACAACAGACATTGCTTAAACAGTGTGCGTCTCCATTGCTGTCTCTAAAGGCAACAAACTCAAGACCAAGAATGGTTACCTTTACAGGCTTATCTTGGAGCTCATTACTTAAACAAACTGGGTACCAGAAATTAATATACATATTATTTATTGTCCTTTAAATAGATTATATGTCTATAAAGTTTCTTATTAAAACCTAATTTCGTAACGAAATGTAACTGAGCTTTAAAGTAGTTTTCTTTTTAAGACTTTATAGTTGGAATGGGGTCTAATACCCACCCTTTGGTTTTTCTTCGATTAGGACTGGGTATAGCATAAGCATGACTCATTCTGGTTCGACTAACTTCATCGGAGTTAATTCTCCAACCCTTTTGTTGCCATTCATCAAGCAACTCTCTGTATCGTTTTATTGGTTGGTCCATGGCCACAAAGAATTCATTTTTTATAGTTTCTGGAGTTAATTGTGGGTGCAGATTTATTAGAACATCACGGTCTTGAAAGGCCACAACCTGATTGCGTTCCATTACTGTCTCATCATGCTCTGGCTCAATGAGAAAGTTTCTCGTATTAACAAGAAACAGGTTGGTATGTGACTCATCTATGGGTGTTTCATACATGTACTGATGAATAAAAATATCTGGTGTTGGATGGATCTGCGTCCATAACATTGATATTCCATGGTGCCCTGTGCCTGCCTCAATTACGGCATTCTTGTCGCGGCCAGAAGCTTTTCTCATTGTCTTTTCCTTCAGTGGAGGGGCATACATTTCATTAAAGAACCCAGTGCCCCATTTAGTGTTTTTGATATTAATTGAGGGTGATTTGTAATCATCATCTTCACCTGAAAAGCCATGGGTAGGGTGCACAAACTCATTATGTGCACCGTCAATACCATTTTCTATGGAACGCTTATAATCAATGTCAAATTGAAAATATTGTGTGGTAGTCCGCCAGCCTTCTTGTTCATATTCATCAACTGTCATAATTGGGCATCGTTCTTTCTCAGGTAAATCACCAAGAAAACAGAACACAAGACCGTATAATTCTTTTGTGGGATAAGAGTCTACTTTAACTCGTGAGGGAATTTTTTTACCTTTACCCAATGAAGGAATCTTTTGACATTTACCTTCTCCATTAAATTGCCAGCCATGGTAAGGGCATTGAATGCAATCTTTAACAATTTTTCCACCTGCTAAAGAACCCCCTCGATGAACACAAACATCATTTAAACAATGCACATTGCCTTTGGTGTCTCTAAACAGTACAAAATTTTGTCCCAGCATTTTTTTCTTAACTGGTGATTCAGTGATGTTTTGGCTCTGATCTGCCACATACCAGAAATTGATATACATTAGTCCTGCTTTCGTTGCTCTTGATTAAGCCTTTGTTTTTCTCCCTCAGGCGCGACCAGAGGTGGTTTATAGAATACTCTTCTTAGCGATACCATCACTAAACTATAACACTCCCTGGGTCATAATGAAAAAGCCCTAATTCCTCTTCATTCTTGTGATCTTCTTTTGAATATTTATCCGGATCACTGCCCGTAAATCTTTGTCCAGCTTTTTTTGAGTGTTTAGTTACGAAATGGGCTCGCTCTACTCTTGAGGACTCGTATCTAGAAATTATTTCTTTGGTACTGGAAGCCATTTCAATAATTCTTCCAAGAACCACACCATCTTCTATTGCAAGGCTAGCACCTTGACCCATAAAAGGCTCAATAGGGTGAGCGGCATCACCTAAAAGTGTTATTTTATCTGCCGACCATCTAGATACCGGTTCTCTTGAGAAAATACCCCATTTAAAGAGCTCTGCTGGAGGTGTTGCAGAGATAATATTTTTAACTTGTTGGTTATAATCTGAGAAAATATCGAGAACAATATCGACTTCAGATGGAATAGACCAGCCTTCTTCTGCCCATTGGTCGGTTGCAAGAAAGGCCACATAATTATACAACTCATTATTGCGAACCAGATATCTTGCAAATACCCTTCCAGGGGCTATAAAAGCTGATGATCCACATTCATCAAAATCAGTCTCGCTTAGATCTTTGGTTGGGACCAGTCCACGCCAAGCCACATAACCAGCAAATTTTGGGTCATCGTCACCAATTATTATTTTTCTAACCGTTGATCGATTACCGTCTGCCCCAATCACAAAATCAAATTCATACTTCTGACCGTTACTGAAAATTAACTCCACAGTGTCAGCCTTTTCTTTAAGGTCAGTGAGTTGATGGTCCACATATATTGAATCAGCATGATTCAACTTAAACTTATCAATTAATACATTATGAACATCGGCTCTGTGGGCTTGGAACTGATAGGCACCGTATTTTTGTAGCATTTTTTCACCACGCTCAAGTGGCACAATCATTTCTCCTGTTTTGAAATGTCTTACACCTTGTAATGTATGAGCCATGCCCACTTTTTTCATTTCTTGATCTAAGCCAAGATGAATTAATCCTTTGGTTGCATTTGGTGTAATGGTTATTCCAGCTCCCACTTCACTCAGTTCAGGGGCTTGCTCAAAAACACTGACTTGAATACCTTTTTGAGCTAAGGTCACAGCAGCAGTCATGCCGCCAATGCCAGCACCTATAATTGCTATTCTTTTTTCTTTCAAATTAAGCACCTTAGGACTATTTATTTGAATGATATTACTATTTAGAATCTTCTATTTCCATCGTTACAAAAAGTTACACTGATATTAGCTGTTAATTAGTGTGTTTATTTTTGTTTTTCATCTCTTATAAGTCATAATGGCTGCAAATTTGAGTTTTATTGGGGAGCAGATGACTCAGTTAATGTATATTTTTCCTGGCCAGGGGTCACAGTATAAAGGTATTGGTAAAGATTTGTATGAAAGCTGTGAGTCTGCAAGAAATATTTATCACCAAGCCAGTGAACTCTTAGGCTACGATTTAGTTGAATTGTCTTTCAGTGATCAGCAAGAGCAAATTAACCTTACACGTTACACGCAACCAGTGCTGTTTACTCATCAAATAGCTTGCTTGAAGGTTTTTAATGAGTTGACTGACAATCAATACACACCTGGTTTACTAGCTGGACACAGTTTAGGGGAATACACTGCATTAGTAGCAGCAGGAAGCATTAGCTTCAAAGATGGACTTGAGCTTGTCAGCAAAAGAGGTGAATTGATGGGTGATTTCGGATCAGGATCAATGCTTGCTTTACCTTTTAATCAAGTTGAAAGTGCTGCACTTGCTGAAGACTTCGGGTGTCAGGTGGCCACCATTAATTTACAACAACAAACAGTAGTCGGTGGAACGGAGTCCAATATTGATCAATTACAAGAACATATCTTGGCACTTCATCCTAAAAAAAGAACAGTTAAACTTGATACAGAAGGTGCATTCCATACTGATTTAATGAAGGACGCAGCAGATGAATTTAAAATAATGCTTGATAGGACTCATTTTGGATCATTGAATGCGCCCATATTATCAAATTATTCAGCTGATATTCATCAACAAGACGGCAGCTCGACTGCGGATCTTCTGTATCAACAGTTATATAAACCAGTTAATTGGTTAGGCTGCATGCAAACCTCATTGAGTCATCAAATTGACACCATTATTGAATTTGGTGGAGGCATAGGTAAAGGCGAAACGCCAGAGGAGAAGAGGCCAAATTTAGAAGCAATCACAAAGAAAGTTTTCAGAAGTTTTGAGCGTGAGATAAATTATTACTCATCAATCAATAGATCCACTTTGAATGCAACAGCGAACTCTCTACTTAATTTATGAATAAGATTAAAGCACTCTTTTTTTTAATATCGCTTGGTGCGACATTATCAGCATTCTCTGAAATCACTATTGATGGGGTGTTAGATGAGAAAGAGTGGCAGGAAGCTCAAACCATAGAAGAATTTTTTGTGGTTGACCCCTTTAGTCTAGAAACACCATCATTGAAAACCAAAGCATTAGTTTATTCAAATGAGGAAGGTCTATACATAGGCTTTATTAACGCTCAAGACATTGATACCAGAGACAGAAGAACTCATCGAAGAGATGATCTAAATCATGATTCTGATCGAAATGTCATTGTGGTTGATTTTGATAATAAGGCCAACACAGGGTATATGCTGGGAGTCTCACTGAGTGATGCCTTAATCGATTTTACCATCACTAACGAGAATAATATTGATGGAGATTGGAATGGTGAATGGTTTGCTAAGACCTCAGAGTCTGAAGAGAATTGGTATTCTGAATTCTTTGTTCCTTGGACAATGGTGCCGATGAATGAGCAAAAGGGAGAAAAAAGAACCATAAGATTGGGAGTTAGCAGGGAAGTTAGGTACACAGCAAATTGGTTTGCCTCTTCAAAAGCTACCATTAGCAGACAGAAGTTTTTATCTAAATTACCGAAGATTCAGGTTTTTAAGTCCAATCCAACGCGATTAGACTTCTTACCGTATGCGGTTGCTAACACTGATTTTATTGATGACGATTCCACTTATGATGTCGGCACTGAAATTTTCTATAATAATGGACGTGGTGGTGAGTTAAGTGCAACCATAAACCCTGATTTTGGACAAGTTGAGAGTGATAATGTGGTGATCAATTATTCTCCTCGTGAAACTTTTTATTCTGATAAACGACCTTTTTTTACTCAAAGCCAATCTTTATTTGATGTGAGTGAGGATTGGTATCCAGGGTTCGAGCTTTACTCAATATTTCATACCAGACGGATTGGTGATAGCCCAGAGTATAATTGCACTAATTATTCAGCTATTGAGGGCGGCAGTGATGAACTTGAATCGCAGTGTGAAGCAAGCAAGAAAAATGTTAATGATATTGATACAGCAATAAAATACACACAGTTAGGGGAGACCACAGACATCGGTGTATTTGCAGCTTTCGAAAAGGATGAAGATTTTAGTGAGGGGGAAGACTATTTTGCTTTTAGAGCACTCCGGAAATTCGGTGATCAAAAGATAGGTTATATGGCCACCCATAATCAAAATGACGTTTTAGACAGATCAGCAACTGTTAGTGCTATAGATTATCAATACGTACCGAATAGTGGCTTAAAAGTAGAACATGTATCAATGGCATCAAACATCAGCGATGAAGACAGTGGTTTTGGCTCAAGAACAATGGTGTCCTATAGACCATCAAAAGAAATAAAATATTTAGCTGAATATTATTATTTTGATGAGAACCTAAATATCAATGATATGGGATACATGTGGAGAAATGACCTCTCTTCTTTTGGTCTTGGTTTCAATTACATAAACACTGATTTTTCAGAAGAGTCTAGAATAAACAGTCAGAGTCATAATTTTGATTATTGGGATGAGAATAATTCAGACAATGAAAATTTGAATGAGTTTTATACTTACTTTTTTAGGCAAGGCTTCAAGAGTACATCATCAATTAGTGTAAATATTTTTCTACAAGCCGAAGGCAAAGATGATGAGATTACCAGAGGCAGTATTATTGCGCCATTTATAAAAGTTGGGTCAGGTTCAAATTTTGAGTTTGGTTATAACAGCCCGAGATATGGAAATGGAACCTGGGGATACAGATTTGGGTTTCAGTCTGAAACGGTCGATTACTTTGCCTTTAAAGACAGACACAAAAAGGTTAACGGAGGTATAACTTTTAATCCTCAGGATAACCTTAGATTTTGGTTGTTTCTCAACCATCACTCGAGAACTAATTGGTTAAATCAGCTATCCGATAATTATTACGGGACTTTTGATCAAAAATTAACCAGTCTAAATCTAGGTAGTCGGTGGTACCCAACCAATAATCAAGAATTACAAATAAAGCTCGAGGCCACTTCTTATAGAAATCAAAAAGGGAGAGGTTGGAACGCCGATAGTCAAGGATTTTTAGTGGGCACGAATGAGCCAACAGACAGCATTAACTTAGGAAAGCTCTCTTTTCAGATTCGTTATAGATATGAAATAGATCCATTGTCTAATTTTTATCTGGTCTATACTCGAGGTGGCGGTTACTTCTTTGATGATGAAGCCGGAACGTCTAAAATCTTTCGGACCACTTGGCAAGAACCTGAAGCCAACACCTTCGCTGCAAAAATCAGATATCGTTTTTGATAAGAATCAATCTTTCTGTTCTAGTTCAATTAAGGTACCTAAAAAATCTTTAGGATGCATAAAAATAACCGGTTTGTTGTGCGCGCCAATAGTGGGCTCTTGTGCTCCAACAATGGTCGCTCCTGACGCAATCATTTGGTCTCTAGCCTCGTAGATATCATCAACCTCATAGCACACATGATGCATACCACCTTTTGGGTGTTTTTTAATAAACTCCCTTATGGGTGATTCATCACCTAAAGGCTCTATCAGTTCTATCTTGGTATTGGGGAGTTCAACAAAGACAGTGGTGACCCCATGATTAGGCATTGGCACTGGTGCTGAGACTGTAGCACCCAGTGTTTCTTTATACACCTGGCTAGCATTCTCTAGATTCGGTACTGCGATGGCAATGTGATTTAATCGTCCTATCATTTTATTTTTTCTTTAATCTTTTTTATAACATCAGACAAGAAACTAGTTTCTTGAATTTCTTGCCACTGTGTTTTTTTTATCTGGCTAAGTTTATCAATTAAAGTCTCATCTGACTCTATAGCAGCAAGTATAAGATTTTTTTTCTTATTTTTTAACCAAATCTCATTTTGTTTTTGTCTATTTTCTTTGAGTTGTCCGGTATTCATTAGATGATTTTTTAGTTCAAGAATTTGATGCCAAACCTCATTAATTCCTTCTTTTTGCAGGGCAGAGCAAGAAAGAATAGGAATAGTCCATTCTTTAATTCTAGGTTTTAGGAGTTTGAGAGCATTTTTGTAATCAAGCACAGTGCTTTTAGAAGTTGCTAAAAGATTGCCGTCAGATTTATTGACCACAAGGATATCCGCCAACTCAGTGATTCCTCGTTTTATACCTTGTAATTCATCACCACCGCCAGGACTTAGTAGGACTAAAAAGATATCAGTCATCTCAAAAACT
>ENA-ORXI01003472-ORXI01003472.1-sediment-metagenome-genome-assembly--contig:-NODE-3472-length-10579-cov-8.183584_pt1 | contig 10579 bp, 10 predicted proteins | sample MGYA00237861_ERZ511468 | MGnify/ENA primary metagenome ERZ511468 (study PRJEB26299, sample SAMN06266213) | sediment metagenome | isolation source: Hudson Canyon methane seep mesocosm | place...
CTACGACAGGTAACATAGTCAAAATTGCAGGATTCATTTTATCTCCTAGTTATTTAGTTCAATGAATTATCAAAACCCCGGATTTCAGTATCAAACAAATCATTTATTTTTGGAATATCTTCACTAGCTTTCTTCAAAACATCCGTCTCAATTAGGGATTTAGAGTTCTTTAAAAAAACTATAGACATTATTATTGAATTAAGGATACGTTCTTCTTCCCTATCAATTTCAGAAATATTACCAGATATTTTAGCGTTGTTATAATCACTTTCTATACTATATATTTGGTCATAAAGTTTTGTTGCACTTTGTCTAAATTTTGAGAACATGTCTTTATAAATATCTAAACTATTAGATACCTTTTCGACAATGCTGCATTTTGCATTTTGCAAAGCAATTTCTTTATTCGACTTTTGCAAATCTTCTAATGCTCGTTCTAAACACCTTCTATTTTTATTTCTTTTAAGATATACACCCGCCACAGCAACAGGCACAATTAATGCCATTCCCATAAATATAGTCCCACGGCTAACAGTATCCTTATTTAATCCCAGCGCACCTTTAAGAAACCCCCCTCCTCCTATTACAGATAAATTTCCTTTAATGACAGCAGTATTACCTAAAAAACTTTTAGTGGTTGATGCGATAAAACCAGATGTTCCTTTAAAAGTTACCCCATATATGCCAGCTGCATTTAACATTGATCCTGCAGCTAAAGTAGACATTTCTTTCTTAATAGAGGTATCCTCTAGCATGAGTTTTTCAGCATATAATGAATAATGCTCTAATTGCATGATATCGTTTAAACTTAAATCAATATAATCAACAGTTTTATACTGAACATTCCCCCTTATTCGGTTAAGTTGTTCAATCAGTTTCTTTATTTCTTTAGATTGAAATTTAACCTTTTCGTAACCAAGTAATTGAGTTTTTTTTTGAAATATCTCTTGAGCAGTTGCAATTCTTTGATTGACAATACCTTCACTATACTGAATGTTGGAATAAATTTGATCAGCTTCTTTTTTTGATTCACTATTAAATATATTCATAAACAACTTCTACTAACTAGAAAGAAATATAATTGGCATAGACTTTACTATTTACACATCTATCATTATTGAACTTTTGACTCATCCATAACCTAAAGCATAGCTTCCATTTAATATAAAGCAATGAATCTTCATCTTAGGAAGATTTAAAATTTAACAAACACCTACAACTCTACTTTTCTTCTGAAACCGCTTAGAGGTTAATTCTTGACAGAAGAACTCAACCACCTACTTCGGCTGACAATATCATCCTTTGAACAGCCATTAAGTAACCTATGCCTGCTTCATTATATTAGCAAGCATTACAGGGTTCTCATCAATATATATCTGTGTTGTTTGAATACTGGTATGCCCTGCTAATACTCGAATGCTATTCAAATCTATACCGCTATTAGCAAAATTGGTGATGAATGTTCTTCGACCAGAATGACTAGAGCATAGATCAAACTCCTGACCAGCATTCTTATATATAGATTTTATACACTCAGCCATTCTTCCTGCTGTAAACCTCTGCTTTTTCTGTGTTCTGAACAAAGGTAAATCAGCATTGAACAATCGAGGATAAGCACCTTGTATCTCAGCTATCCATAACCTTAATATTTCTTTCACTTGCTTATTAGATAACGAGAGATCACGTTGCTTCTCACCTTTCGTTTGCTCTTTACTCAAGCTCAACAGGTCAAGCAGTTTTCCGCTTTGATAAACATCCCCTACCGTTAAAGAAGCTAATTCTTTAGCTCTTAGTCCTAACTTGAAAGATAGAATGATAATCGCCCTATTTCTAAGTCGATGGTTTTTATTGCCGCCTTCAATTCTATTTAATAACAACTTGAACTCTTTGTTACTCAATGTTTTTGCTTTCATTGTCTTAAACCGTATTATTTATTACTTAAACAATATTTTATACGGTTATATCGTAGCTGACTAGCCCAAAGTAGACTTAAGTGATTGTTTTATAGAAACTATTCAAGAAAACCGTATATTTTCATCATTTCATACGGTTTCTACTTTTAATCAAATGGGTATACGCACCGATTGCCTGTCAGTCAGAAGGTTACCGTCAATATGATGAATGCTATTAACATTTCTTCACCACTACAATAGACGCACCTGAGTACATTAAATTAATGCTGAAATGAAGTGAGACAACTTTATATATTTTAAAAAATAATTTTTGTTCCAAAAACACCGTCAGCATGTTCACTAAGTTCATTTCCTGATGATGGTGACGATAGTGATGGTCATTTGCTGAAGTTTTTTTAAAAAAATAAAAATATTTCTTCATTTGGTTAAATCACCTGAATAAACCTATCGTTTCTTTCCTGATTGTAGTTTTTACGGTTTATGCGGTGTAAATCCATCGTAGAAATTAATTTATACTTTCAATGTTCATTTTTCATTTTAATTACTAGCATCAGTAATGATGATAAAACGGCGAAAAACTCATTACTGTACCCATTGGAGCTAAATCCATGAAGCACAACCAATCATATCACTGTTATTTTGTGACTGCCAAAAACCACAAGGTTATTAATGTGATTTCTTGAGATTAGTACTTTAATTGTAATAACAGCAATATCACTATTAATTACTAAGCATCAAGCTTTAGTAAGTCTAATGATATTTTAAATTTAGAAGCTACGCCACGTCCATATTTTTTAATAAATTGTTCATCTAATATTAAAGAAATAATATTTTTCCAGCTATCATTTGTAACTCTTTTCTTTGATATGCGTTCAAAATGAGACTGTTGATCCAATAAATAATCGAATACTTTATCATCACTATAAACAGAAAAATCACTTAGTAGGTAGTCAATATATCTAGCCTCTGGTGTAATCTTTAAAGACCATTCAACATTCCGAGGGTGATAACCATCCATATCACGTTTAAAATCCTTTATAGCATTTTTATCCGTCAATTTAGAAAAACGTCCTCCAGAATAGCTACTATATACATCGGGTGAATTAAGCTTTCTTTCACATTTCAATTCACCAGAATGTAATAAGTTTTTACTACAAAGCTTAATATACAGGTTGTCAGTAAAATTCCCATTAGAACCCCATACCCATTGTAAAACTTTGTCCACTGCATCGGGGAGGTCGTCATTATTGATATATATAGTTACTTTACTTGACGGATCAAACTTTGGCAGCTGAAATTTAATACGTGCGAGATTAAGTATAAGCCAATGAATTTCAGGTTTGTCTGGCGAACGCTTAGCTTCCTTTTTTCTTGTTACTCTGACTTTATATTCAGTAATAGAAGCTTGCGTTGCCTTGGGGTTAATTACTTTTTCTTCAATACCTTTAGCTAGCTGCTTTGGAGTCAGTCCTGCTATTATTGAAATAGATTTATAACTCTCAGGTAGGTTTTGGATGATATCCAAAAGTTGTCTGTTTTCACCTATTTTCAGCCATCTTGAAGATTCACTAGGAGATAATCCCCACCATTCCTCCGCCAAAGCACCAAAATTAGAACCTCCCTTCGTTATGGTAGACTCTCTTTCTTTTAATGCTTTTACACATGCGCTAAAAGCAAAAACACCTTCAATTGTTCTCCTTTTTGCCTCTAAACCAAGATTCATTAAGTCTGGATGTTTAGACAGGTTTTTTATATCAATTGTCTTGATTTCTTCTGCTTCAGTTGGTAATGAAAAGTTATCAATCTCTGTCATAATTTTCACCCTATATTTCAATTTGACCTTAAAGATACTATAGATTGATAAACTGATAATTTCCATCTAAATCACCGTCAGCACGTTCACTACATTCATTTTCTGATGGTGACGGTAGTGACGGTCATGTATGGATTTTTAAAACAATAAAAAACATTTGACCCATTAAAAAAAATCAGATAGTATAAACAGAACAAAGGATTGTTTTTGTCTTAGTTAAAAGTTACCCCCTACTCCTAACCGCCACTCCTCCTCTGTTCTCTGCGGAAATGCCTAGTCTGGCATACAGAATTTTCTCTTAAAAAAGACCTTTCTTTTTAAGGAGACTCTAATGTCTACCAATATTACAACTCAGTCGATTGAGACTGAAAATCAACAACAATTACCTGCCGATACCTTAAGCTTTTCTTACTGTGGTGGTGATAAGTATTCAACTAAACTAGAAATAGCCCACGAAAGCTTTGCTGATTTCAGCGAAAAACTATCGAAACCAACTGTTGGTGCTAAAGACGGACCCTACATTGTACGTGGCCCTGCATCCATTAGAAGCGATGACGCCCTAGATTATGGTGATTTTGCAATTATCGATGGTGACTCATCCATTGACTTCTCCACTGGTTTAGTTATTCCACCAGACTCAGCAAATTACACTGGCAGTCCATCACCAATAGTTATTCATAACATACTTGTCGAGCTTAACATAACGCATTGCATAGTAACCACGCACTCCCACACTGATTTGGTTAATAAATGTCGTGTTTTTATACCTTACAAAACAAGTTCAAAACAAGAACTTGATAGTGTTGTCGACTACCTTATTGCTATCTTTCATCAAGCTGGAATTCCTCTTGCCGACGTTAATGAAAACCACAAATGGTCCCAACCTTGGTACATGCCCAGAGTCGCTTCTGAACAAGCTCATTTCGAGCACTACTACCACCAAGGTGAGCTTATTAACAAAGCCGATGTCGATGCTTGGGTTGTTGGAAACAAAGCCAGCATCGAATCTTCTGATGCTGCAGTATCAGAAGATATAAGCTCTAAATCAGCAATCCCATACCAACCAAATGACCTAGATAAAGCCTGCACCAACACCACTGTGAAGCAGTTTACTGAATTACTAGAAAATCATGATTATCTTCAACAAAGCACAGGTACTTTAAATGGTGAAGTGTCATATCAATTTAAAGCCCCAAACAGTACATCTGGATCTGCTGGAGTAAATTTGTTTTTTTGTCCTGAATCCAACTGCTGGGTAGTTAAAACGCATCATGGGGAGCACGACTTACTTAATAGTATGCCGAATAGTTTTGGTAACTATGCTGAAGCTATAAATGCTCTTGAACACGAGAGTTCGCTAGATTATGATGAAAAACTAGCGTTAGTTAACGAGTTGATGGGGGGTCAAATACCTCGCAGCATTATTCAACAAGTAAAAATTGATGTGATTAACGATGAGACTGCTCCTTTTAAACCAGACGTAATTACTGCTTTAGCTGAAAGAAGAAAAAATAATATAGCAGATTATATTCACGATATTAAGGACTTAAAAGCAGCAAATGCAAACCTTTCAATCACAGATTTAAAGGCCGCTGTTAATGCGGTTTCTAAACCAAAAAAACAATCCACGCAAAATAAAATTGTAAATTTCGTTAGATCAGTGGCATCATTATTTTGCGATGCTGAAGGAAAAGGCTATGCTGAAGTTCCAATTAATGGGCATACAGAGTATCACTTAATTACCAGTTCTTTGTTTAAGGATTTTGTCAGCAAGAGCTTTTATGAGACCACTGGGTCTGTTTTAAAGAAACAAGATTTAAATGATGCAATATACGCGTTAAACGGGATGGCTTTATATAGTAACGACTTGCGATCTGTCTACTTACGATGCGCTAAATATGCAGGCGATTACTACATTGACCTTTGTAACTCATTTTGGCAAGTTGTTAAAGTAACCACGTTTGACTGGGAGGTACTTGATCATAGTCCTGTCCCATTTATCCGCAATAAAAACATGCGTCCTCTTCCATTTCCAATCAAATCAAAAGTCGATTTAAGCAGACTCGCTGATAATACCAACCTTTCCGGTGACAATCTAACACTTGTTTTAGCTTTTATTCTTGAAGCGTTGAGAATTGATACTCCTTTTGCGATTGCAGAAATCATAGGTTGCCAAGGATCGGCGAAGAGCTTCACTCAGAACATCATCCGCACCTTAATTGATCCAAACCTCGCCAACCTTAGAGCTGCTCCATCGTCAGTAGAGGATGTATACATAAGTGCAAAAAATAACTACATGTCATCACTTAACAATGTCTCACGAATTTCAGCGGCCATCCAAGATGCCTTATGTAATTTAGCAACTGGAGGAGGCGCTGCTAAAAGAAAACTTTACTCTGATGATGAGGAAAATGTTTTTGACGTTAAGTCTCCCATTATCATGAATGGTATTGTGGATTTGAGCACTTCCAACGACTTGATTGAACGAGCGGTAAAAATAACCCTGCCATCCATTAAATCAACAAATCGAAAAACCGAACAAACACTTGAAACACAGCTAAAAATTGATATTGAGTTCATTTACGCAGGAATTCTTGACTTATTTGTTGAAACTTTAGCTGAACTTCCAAATATAAACTTGGGTACACTAGAGCGCATGGCTGACTTTAACATCCTCGGAGCTGCTATGGTAAAAACACCAACATACAAAGACTTAGGATTGAATAGTGATTTTGTGGCTATCTATGTAAACAATCTCAAACAGGCCACTCAGAATACGCTAGATTCTTCTCCAGTAGCATTAGCCTTGCAAGACTACCTGAATGCTCATGGTAGATTTAGAGGTACTGTCAAAGAGTTGCTAGATAAACTTGCTTTAATTAAGAATACCAGCGATGCATGGCCTAAAAGTCCCCGTGGATTATCAGATACGTTAAAACGCTTGGAAGTGCCACTAGCAGATGTTGGCATCACTATCAACCGTGACGGTCATTCAATAAGAGGTTCTAAACTAACTATCACATTGGACAGAAATTTTTTAAATAAAATTAATTCTTCCAAAAATGACGTTCACCACGTTCAATCGCAAAGTGACGGTAGTGACGGTGATTTTGGTAATGTTTTATTAGAAAATAAAAAAGGTATCTTTGGTATTCAATCTCAAGGTACAGGTAACGAACTGAATATAATGCAATTTGTTCCTCAAGAAATAAGGGATTCATTTAATATGAGCAACTTAAGTCACGAAACCACTGAAGCAGTCAATTCCAGAGCAAATGCTCCTACGATTACTGATGACAGCTCTACAGAGAACACAGAGAACACAGAGAACACAGAGAATTCTGAGGGTAATTTCGATCGTTTTAACCCTTTTGACAAAAAATAGGAACTATTATGTAACAAACTATTATGTACTGACTCAGACTTGATCGGACAATTACCCGTTTTTTAACGGTGTCTGTCAGGTTAGATTTGAGTCAGCTTTTCTTCTGCAACATCATGTACCTTATATTTGTAACTTCAAGAGACTATTTTTTACACTAAAGAAAGACGCAATAACTGCTATCTTTCCCTTTTAACTAACCTCCCCTGTTATTGATTAATACTCTTCTGGTAATAGTACTGTTGTATAAGAGCGATCATGCTCCGTGATAATCCAGACTGTAACCGTTTCATGCTTGTAGACTGAGAAGACTCTTAAATCACCTTGTTTGATTGCAAGTTGATTGGCTTCTTTGTCTTCAGCACATACGTCACCATCATCACCGCATTGATGCCGATAGAGCAACTGAGTTAATTCAATGCCGTTAACTTTCTGCCGTTCTTCATCATTTAACAATGCTTCAATTCCAGAAGTCATAACCACTTGACCGAGTTTGAATAACATGTCCATTAAGCTACCTGCAATACTAATTGTTTAGATTCAACTGTGTCTTGCTCCTCTGGTTTAAGTTCTGATAATTCCAACGTGTACCTAAGTCCACATAGTTCCTCGAACTGTTGATAATTTAACGCTATTTGAGCATATTGTTCGCCTGTATCAATGCCTATCATGACTTTTTCGCCGTTATTACATTCACTGATATTAAGTTGTGCATCTTCAGCACCTTGATGAGTTGCCTTGTTATTGCTACCTGTTATATGAAATGTCCGAAGCATTTGTTTCTCCACTGTTTTAAGATGATTTAATAGTTTTCGATCCATTGCTCAACTACGATTAATAGACCGATTACGATTAACTTTAAAGCGACTGATGCTGCGTTATTGATCAGGTCTGCTATGGTTTTTATTGCTTCATTAATTGCATTAAAATTCATTTTTATTCACCTTGATTATTTAATGCTTAAACGCGTACTGGATTGAAGGTATGCCCCTTCGATGGTTTTCCCGTTCTTTAATTCTGCTGCTAAGGCAGATTTAATCACGGTGAATACTGTCTCTTTGTTCTGGTACTTCATTGGTATTAGGTTCTGGTCTTCTACGATGACTTTGCAGGGATTTTGTCTAACATTGATTGTCATACTGTCATTGCTGATAGTCTTCTTATCCATGTAGAACATTTGATCTAGCAGATATTGTTTCAATGATTTTACTTTGCTTTCCATTGACTTCCTGCGCTGAACCATTCTGCTCTCTACGGTCTTCATTGCGGAGACTGATAACTCAGCATTGGCTATGTATGCCGCTACATTCAATGCTTTGGTATCAAATTGATCACTCAGGCAAATCAGACTGTTTTCGATTAATTCATGCTTGTCTTCTGTAGACAATTCTTCACCATCGAGCATGTCTTCAATGTCTCGGAGAGATTGTTGATAATCTGCCGTGACTTCATATAAACTCATATTCATAGTATGACCTTCAATAGTATTTGTTATTAAAATTATGTATAAAATTAGATATTATTTAATTATTAGAGCAACAATAACGACTACAGTTTGAATTGCAGTCGCTATTGTTTAAATCAGCCAATATAAGCTGGAGGCATTCACTGGCGTGAGTGATTCAAGTGTATATTGAGTTGATTTTAAGTCTGATAATTCAGCTTCACTATGGAATACATAGGAGGTTGAACGATTAGTTGTTGGTTTATTAACTGCTTCAGATAAACAAACATATTTATTTGAATTAGATAATGGTTTTAATACTGGGGATAACATGAGTCATCCTTGTGTAGTTAAAAGGGAGTGCGGTTATTGCACGTTGATTAATATCTCTATATCAACCGTTAATAAGCTGAATTTAGATAGGTGTTTAGTCGGTATGATTGGTTATAGTTTGAATCAGTAAATTATTGTTCTTTTAAAAAGGATTTTGATATTGATAATATTGAAGGGACTTTTGATTTGGACTGACGGGGATTGCTGGGATAGTTTACTTTGTTGGGATTGATGACTTTTGGCAGGTATTGGTTGGTGGGGATTTATTTGCTTGGGATTGGATTTATTGAATGTTGATGTTGGGGGAACGGCAGAATTTCATAGTACTGCTAATTGGGGGACTTTATCAGCATTTTAATGGTTAGTTGCGGTGACGATAAGATTATCGCCGTTGCTTGTTTGATTTCAATTACCGTCCGCTGGTAGTTGATACTTACTGCTCTGTAGACTTTCTGCCGTTAAAAATCACCACAAACAATCGTACCAAGCAAAAATATTTTTTGCATACGATGTGCTATGGTTAGCTATATCGCTTAGTACAACCGACTGAGGTTTGGTGAAGTTGTTATTTCTGCTACTGACCTATCCAGGTTTTGATCATAGACTCATTTGTGATTTTGACGCGCCAAATTTTAGACTTAGCGGTACTTGATGTGTTTGACAGTATTGTTATTGGCTGTTGTCAGCCATGAGTAGACATTAAAATTTTACCAAGATTAATCTAATACATACAAAGTACTTTTGTTCATGAATTTGATTTGTTTTTTAAAAAATTCAAGTACCGAATGTCATTAATGTAGAATAATATTAACCATTGACAATAGATGCATGTTATACCTAACCAATGCCTGAGTTTCCAAAAAAAGAATTATTACAAAAACTGATTCCATACTTGCTTGATGTTAAAAAACATTATCAACCTCCATTACTAAAAGTCACAGACTTAAAAAATGAATATAGCCTTAATAACTTAGAGTATAAATCTTTATTTCATTGGTTTTTTGAAATGAGAATTTGGAGACCTATTGGTAGTGAAAATTTACAATTAACAGATTATATAGACGATTTTGAACGAAGGTTTGGAGTAAGGTCTAGTCATTTAGATTTTCATTTATTACATCAATTTTCCAATGAAAGGAGGAGTAATGATATTCTTAAACAGTTTATGTCCAGTAGAGTTGTTGCTGCATTTGTCGACGAAGTACAGGCTTCAGCTGAACCACTTAAAGTAGCATCAGAACTTCTTCAGGAGTTAGAAGGGCAACAAGAAAAAAACAATTCTTCCCAAATTAAAGAATCAAAGGAATCTGAATTTCTAAAAAAATGGACACCTGATTCCCCCGAAAAAATCCTAGCATATATTTTGATTGTTAAAGAAATCATTCAATTTCTTGCCGTAGAACCTGACAAGCGATTAGAGCTAACAACCATAATTAATCAAATTAACAATATAACTATAATTCAAACACCAAGCATTAAAGGCAATAATAGTTCTCCAACAGATATTAAAACATTTAACTTATAGTTGATTTAGCGAAAGACTTTATCATTGCTTAAAATAATTCAGTAACAGGCAGCTATGGGTCGATGACTGCCTTTCGATGTGCGATTAAAATGTAAAATGTAAAATTGAGTATTGAGCCAATACAGCTAGATAAAATGTAGAGCGGACTTCAGTCCGCTCTATAAATATA
>ENA-ORXI01003473-ORXI01003473.1-sediment-metagenome-genome-assembly--contig:-NODE-3473-length-10578-cov-5.626797_pt1 | contig 10578 bp, 8 predicted proteins | sample MGYA00237861_ERZ511468 | MGnify/ENA primary metagenome ERZ511468 (study PRJEB26299, sample SAMN06266213) | sediment metagenome | isolation source: Hudson Canyon methane seep mesocosm | place: USA:Hudson...
TGAGCATCTCTTTTTTCTGCCCATCATATCCGTTGCCACATCTCTGGTTACATTGGTAGGCATGTTTAACGGCGCTAATCGCATTGACCTGGTGAAGCTAATGGTAAAATATGGTTTATCCCGTAGCATTGCAATATCCTTGAGTTTCAGTATTATCTTTTATTTTCTCAGCGAACCCCTCATGCCGGTTTTTACAAACTCAACTGAAATTGCCCGATTGGCAGTACTTTATTTTAAAATAATGGCTTTTGCCTACCCCTTCATCACCATTGGGATGACCAGCACCCGTATTATGCAAGGGCTGGGATATGCATATCCCATGTTTGTTTTAACACTATTAAGAGTGGTGATTATATCAGCCACCCTGGCTTGGTATTTTGTAATGGTATTAGGAAAGTTAATCCTAAATGAAAAAATCTCTAATAAACAATTTTTACCAATAGTAATATCGCCAAATATCTTAGAACCGCCAAAAATAGAAGTCCCATCTTTTATATGTGGAGCTTCCCCCCACCACTCACCAATTGTAACTTGTTGGTATATCGACACATTATTACCTATAACACACATACCATTAAGAATAACTCCATCAGGGTGCGGAAGGTAAAAAGCAGTTCCAACTTTTATCTCGGAAGAAATTTTTGTACTAGACACTAACCAGTTGCCAATACCTATGAAAAGGAAAGTAGCAGCCAACAGCATTATTGTACTGTCTTGACCTGCACTAAAATCAACAAATGATACTCCAACATTTTTGTGAGGTTCAGCTTCTCCATCTACCACTAAAAGATGGCATGCGTGTTTTTCACTAAGCCAGCAGACTATTAATTTATGGAACAAGAAGAAAACGTCAAGACGCTCGGTGAGTATCTAGAAGTAATTATCAGACGAAAAAATATATTGATTATTTCGTTTCTGATTATTGGTTTTTTAGGCATAGTGTTGGCTTTAAAATTACCTCCTGTTTATCGCTCATCAGCCACTATATTGATTGAGGATCAACAGATTCCAAGCAGTATGGTTCAAACAACTATTACTGATTTCGCAGATAAACGTATACAGCTTATCAAGCAGCGGGTGATGACGCGTGATCGTATTTTATCCATTATCCAAAAGCACAAAATTTATCTCGATAAACGAAATAAACTGGTACCCAGTGAACTTGTCGCGAATTTTCAGGAAGATGCAGAAATAAATATGATCTCTGCAGATGTACGGGATCCACGAGGTGGGGGTATAGGAAAGGCTACTATTGCATTTTCAATAGCGTTTAATGACGGAAACCCAGTATTGGCTCAAGGCGTTGTTAACGAATTGGTGAGTTTGTTTTTAAATGAAAATACACGAGTACGTTCTCAGCGAGCTGCGAAAACAACGGATTTTATTAAAACTGAAGCGGACAAACTTAAAGTAGAGATTGAAAAGGTCGAAACTCAAATAATGGAGTTTAAAGCCAAGAGTGGAAATAGCTTGCCAGAAATGTTGCAAAGTAATCTGGCTTCTATTGATCGGGCAAGGGAATCGTATCGACAAGCAGACAGTGATATTCGAATTGCTAAGGATCGTATGATTTATTTAACTGATTCACTCATTCGAGCTGAAGAAGAGGGGGTGCCAGAACAGGGTAATCAAGCTCTTAGTAAAGCGGGCCAACTTCGATCATTAAAAGCACAATATATCCATTTTAGCTCGTTATATACAGCAAAGCACCCCGACACTCTGCGGGTAAAGCGTCAAATACAGAATATGGAACCTGGATTTACTGGTGAACTTTCTGAGCTAGATGCTAGTAAGGAACTTAAAGAAGCTGAAAACGCACTTGATTTGTTGAAGGAAAAATATTCACAGACTCATCCAGATGTGATTAAGCAACAGCAACGAGTCAATAAATTAAGTAGTGAATTAAGTAAAAAAGTGAATCAAGAAGAAGTTTCTGGAAAGGATGATCAAGGAAGTGCACTTTATATTACTTTATCTAGTCAGCTCCGTAGCACTCAACACAAAATAGATTTTTTGTATGAGTTTAAACAAGAGTTACAGGAAAAAATTCAGGAACTTCAGGAAAATATTGATAAAACGCCGTTGGTAGAAAAAGAATATTATGATCTTGCTCGAATGCGCCAAACAAGTCTTAATAAATATGCAGAAATGGAATCTAAGTATCGAGCAGCAAAATTAGCTCAGACTTTGGAAGAAGAGCAAAAAGGTGAAACATTTACGCTTATTGAACCCCCGATCGCACCAGAAAAACCAGAAAAACCTAATAGAAAGAAAATTGCTGTAGTGGGGTTTGCAGGTGGACTTGCTATAGGTTTGGGACTTGTTATTTTGTTAGAGCTCATGAATGACGCGATTAGAGGTCCTAAATCTTTGGAACGTTTGACAGGCATGCAGGCAATTGTCGTTATTCCTTATATTGAAACACCATTAGATAGAGCATTACGCAGCCGACGTTTTAAGCTGATGATTATAGCCACCATTGTTATGTTGATTGCTGTAATTATTATTATTCACTTTTTTGTAATGCCACTTGAAATGATTTGGACAAAAATAATGCTGAAGTTGGGGCGGATATGATCAGATTTAGTAAACCCCATTTTTATAAAATTTTTGAGGTTAAGTTATGAGTATTCATACTGAACATCAACAAGCTTTTCCGTCGATAAACTATACAAGAACCCGGAAAGTTTCCATTACTCCTGAAGTTATGCAGGAAAGACGATTGGTTATGGGCTTAAAAAATGATCCTCATACAGGCGTCTTTCGTCAACTACGCACAAATGTACTCAGGCAGTTACGTGATAAAAACTGGAGCAGTCTAGCGGTTGTTTCACCCACAGCTGAATGTGGAAAGTCTTTTGTGACTTCAAATTTGGGAATCGCACTGGCCATGGAAGTCAATCAGACTGTATTGATTGTAGATGCTGATTTACGTAACCCTGGCATAGCCTGGCAATTTGGTTTAGATGTTGAAAAAGGCTTGCTTGATTACTTGCACTCAGATGTTGATGTAGAGGACTTATTGGTCAACCCAGGTTTTAATCGATTAGTTGTGCTGCCAGGTAAAGGAACAACAACCGTGTCATCCGAACTGCTTTCATTACCAAAAATGAATTCTTTGGTGCATGACCTTAAAAATAAATATGAATCACGGATCATTTTATTTGATTTACCGCCCTTATTATCTTCAGATGATGCTTTGTTATTTATGCCTCATTTTGATGCAGCTCTACTGGTTGTTGAGGATGGGGTAACGACGCCAGAAGAAGTGAGAAGGTCACTAGCAATACTAGAGGAAACAAATCTTGCGGGGATGGTGTTAAATAAAAGTCAGGGTAGTATTACTCCGTCTTATCAATACCCTATAGATTAATAAGGAACCTGCACGAAATAACTTAAGCAATTATCTAGGGCGCAGGTCTTCAGCCTGCATATTAAAAGCAGCCTAAAGGACTGCGCCCCAAAGTTTCCGGTTTTATTTTATGCACATTCCTAAGTTTAGACTAGCATAATCTTTTTTATACAATATGGATAGCTCAATAAGGCCTAGGGAATTATGAAAGTGGAGTGGAATTATTAATCCGAATTGGTTTGCATATATTGCATTATTTAGCTGGCCAGTGGTTACTTTTTTGATTTATCAGAGAATGCCAATAGGGCGAGCAACGATGTGGTCAATTTTGGGAGCATATTTATTACTACCAGATAAAACTGGGGTGGATTTGCCAGTGTTTCCACCTATGGACAAGGTGACAATATCAAATGTTTCTGCTTTTTTGGTGTGTCGGTTTATTCTTGGTAAACGAATCCCCTTATTGCCTAATTTAGGCTTAGGTAAAATTCTGTTAGTGCTATATATCGGTAGCCCTTTTATTACAACTTTTTTAAACCCTGAACCGATTATTGTAGGAAGCAGGTTTTTACAGGGGATGGAATATTATGATTCTTTATCAGCAATTATTAGACAAAGTCTCTTTATATTGCCCTTTTTACTAGGCTTTGCTTTTATACGCAATGCCAAAACTCATGAAGAATTATTATGGTTACTTGCATACGCGGGACTCTATTATTCAATACCTATGCTATTTGAAGTGCGATTTAGCCCGCAACTTCATACTTGGGTTTACGGTTTTTTTCCGCATGATTTTGTTCAGCAAAAAAGAGCAGGTGGATTTCGCCCCGTTGTTTTTATTGGGCATGGTTTGTTGGTTGCTTTTTTTGCTATGAGCTCACTGGTAGCGGTTACTACTTTACGGAAACTACGTAACACTATCATGGGCTATAGTGCAGGAGCTATAGCACTTTATTTAGGCGTAGTATTAATTTTATGCAAAAGCTATGCATCTTTGATCTATGCAATATTGCTTGTGAGTTTAACTCAATTAGCAACACCTAAAAAACAAGTGCAGGTGGCAAGAGTTTTGGTTTTACTGGTTATCTTTTATCCTATGCTTAGAGCAGCAGACTTGTTTCCGGTTGACGCAATAATAAGCATCGCTACAGAGTTTAGCGAAAAGAGGGCGGAATCGTTGCAATTTAGACTGGATAATGAGGATTTATTATTGGTCAAAGTGCGTGAAAAACCAATATTTGGATGGGGGACATGGGGGCGTAATCGTGCCTATGATAAGAGAACAGGAAAAGATCTGAGCGTAACTGACGGACGATGGATTATCGTTATGGGAGTGTACGGCTGGGTTGGTTTTTTTGTTGAATTTGGAATTCTAGCTTTACCTGTTTTTCGAAGTGCTAAGGTTATACGGTATGTTAAAGATAGGCGAGAACGTATCGTATTTGCAGCAATAAATTTACTTTTGGCTATTAGTATATTTGATTTGCTTCCTAATGCATCTGTGTCACCCTGGACTTGGCTTTTGGCCGGAGCCCTCCTCGGAAGAGTTGAAAAAATCAAAGCTGATTTTAAAATAATAAATACAAAAATACTGTGAATAATTTAAATAATGATATTAAAAATTAATTCTTGTTGAAATATTAATAATAGGAATTGTATTTTATCAGGAGGTATTTTTAAATAAAATGGAAATTAAGTTGTATGTGAGTTATTCAACGTGAAATACATTATAGAATAATCAATAAAATATACTGCGTATTATTGAGAAAATACATATTTATAATTTGAAAGAGTATTTTTATATGACTCTGCTTTGCTTGTAAATATAAGAAATTATTCCCCCTTATTTATAATGATTATATGTTTATAAAATAATATTGATAGTTGTATATTCCATGACGAAAACATTAAAGCAAAAAGTTGTAAGATCAGGTAGTTGGGTTATTTTTGGACATGTTTTTTCCCAAATTTTACGCTTAGGGGGGAATCTTATTTTGACACGATTACTCGTGCCTGAAATGTTTGGTGTAATGTCAATTGTAACCATTATTATGGGGGGGGTAGTCATGTTTTCAGATGTTGGATTGTTACAAAATATTGTTCAAAGTAAACGAGGAGAAGAACCTGATTATTTAAATACAGCATGGACAATTCAGATTATTCGAGGGTTTCTGATTTTTTTCATAGCACTTGTTGTTAGTTATGGACTGTATTTATTAGGTCAGGCAGGGTATTTAGTTGGCGAGAATAAGGTTTATGGTAATGTGGAACTACCATATTTGCTTGCAGTAATCTCCATAACGGTAGCGATTTCTGGATTTAATTCCATTCACATGTTGGTACTAAAAAGAAAGCTTGTGATGGGAAAATTAGTGATGATAGATTTACTAAGCCAGTTAACTGGGCTTGTGTTTATGCTATGTTGGGCATGGTATTACAGGGAAATATGGGCGCTAGTTTACGGTAATATTTTAAGTACATTTATTAAAATGCTGTTATCTCATAGTACTAATATTGGTAAGAGATGTCGTTTTTGTTGGGACAAATTAGCAGTTGATGAAATCTTTCATTTTGGGAAATGGATTTTTTTGTCATCAATTCTTGGGTTTCTATTAAATCAGGGAGATAGATTGTTACTAGGTGGATTATTATCTGCATCAGATTTAGGTATTTACACCGTGGCTTTCTTCTTGGCAAATGCATTACGAGAAGTTATTACTAAGCTTGTTTCCTCGGTTTTTTTTCCTGTATTGAGCCAAGTGGTTAGGGAGCAATCAAGTCAAGTACAACAAACGTATTATAAAGTCCGAGCAAAAATAGATATTATTTCTATGTTTTCATCAGGTTTCTTATTTTCATCTGGAAGTCTCATTATTAGTATCTTATATGATCAGCGATATAGTGAAGCAGGGTGGATGATGGAAATATTATCTTTATCATTAGTTTTTGTAGGGTTTATGCTGGCTGATCAGCTATTTTTAGCTTATGGTAAGTCTAAGTTTTTAAGTGTGTTGATAATTTTTCAAGTTATTAGTTTGTATGTGTTTGTTCCATTAATGTTTGTATTCTATGGGGTGGAACAGGCTATTTGGGCTATTGCATTGACCTCAATTATTAGAGTGGTTGTTTCTTTAATAATTATGAAAAAGTATTATTTTTTATCAATATATAGAGAAATAATGTTTGTTCCAATGTTTTTTATTGGGTTGTTTGTAGGTGAGCAATTGGAAAATATAATAGTTACTTATTAATGGTGTTTTATACAATGTATGATGGATTGTAAGTGGTTTTTAAGTTGTGTAAAAAGAGCTTTATATTGTGTCACTTTATTTTATCGAAATGGAAAAGTTTGTAGATAGGTATATGAATAAGTTAATTGAAAGACAAATGCACAGTTTGCAGAAAAACTCACCAACAGGTGTTTCTTTCCAAGGATCTGAATTGAATGTGCGTGATAAGGCAAGGCCTTTATATCGAAAAATACTTAAAGGAATAGCAAGTTTTAATAATAGGGATGTAGCATTACCTAGATTCCTTATTGTTGGCTGTCAAAAATGTGGGACAAGCTCTTTGCATCATTATTTAGCACAACATCCATCTGTATGGAGCCCAAAAAAGAAAGAGTTACATTTTTTTGATTATTATTATGACCTTGGGGTACCTACTTATAAAAAACATTTTAAGGAGCAACCAAGGGATATTGATAATCTATTGGTAGGTGAAGCAACGCCTGAATATATTTTTCATCCTTATGCGGCGGAAAGAATTAAATATGTATTACCAAACAATAAAGCGATCGTATTACTTAGAAATCCAATAGAGCGGGCATTTTCTGCATGGCGCATGGGAATACAGCAGGGGTGGGAAACATTAAGTTTTGAGGATGCTATTGCTGCGGAAACTGGACGAATAGTTCCAGATTTGCACAAAATGTCTTTAGATGAGTATTATTATGGCTATGATTGGAATCATTACTCGTATTTATTGAGAGGTCATTATTACGATCAAATTGATAATTGGTTATTGCACTTTAATCGAGAAAATATTTTAGTTATCTCAGCTGAACGTTTTTTTACTAATACAAAATCTGAATTTAGGAAAGTATGTGACTTTTTAGAGCTTGATGAATGGTATCCTGAAGAATTTAAAAATATGTTTGTAGGCGTTAACGATGAGTTATCAACTACAACTAGACATCTGCTAGAGTCTTACTACCAGCCCTCAAATAAAAAATTATATGAATTAATCCAGGACGATTATGAATGGTGAAATTAAAGCTTTAACGGGAATGAGAGGATTGGCTATTTTATTTGTTTACTTATCTCATTCAAGTAAAGCGGGTATTAACCTTTTTTCAGCTCTAGATTTTAGCGGGGCAGGGCGATATGGTGTGTTTATGTTTTTTGTTTTAAGTGCATACCTTTTAACTAAACAATTTTTAGATACAAATATAAAAACTAATATTACAAAATATATTATTACATTTTTTATAAAACGTATATTACGCATTTATCCACTCTTTATTTTATCTTTATTAATATATTATATGCTTTATAAATTTGGATACAAAATATGGGATATTGAATTAAAAGATGTATGGCTAAGTATTTTATTGAGTAAAGGAATTGGGGTGTTTTGGGCAATACCAGTTGAATTTCAATATTATTTTATTATACCGTTTGTATCTGTTTTTTTACTCAAATACAGTGATAATATTATTGGTGTTACTGTTGTTTCATTTTTATTTTTAGTTGTTTACACTATATATATTAAACATGAATACCAACCTAATGTAATTCCTTTTTTATCAATTTTTTATATGGGGTCTTATTTGGCATATATCCAAAATAAAATTGAGAGGTATCAGTTTACACGTAATGTATATTACTTATTAATGCGAATATTTGATTTTTTATCTATTATTATGTTTTCTATATTTATACTTCTTGTACCAAGTGTTTTTACTATTTTTTCTGGCGAGCCTGTACCACTGGGATACTTTCATCATCATTTTATTTTATTGGGACTACTATCATCAATATTAATTTTTTCGGTAATTAACTCATCTGGAGTTATTTATAAATTATTATCTAGTGATATTATGTGTTTTATTGGCAGAATAAGCTTTAGCATGTACTTGGGGCACTATATTATTATTGCTATTGTTTATAAGTATATTGGATTATTTCCAGGAGTATTATCATTTTTAGTCTGTTTTTTATTGACTATTTCTCTTTCTTGGGTTTCCTATAGAGTTATTGAGAAACCATTGTTTGATTTAAGACACAAAGTTATTATTTAATGAATATTAAACAAACATCAGAAATAAAAAATATAAAACGAGATGATAATATTAAACCTATTAAGGTAGGAATTATTAACCCTTGTTATGGGTATGAGCGAGTTAGTTATGCTTTAAAACTATCTCAGATTGAATATAAACGTTTATTTACTTTGCCTCTTTACAGGGTGTTTAAATGTTATTCTCAGTTTTTCAAATTCACACCAATTGTATTTGGTTTTGGTGTTAGTTTACTTCATACGTGGAACTCCTTACCTATTTCAAGAAAGCCTTTTGTTGTTTCTTTTGAATGTGAATTGCCACGATATTTAGGTCGTATTTTACCTTGGCAAATGAGTTTTGGAAGGAAGCTCTTATCTTCACCTCGTTGCCGTAGAATCCTTGCTTTATCAGAAGCTGCACAAAATAAATTTATGTTAGATTGTGAAAAAACGGGTGATATTGAGTTAATAAAGAAAACGACGGTTTTTCGTGGAGGGGTTGATTTATCAATTTCAGCGAAAAAGGATTATTCAATGTCAGGGACCTTGAAATTGCTGTTTGTTGGAACAGATGCAGTAAGAAAAGGTATTGTTCCACTGTATCGAGCATGTGAAAAACTAATTGAGCAAGGGATAGATGTTAAATTAACCTTTATAGGTGGTTTTAATGATTGCTGTTATGTATATGGGGAGCATATTCCCGATGTTAATGCCCTAGAAGCTGAATTAAAAGCGACGAAGTGGATTGATTATCAAGGTCGAGTTCCTGTATTGGAGGTGCTTACTCAAATGAAATCTCATGATGTTTTAGTTTTTCCAACTTTCGATGAAAGTCTTGGTTGGGTCCCCATTGAAGCTGGTTTATTAGGTGTACCTTCGATTGCAACAGATATTTTTGCGATACCAGAATTAGTGGAACATGAAAAAACGGGGTATTTAATTTCAATAAACAAGAGAAGAGATAGGCGATTTGTTGGTTTGGATACCTTCAGTAGTGAGCAATATCAATATATCAATGAAGCTGAAAAAAAGATAGAGATTGAATTAATTACTGCTATTAGGTATCTATACGAGAATCGAGAAATAATTGAGAAATGGGGACGAAAAGCAAAAATAAAACTTGAAAAAATGTATAGTCCTCAAATAGCAGAATCGCAATTATCTAAAATTTATGAACTTGCTCTTAAGTGAATAAATGGAGGGGCGTAATATTCTGTCTGAAAGGCTGATAGGGGGCTGGTTGCCCTTGTATTTAAGGGAAGCCAAAATAGAGAAGGTATTTTAGGTGTTTAATGCTTATTAAATCAGTCCTAATAAGCGGTTGATGAAATAAAATGATACTGCTTTAGACTATTGGGCCAAAATAAAAATGAATGTTTAAGGGAATACAGGAAAGTATTTCTTTTAATACTATATGAGATGGTATATATGGTAGGAGATATAGAATTAACAGTATTGATTGTAAATTATAATACGGCAGATTTATTGGGTAACTGTATTGGTAAGTTACGTGAATCGGTAAAAAACATTTCTCATGAGATTATTATTATTGATAATGCCTCAACTGATGAGTCTGTCATGCTATTAAAGCGTGATTTTTCAGATTGCGAACTAATTTTTAATGATAAAAATGTAGGTTTTGGGCGAGCCAATAATCAATGTGTTCCATTTATTAAAGGAAGGTATGTATTACTTTTAAATACGGATGCTTTTGTCTCAGAAGAAACAATTAATAAAACCATTCAATACATGGATGATAATGAACGATGTGGTATTTTGGGAGTTAAACTTTTAGGACGTGATGGAGAACTGCAACCTTCTTGCCGTTATTTCCCAACCCCTTTTAATATTTTTTTACAGCGAACAGGTTTAAAAAAGTTCTTTAAAGAAATTCAATTAGTTGATGATATGGCATGGGGACATGATGTTGCTAAGCAATGTGA
>ENA-ORXI01003474-ORXI01003474.1-sediment-metagenome-genome-assembly--contig:-NODE-3474-length-10574-cov-12.073259_pt1 | contig 10574 bp, 6 predicted proteins | sample MGYA00237861_ERZ511468 | MGnify/ENA primary metagenome ERZ511468 (study PRJEB26299, sample SAMN06266213) | sediment metagenome | isolation source: Hudson Canyon methane seep mesocosm | place...
TTTTACGAGAATATTCCTGTAGCTCACGTTGAAGCAGGCTTAAGAACCGGAGACCTAAGCGCTCCATTTCCTGAAGAGGCAAACCGTTCACTGGTTGGCCGAATTGCAACTTACCACTTTGCACCAACCGAGACTGCCAAACAAAACTTACTCACTGAAAACGTGAAGGAAAGTAATATTTGGGTAACCGGTAATACCGTGATTGACGCCCTATTATCGGTAAAAGAAAAGCTTCCAAGTATACAAGCTGAATACTGGAATTCGGCACTAGGTAAAGAAACAGTAGACAAAATTCTCAAAAAAGAAGGCCCCTTTGTACTTATAACCGGGCACCGAAGAGAGAACTTTGGACAAGGCTTCCTAAATTTTTGTGAAGCTATCGCAGAGCTAGCGAATGAACACCCTGACTGGCTATTTGTTTACCCTGTACATTTAAATCCGAACGTTCAAAAACCAGTGTATGAACTGCTTAGCAAGCTAACCAACGTGTTACTTATTGAGCCAGCAGACTACCTACCCTTCGTTTGGTTAATGGATAAATCAGATATTGTATTAACTGACTCTGGAGGCATACAAGAAGAAGCGCCATCGTTAGGAAAACCTGTTTTAGTCACCCGTGATGTAACAGAAAGACCTGAAGCCATTGATGCAGGTACCGTACAACTTGTAGGAACAGATAAAGCCAAAATAAAGCAAAATCTCAATAACATTCTATTGAACAAAGACATTTATCAAGCAATGTCGAAGGCACATAACCCATATGGGGATGGTGAAGCTTGTAAACGTATAATTAACACATTAGTCAATTAAGATTGGTAATATGAATACTGCAAAAAGACTTATTTCAGGCTCTTCACTCAGGTTTATCACGTTAATTTGTAGTATTCTAATATCGATAGTTATGATGCCGTTCATCATTCACCAGCTAGGTGATAAGTTATACGGTGTTTGGATCGTGATAGCTTCAGTGCTCGGTTTCTACGGCCTTTTTGATTTAGGCATATCCAGTGCAACTCAGCGTTTTATTGCTTACGCTCTTGGCAAAAAAAATGAAAGTCATGCTCGCAATGTTTTTGTTACCTCTTTTTACCTCTTTGTACTGGTAGGCCTTATATCACTCATTATTACACTGGTAATTGCATTTTTTGGCGATTACTTTTTTGAACTTCAAGGTGAAACCAATAGTTTCCGTACAGCAGTGATTATAATGGGAGTGTCTATGGCTATAGGCTTTCCCTTTATGGTCTTATATGGCGTGCTAACGGCCTACTTACGCTACGACATGGTGAGCTACGTTCAGTTAGGTAAAACTATAATTAGACCGCTATTAATGGCATACGCCCTATTAAGTGGTTACGGTATTGTGGGTATGGCCTGTGTCACGCTTATTGCTGATGTTGGTGCATCTCTAATATTATTTGTGTTAACAAAAAAAGTGGCTCCATGGGTAAGTGTACACTTCCGGTATATAACACGATCAGAAATAAACGCCCTAGTCAGTTTTGGAAAGTTCAGCCTTTTAGCCTCCTTTGGGGACAAACTTAAAAACAACTCAGATAGCATAATTATTTCCTCAATTATAAGTGTCTCAGCAATAACCCCTTACCAAATAGCCTATCAGATTTGTAATTATTTTTTTCAAATTATGATAAGCCTAGTAGGTGTGATGACACCCGTTTTTACACGCCTTTACGCAAGTGAAGAACATGAAGAACTTAATAAACAGTTCCTATACTCTACAAGAGTGGCAGCCCTCATTGGGGCTCCTATTGTGGGGGGTATTGTTTGTTTCGGTGATGCTTTAATTTCACTTTGGATAGGTGAAGGTTATGAAAATGTTTACCCATTAATGCTAATTTTAATTGCAGGACTTCTTTTTAACGGGATACAAATTCCAAGTATTCACGCCCTTTATGCAGTTGAAAAGCATAAATATTATGCTTATCTGAACTTTTTCGAAGCGGCAATTAATATTTCAGTTAGTATCACATTAGTCAAAGTGTTTGCTTTAGGGCTCACAGGCATCGCAATAGGAACTCTTATATCACTGGTATTATCTAAAATAATTATTCAGCCTATAATTATAACCAGAGTTCTCCAAATAAATTTAGCAACCTATTATAAAACACTGCTTAAGCCCATTATTTTAATTTCTTTACCAACAATGCTTTGCGTATTTATCCAAAATACCTATTTTATCAGCCTTAATATTCTTGAGTTCATTGCTGGCGGCGTGATTTACGTTATCTGCATATTCCTATTTAGTTGGTTATTAATATTCGAAACTAAAGAAAAACAATTAATCTTAGGCATAATAAGAAAGACCTCTATTTAACCTATCAATTTTTGACACGTACTGTTTTTAGGACAGTATCTAGCGCATTCCTTTTTTTCAATTCTGAAGCACGACGACCAAGGGTTATTGATGGTAGCTCAATATATCTATACGTGCATTTCGAAAAAATATAACTTCCAATGAGAGAAAAAGAAAGAATAAAAGCTAGCTTAGAGTTACCACTCATAACCTCTAGGTTAATCAATAGCAGTGTTGCTGCACCGATAAATATCATATGAAAAAGATAAATACTATAAGAAATCTCCCCATAACTATGAATAAAATCTAGAAACCGGTTTTGACTTATAACTGGTTTGGCAAATAATGCCAAAGCAACAGAAACTAATGCAAGAATGCCATAAACATTCCATTTATCAGAGATGAAGGGGATCATATCAGGTACGACAACAATACCTGCTCTTATAGAGCCGGCTAATACAATAACAAAAATAAAAGCAGTAAGTGCTAATTTGAATGCTATTCTATATTTTATTTCTTGATAGATTTTTGCTAAAAACACACCACCGAAAAATGTAAACCCCATCTTAAACACTTCATATCTATCAAGTTCAAATGGCGAATTTCTGTATAAATAGTATAGAAAGCTACCGACTAGGACAGGGGCAATAAATTCAAGATACCTATTTTTCATAAACAACAATACAAATGGTAAAAGCAAATAATATTGAAACTCAACAGGTAGTGACCAATAAGGCCCGTTAAATAGTCCGCTAGGCCCAGTTATATTAAATGTTAAAGAAAGGTACTGGAAAATATTATAGACTGTATATTCTCTTAAAAATTGAGCAATCCAAAGGCTGTTATCAGCAAAATAATAATACCTAAACACCTCAATAAATAATAAATATACAAGCAAAGAAATAGCAAAAGCAGGCCATATCCTCATAAATCGTTTGAGATAAAAACCTCCAAAATCACCAATGCTATTTACCTTTTTGAAACTACTTAGATATAACGTACAACCACTTAACGCAAAAAACAGGTAAACCCCATAAGTTCCTAAGTCTAGTAAACTGAAGGGGAAAAAATTACTAGCTTCATCATGTGGATAATACTTAACTTCAGAAGCTCTGATTGAATGAGATACCACTACAAAAAATGCTGCAATAGCTCGCAGCCAAGTTAAGGATTCAAGATATTTACTGCCCATTAAAGTTTTCCAACAATCAAAATTCATAAAAAAGTTTACAAAGCATTTTACCACTTTTCTAATTATGCGTATCCCCTAGATTTAAATATCTAAATACTTAGCTTTTTATTATTTTTTTAATATCATTTTCAGTCCCCTCTTTTCTACTTATAACCGTGACCACAGAACAAACGTATTACCTTTAACAAAACTAAGAACGCTCACCCAAATAAAAGTATATTTAGTTTTTAATTACTAATATCAATGCAGATATTCTATACAAAACTGCATCAGTTTACTGTAAAATTGATATTTTGGCATACATGGATTAAACGTATCTAACATCATGAAAAAACAAGGAATTCTTTTTTCCGTACCCTGGGATATAAATAAGACTGGGGGAGTAAATCAAGTTGTTACAAATTTAATTCAAGAATTACATGAAGAAGACTCTTACCAACCAGTAGTTCTTATCCCTAGCTGGGGTCATTTACTCCCCAAAGTACACACTAAAGACGGTACAGTGTATGTCAGAACCCAGCTAAGACCAAAAATTATTGACGAGCAAGATAGCTTCATTAATAAAGTGAAATTTTTCATTTGGTTTCCATTGTTTTTGATTTCGTTTATTGCATTAAAAAAGAAATATAATGTTAAAGTACTTAATGCACATTACCCAGTTACTTCTTTCTACCCTCTTTTTTTAGCCGCCCACTTAACTAAATGTAAGATCGTTTCTTCTTTTCATGGGACTGATATACAAGAGCTAGCAAATTCAAAAGGGGGCTTTCGGAAAAACTTAATAAGAATGATTAGTTTTTCAAATGAAATAGTATGCTGCTCCAATAAGCTTCGATCCAAAGCAATAAAACAGTTACCAACAATAAAAACAAATATCTTCCATTGTATTTATAACGGAATTAACCCAAAACAAATTGATAAGTCTTTGCATTCAGTTTCACAACTGCCACAAAAATACATTCTAACCTTAGGAACCTACGCCCCCATAAAAGGCCACGATGTATTAATTAAAGCATTTAAAGAGTTCACCCATGCTTATCCAGATGTGCATTTAGTCATCGCAGGACGTAAAACTGAACACGCAAAAAAAACATCAGACTTGATTAGTAGCTACAACTTAGAAAACAAAATTACATGCCTGTATGATTTAAGCCACCCAGAAGCCATGTATGTACTCAAAAACTGTTTTATTTTTGCATTCCCCTCAAGGAATGAAGCCTTTGGTATATCTTTAGTAGAAGCAGGATATTTTTCAAAACCGATAGTTGCCACTCAGGTAGGAGGTATACCGGAGGTCATAATTAATAATGAGACAGGAATACTAGTTCCTACAGAAGACCATAAGGCCCTTTCCAAAAAAATGACATTCATTTTAAACTCACCAGACACAGCCAAAGAAATGGGAAAAAGTATGAGAGTAAGGGCTTTAAAAGAGTTCACATGGAAAAAAGCAATATCAAAATATCATACTATATGGGGAACGAAATGAAGCGACTTAAAATCCTCTGGTTATCTCACCTAATCCCCTACCCGCCTAAAGGTGGAGTACTACAACGAAGCTATAATCTGATTAAGGAATTAGCCAAATATCATGATGTGTATTTGTTAGCTTTTAACCAAAAAGATCTAATAAGGCCGCTTTTTGATAATTATGAAGAAGGCATAAAAGAAGCAGATACAGAACTGAATAAGTTTTGTAAAGAATATAATTATCTCCCTATCCCTTGTGACGAAACCACTAATGGAAAAACAAAGTTAGCGCTATCAAGCCTCTTCTCTCCCTCCAGTTACACAATCAACTGGCTAAAATCAAGTGAAATGGACTTGAAAATAAAGGAGATAACAGGTCGAATCAATTTCGATATAGTCCATTTTGACACTATAAGTTTGGCGCCATATCTTAATAATTTTAAAAACGTTAAGACAGTTCTCGACCATCATAACATTGAATCGTCAATGTTATTCACTAGAACAAATAAAGAAAATAATTTCATAAAGAAGTTTTATTTTTTTCAAGAAGCCATTAAATTAAGATATTACGAGAAAAAATTGTGCAAAAAATTTGACCTGAATATAACCTGCTCGGATATTGACTTAGAAAGACTTCTTAAAATTTCGCCCCAAATTAATGGAGAAGTTATACCTAACGGCGTCGACATTGAATTCTTTTATCCGAAAAATGTAAAGAAAGACAAAAACTCACTCATTTTTGCTGGTGGTTTATCTTGGTACCCTAACGCAGATGCAATGAGTTATTTTTCACGTCAAATCTGGCAAAAGTTGAAATCTTACAATCCATCAGTGGTAATGAATGTTGTAGGAAAGTCCCCATCAAAAGAACTTGTAGAATTAGCTAAAATTGACTCAAACTTTAAAGTTCACGGTTTCGTTGATGATGTCAGGCTATATATTGATAAGGCTCAAGTTTATGTTTGCCCAATAAGAGACGGTGGAGGCACAAAGCTTAAAATATTAGATGCACTTGCCATGGGATCAGCCGTCGTTGCTCACCCAAAATCTGTTGAAGGTATTGAAGTGGTAGATGGTGAAAGTGTGCTATTAGCAGAAACACCGGAGCAGTTTTGCACTCAAATACAAAAGTTAATTACAAACGAGGAGCTAACAAATAAGCTATCTGAGAATGGCAGGGCTTTAGCTGTTGAAAAATATTCCTATCTTGAAATTGGCATTAAACTAGCTAACGAGATGGAAAAACTCATGGGGGAAAATAAATGAATAAGTTTCTCTCAAAATATTTTTTCTACTTACCTGTAACTATTATGAAAGGGGAATTAGTATTACCTTATATGCCATCATACAGAAAATTCCAGACCCTTCCAGCAGAAGAAATAGAAAAACAGCAGCTTAAGAAACTCCAATCAATAGTAAAGCATGCTTATACAAACTCTGTTTATTATAAGAATGAATTCGATAATAATGGAGTATCACCCTTAGATATTAAAACTCTTCACGATATAAAAAAATTCCCACAAATAAATAAGAATGACCTCATTAATTCTATTAATGAGATTTCAGTAAAAAAATGGAGCCTTTTCAACTCCAGAAAAACAACAGGGGGGTCGACAGGACAAGCTGTCACGCTAGAAAAAAACCCCTCAGCATTAGCTAGAGAAAGAGCTGCTACATGGAGAAGCTACGAATGGGCTGGAATAAGCATGGGGTCATCTCAAGCCAGATTTTGGGGGGTTCCACTTAACAGCTTAAATAGCTTCAAATATAAAGTGATAGATATTATTGCTAACCGTAAGAGATATTCTGCCTTTAGCATAAATGACTCCCAACTTTTTACATATTACAAAAGCATAAATAAATTTAAACCTGATTATCTTTACGGCTATGTCTCCTTTTTAAATGAATTCGCAATTTTTCTAGAGAAGAAAGAATTAACGCTGCCCAGATCAGTTAAATCAGTAATTACAACATCAGAAGTTCTGACTGAAGACTCAAGAAAAAACATTGAAGGGGCAACAAACCTGAAGGTCTATAATGAGTATGGCTGCGGCGAGGTGGGGTCTATAGCCCATGAGTGTGAACATGGTAGCATGCACATTATGGATGATAACTTGCTTGTAGAGATTGATGATAGCGGCTTTAACGATAATGAAGGCGAGATTATTGTCACTGACTTTTTTAATAGAGCAACCCCACTCATAAGATATCGATTGGGTGATTTTGCAAGGCTCTCGAACAAGCCCTGTGCATGCGGTAGAGGCTTAAGAGTATTAGAAAAAATCCATGGTCGAGCCTACGACCTTATTTATGATTCAGAGGGTAATAAAGTCCACCCTGAATTCATTATGTATATTTTTGAAGATGTCAAAGAGAAGTTTAACTGCATTGAACAATTTCAATTTATACAAGTAAACAACTTAACATATAATATAAAGATAATAGAAAAAAGTAATTACGTAAGCGAAACGGTAGAACCTTATATCATTGAAAAACTGAATACAAAAATATCATCTCACTCAAAGATAAGGTTTGAAAAGGTCAACAAAATCGAAAGAGAAAAATCAGGCAAAATTAGAGTTATTAAGTCTGAATTATAAATTAATAGAGCCAAATTTTAAAAGGTATAATTTGGCTCTATTAAAAATTATTTCACCTCTAAAACAGGAGCTGCAGGTGGAATAAGAAATCGGCTAACTTCTGGTCCGATAACATCATTATCTGTAATATAGGCACCAATCACGCCACCATTGATCCCCATAGTTTTTGCTGGGGATTGGGGCTGAAGGCGATAATTATTAACTTCTTTATTTATAAACAACGGATCTTCAACTGCACTGTGCTCATCTGGCCCTGGTGCACTTACGTCAATGGTAAAAAGAGCTCCATCAAACCCACTAACCTGCCACTCACTCAAAGAGTTAAATACTTTCTTTTCATTCGAGTAAACACCAACTTGAGCCACGAAGTTAGGGAAGTATAGATTATAGTCACTTAAAATTAAGCCAGGTGCTTTTCTAGTTCCTGGATCTGTAAAAACGTGTTCCTGATAATAAGTATTAATTCCAGGTTTATCAACAAGTATGTTGTTGTAGAATTCAACTTTATCAAACCCACGAATACCAAAGTCAGCCCCTATTACAGTATTATTGTAAACTTTCAAGCCTGTACTTTGAGCTTTCGATTGATAACTATGATCATATATAAATAGGCCACTGTTATAAACAACATTATTATAAACCTCAGTCCCATTATGAAAACCGGTAATAGGTACTGTTTCATTCGTATTAAAGTATATCGCCCGATCAGTATCGTGAATTAAATTTTTTCTAAACACTCCGCTTTTTTGAGTCGAATCAGCTGGAGTTTTATGAAAAATACCAGAATACGAATCAAAAAATTCATTATTTTCAATAATAACATTATGCATTTCGTAACTCAGAACACCAGCAGCATTACCATTATGCTCCCCAGCTACTCTTATATTGTATATAATATTGTTTGAAATAGTTGAGTGGCCAACGTAATCCATTCTTATACCAGCAACATTTGACCCTGAGCCACCATCTATACCATGTATCAGGTTTTCATCTAAGATTAGATTTGAGTTTTCAGTTCCACTACCGCTTTTTACCCAAATTCCTGACCCATTACAGTTACGAATTTCAAATCCTTTTATCTGAACATATTTTATGCCATACAACGTAATACAAGGACTTTCAAAATTTGTATCTAAGACAACACGCTCATCAGGGTAAGCCACATACGAAATATAGTTGCCCGCAGAACCTGAATTTTTAGGTCTTATACCCCAAATTTTTGTACTACCGTCAATGGGGTCAGGCTCACTGTAAATGCCTTCTCTTACATAAACTATTTCACCAGCAACAAGAGTTTGTGCTGCATGCTGTATTGTAAGCCAAGGACCACTACCGCCTTCATTCACTAACTTACCATCATTGTTATCAGAACCACTTGTACTTACATAATATGCACCAGCTACTACATCATTTGCAGTTACATTTTGATAGATTGATAAAAAAACAATAAATAGTACTGATAGTAATCCTTTCTTACCATCATAAAATTTATTCATCATAAGATCCTTACTAGTTAATCTTGATTAATAATTTAATCGAGTTTGTAACAATATAAACTGCTATTTGTCTGTTAGCCAATTTAAATACTGACGAATATCACATACATACATTTAATTACTTTAATTACTTTAATTACTCTTATTTTTACAAAAAAGAATAAAAAAAGTTGAGCTAAAATGGTATACCCAGATAAGACTTACAATCTATTGATAATTGACTCATATAAATTATTTTGATTTACTCTGGAGAAACTTTGCCTAGTAGAGAGTTTTGATGAAAAAGATTTATTTTCATGAACATAAAATAAATACAACTCTTCAAGTGTAGTCTTAATATGCTGCTTATCTGAAAGTGAAACCCTTCCAAATCCGTTATCGCCTATCAACTTAGCGCTATCACTATTCATTTCAGATATTAGTAAGATCTCTTTACATACAGCAATCTGATCAAATGTTTTTGCTGGAATCTGCATGGGTTGATTTTGAGCAAAGTTGACCAATACATTACTACATAATGATTTTTTTGTTACTTCATCTTGAGAAATATGGCCGTGAACCTGAATAACATCACCAAGCCCTCTTTCACTTACCCAGTCAACAAGGTTAACTCCATTCCAAGATTCACACTGGCCATATAAGTCAAAAATAAATTTATTTCGTTCTATTATATTTTCAATTACTAATTCATATATAGCTTCAAATAAGGGTATAGGGTTTCTATTCATATAAAGAGCCCCTGCATACAATAACCGGAGCTCTCCTGATAGAAGAGTAGGCTTGTCTGGTAAAGTAGTATCGAACCCATTGTATATAAGCTCTAATTTATCTTTAGATGCAGGAAAATTACGTTCAATTTCTAATAATAATGACGGACTAGTACAGACTATACAGTCTGCCTGATTTATGTATTGACGCTCTAAAGCATCTTCGATATCACGACGCCATTTACTAATACACCAAGGGTAGATCTCATCCCAAATTGTAATAGGGTCTCTCAGGTCCATGACCCAGCGAGCACCAAATAGTTTTTTGGCTAATAAACCCAACAAGTGAGCATTGCTAGTTGGACCACTCGTGACAACTATATCAATTTTTTTTCGCTTGAGCTTGAATAACAACAGGACAACGGCAGACAAAGCCACCCAACTTTTAGATGCATCTAAAAGGGATTGTGCCGACAGCACATAACGCCGAACCCTCTTGGCAAGTGACTCGTTTTCAAGGTCATAACTATCTTTGGTTAATTGAACAAATTTAGGGCCTGTAGTTTGTACCTCCGAATAATTAGGTGATAACAGCTTTTTTATATGCGCTTTGATACTTTTTAAAAAAAACCAAACAGGGTTAAGAATACCTGGGTGTTGGTAAATTGCTTTTACATCTAACGTCGAAGACAACAGAGAATCTGCCACCTTTAATTCGGTTTTCTTACAAATAACGGTTACGTTATTTTTTTCAGCAAGAGAACAGGCTAGCTTTGTTGGCCTACGGGCACCAAT
>ENA-ORXI01003475-ORXI01003475.1-sediment-metagenome-genome-assembly--contig:-NODE-3475-length-10571-cov-33.730132_pt1 | contig 10571 bp, 7 predicted proteins | sample MGYA00237861_ERZ511468 | MGnify/ENA primary metagenome ERZ511468 (study PRJEB26299, sample SAMN06266213) | sediment metagenome | isolation source: Hudson Canyon methane seep mesocosm | place...
GGCATTACAAGGGAGTTCATTAAAATTTCTGTTGATGATACCGGTGTAGGGTTATCTCGCGCGCAGCAACACTCAATATTTAGTGCTTTTTCACAAGCGGATGCAACAACAGCCCGAAATTTTGGTGGCACAGGGCTTGGCTTGGCCATTTCTAAAAATTTAATAGAACAGATGGATGGCAATATCAGTTTTGACAGTGAACTGGGTAAAGGCTCATGCTTTTGGTTCACTCTCCCTATTGAACTGCCCGAACAGGAGCGTAGAAAAGAAACCTTAGATCAATTAACGCATAGAAAAATACTTTGCCTCGAAGCAAGAGAAGCACCACGTTTAGCTATTGAGCATTTATTCCGGTCATGGGACCTGGATTTTCAATTTGCAGATTCAAATACACACCTCCTTTCATTAGCAGACCAAGCGAACAAAGAAAATGAAACTAACTGCATCAGTGTATTATGCCTTGACCGCAATGAGCTGAACCAAATAGAAAGCAGTAAAATCATTCAACAGCTCAATGAGCTTGACCAAAAGGTTCTTCTAGTCACCCCTACTTTGGAGCACTACGAACGAAACACGCTCCAATATGCTAGCTCGCACTTAGTAAAACCACTCACCCGAACTCGTTTTTATCACGCACTCCTAGAGCTTTATTCAAATACATACAAGCACCAGTTTGAACAAATCATTGAGCCTAATACAACAACATTAGTACCGACCTATACCCAGCCACCACTACAACCATCACATTCGATACTGGTCGTAGATGATAACGACATTAACCTTTCATTAGTGATATCGATACTTGAAAGCTTTGGAATTCAGGCCGATTCAGCGCGAGATGGGTTTGAAGCGATCGAACAATGCAAAAAACATGTCTACCCACTCATATTCATGGACATCCAGATGCCTGGAATGGATGGTAGCGAAGCAATGAAAAAAATCCGTAAGCTTGATGATCAGTTCTTACAAACAACGATAATCGCACTCACGGCTTACGCCCTCCCCGAAGAAAAAGAGACTTTTCTACGACAAGGATTTCAGCGCCTAATAACGAAACCTATCGATGAAACAAAATTGCAATCAGCGATCACTGAATTTATTCCTTCGCTGTGTAAACCAGACGAATCACTTCCCGACGTTCAAACGCACAAAGAGAACCCAGCAAGCGAAACGTCATCAAACCAGATAAAATCAAACACTGAGGATGACGAAAAAAATATTGATAATAATATTGTCGATTTTGCTGAAGGATTGAAACTAAGTAATGGCAACCCAGAACTAGCCAGCACCTTTCTAGAAAAATTCTTGGTATCATTACCTGATGAACACACAAAGATCGAACATTTACTCGCTGAAAATGACCTTAAAACAATGGAAGATGTCGTCCATAAGTTACATGGAGCTTGTCATTACTGTGGTGTACCAAAGCTTAGAACGGTCGTTCAAAACACTGAACATAAATTAAAGACCCTTCACAAAAGCACCAGCGACGTCACTATTGATCACGATATAAGAGCATTGCTCAGTGAATTAGAAAAGCTTATACAATGGAGTGAAGCAAGAGGAAACACATGGAAAACACAGTTTATTTCTTCTTGAAAAAACAGATGCACGCAAAGTCCAGCTCAAAGTACCAGAATTACAGTAATATCACAGAATCCAGAGTATAAAGGTGTATAGTAACTTCCTTGCTCATTTTTTTGTCAAACCATCAGGGTTATATTAACTTTTTTAAACAGCAGGCACATTCACGTTATGCTAACAAAATCAATTCAGCTCATTCATATTCTATTCTTCAGCATTCTGCTTCTTGCATGCGGTAACGCAGGTATAGGAGGTGGCGAATCAAGTGCTGACGGGTCTGATGGCAGTAGCGGGACAGTTCCTGATGATGATACGGACCTGAACAGAAAGTCAGTGATTGGCCTTCGAATTGAAGTAAATGATGAAATGCTTGCTAGCTGGAAAAGCGATTTATTTAATGCCTTAACCCCTAAAAAAGCATATGCCTTAGAAGGCGTCACGGAACGAAACAATCTATCAATTCATCGAATTTCAGTTGTATCACTAGACCATAACTTTGAAGAGCGTCCGAGTAGCGCAACGCCAAGCCCTAAAGTAGAGAAACGGGATGAAGGCGGTTATAAACTACGCTTTAATGAGTTATATGTTGAACAAATCGATTTAGTCATCAAGGTAAAATTCGCAAATGACGCGGTAATTTATGCCCCCTTGTACCCACTAGCCAGTGAGAGTGAGTCAATCACAGTCAATGTTGCATCACACTACGTACTTAAGAAGTTATTCGACACCCTTGATACGCCGGAGGACTTGGACGCTTTGCTGCCATGCGCCGCGAGTGACTGCCCAAACCAGTTTCTTGCAAAAGCGAAATTATTACAACAAATAAGCAAAACAGCACAAGAATATGAAATCACAATTCCTAGTACCTCTGATATTGATGATGCACTAACCCTGCTTGATAAAAAGGTAGATTTTAGAACTCATATAGAAGCGGCAGTGGCTGAAATTTCTCGAGATACCTCCCCCATAAGTAAAGGCACACCAAGAGCATTCGCTATTACCGACGGCAGCACGCTTAGCCGCTTAACGACAAGCACCCAATATAATAGCCTTTGGTTTGCTATCTCACTCAATAACCTTCTGCCTGAAAATGAAAATCATGAAGTGCTGATTGCCACTGAAACGTCTATTATTGTGCCAGAAAGTAAATTGGGAAATACCCTTCCAATTTACCCTAACTACAACCAAACAACCTATTTGTTTGATACCCGAACAGAGCTACTGACATCCGACATTCCTTTTACTCGAACAAATCTATCAATCGCTCAAAATACTGCATTTACGCTTAAAGAGCCTAATAATGATCCTGACCTGATTAATAGTTTTAGCTCGTTACTTTCTGATTCTTACACCTCCACAGAGGGGTTCATTCTTAATGAGCGCATCGTCGAGCAAGCAATCCCCCAAGCAGAAACGGTGGGTTGGCAGTTTAACCCTTTATTCAGCAACCTTTATCATGCAAATGAATATGAACCTGATGACACTACTGGCACCCCTGACACAGAAACACCTGACTATGGTGTCAGCCCAACTTGGTTGTTAGGATCCAACTACAATACAGGGGGCAGTTTTGAGCTCACAAAAAATAATGATAAGTTTGAACGCGGTAGCCAAATCGAAGACTTAAATATATTTTCCTGGGAAATACATGGGCAGGAAACAGACACCAGCTTTTCTATTAACCAACTTAATGATAAAACATATGGTGTTATTAACTATTCCTTAAATTTAGAAGACGGTAGCTTTATAAATAAAGAGAAGATACTAGAGCTTTTTGCTGAAACCGAACAATGGAATATAAATGGCGGGACAGTCAGCATAAGTCAGCCTTCGACACATTATCGTAGTTACACACTTAAGCGAGATAAAGATAACGCTGTACAAGGTGTGAATGAAGTAAATAATATTTCAGCGACCAGTCATAGCATTTCTACAGTCAAAACGAATGAGTCATCTCAAGAAGCTCCAAGTGGAAAAGAAGAAATACAAGGTTTGTTGACTTTAGATGGAGGAGCTTTTGCCCCAATTGGGCATTCAACTCAAGATGGCAAGCATCTGGCTTTCGTATTTCAGAGAGGGTTTGGAAAAGATAATGAGGATCGAGGAAGGGGCATTACTATCGCAACTGAGCTTAGATCCCAAACAGCGACCCCCAGATTTTCTGAAGAAGGCGATCGCTATAAATTACTGGGAAATAGTTTTGGCATCACTACGGCTGAAAATAGTTTAAAAAACTTGAATAATTCCATATTAATCTTAACTGACGAAAACTCAGGCTCAAATGAATGCCATGCAACACTGCAAGAATCATCAAGTTCGCTGACTCATACGGTCGGCGATGAAATTGGTGAAAACACATTATCAGCACCAGCATCCAACTCCTTGGCAAGTATTACTAGTACAACGTGTAATTTATCGGGCGGAGAGATTGAGATGATATTTACAGACAATAATAGTAAACAGCTAACGCTCAAAGGTTTTGTTTCTCCGCAAGATAAGAACGAAGTAACAAGTAGCTCTACTGTGCCAGGTAATGTTATTACATTATTATGGGTTCAAGATGATAACCTAGGCCTTGTTTTTGCTAATCGAGACCAACAGCTAAGCCCAACATTTGACTAGGTTATTCAGATGATAATGACTCCTGAAAAAAATGACTCAACAGTCACCGAAAAGGGGCTCATCAAAAAGATAAAGACCTCTCTCCGACTTGTCGGCAAAGAGGCAGTGTCACATGCTTTTATTTTATACTATACCTTACGCGCACCAGACACCCCTATTTGGTGTCGTACTGTCATTATCGGTAGCCTAAGTTATTTTATCAGTATGATTGACGGTATTCCTGACTTAACACCATTTCTTGGTTATACCGATGATATTGCAGTAATGGCTGCTGCCGTTGCAACCTTATCTCAATACATCACCCCGGAAATAAAATCTAAAGCAGATGAAAAAACAGGCCAACTGTTAGGAGAATAACTCTACATTCACCTAAAAAATACGCACGTGCGCTCAACTTCTTGAATTTGTATGAACCGACAGTTAGAATCTGAAAAAAATTCAGGGTCTGATCATGCTTAGTTTTCTTCCGGAACGCCTTAAAGGCACCATCATTTTATTATTGGTTATTTTTAATACTATTTTCTGGATGCCCATATTAATCGTCGGCGCATTTTTGAAATTATTAATTCCACTCCCCTTCATAAAAAAAACAGCAACGAGAGTTCTAATTGCCAGCGCTACCAATTGGGTATCTCTAAATAGTTTCTTCATGACTATTTTCCTTAAAATAGAATGGGATATTACAGATATAGACGATTTAAGTAGACACGATTGGTATTTTGTAAACTGTAACCATCAGTCATGGTCTGATATTCCAATCACACAGAAAATTCTAAATCGTCGTATCCCTATGCTTAAGTTTTTTCTAAAAAAAGAGCTAATTTGGGTACCGATTATTGGTGTTTGTTGGTGGGCATTAGATTTCCCTTTTATGAAACGCTACTCTCTTGAACAAGTACGTAAAAATCCTCAACTAGCAGGTAAAGATTTAGCTACCACACGTAAAGCGTGCGAAAAATTTAAAGAAACGCCGGTCTCTGTCTTTAATTTTTTAGAAGGCACACGATTCACTCAAGAAAAACATGACAAGCAACAGTCGCCTTTTACAAATCTTCTTAAACCTAAAGCCGGTGGTGCTGCTTTCGTACTAGGTAGTATGGGAGAGCAAATGCACACGATGCTCGATATCACGATTATTTATCCCGATAAAGATATTGGCCCCTGGGACTTATTTTGTGGTCGAATAAAAAAAGTGGTCATCCATTTTAATAAAATTGAAATCCCAAAAGAATTTTTGGGTAAAGATTATTCAACAGACCCTACATTTAAAGCGAACTTCCAAGTCTGGTTAAATAAAGTCTGGTCAGATAAAGATGCATTAATCACTAAACTTAAAAAACAACATAATGTTTCATAGTTCAACAAGTAGGTGATGTCTCACTATAGAGACACCACCTGCCTGATAAGTCATTCATGCTGTTTTCTGTAAACTATCCATTATTAACTGCTCATATTCGGGCTGGCCTTTTGTTTGATGAATCAATGAAACCCTTTCAATGATTTCTTTTAAGCCATCATCCATAGTCGCATTTTGTTCAAACAAGTCACATACAGAGTTTCGTCCTTGCTCAAGATGATTTTTTAATATTCCTTCTTGTTCTTCCGTTAATAGCAAGGTCATAATTGAATCTTCAATCGACACAGCCATATGGTCCACCACATTAGCAATGTTCTTGGTAAGCTCTTTATAGTCAACCCCCAGCTCGTAAATCGCTTCCTGCATCTTAGACAATAGGTCTTCTTGCATCTCTCTTTCTTGAAGCAAGCTGGCTTGAGTATCCAAAGCTTCAATTCTAGCCTCCACCCCCTGAAGCAAAGCAAAAATATTATCTTTAATCACGCCGTATTTAACTTCATCATCTAAAGGCATATTCTTGATTAACAGTGAAGTCCCGCCATAATTCACCACAGTACGATAACCAAAATCGTAGAAACGGCCTTTATCTTTTAACTCATCCAGAAGCTGTGATTCCATTGCTCGCTCCATGCCGTTTGCTTCCATATTTTTTATTACGAAACGACCACGCATTTGTAAACTACCATTCAGCCCATAATGATTTAGACTTTGAAAAAATAACTGACCTAGCTGATCAAAATTCTCACACTGATGGCTATCTAGTAAGAATTGAATGTTAACGCCAAGATCACTGGTATTACACATCGCAGCCATTGCAACATCGGTAGCTGCTTTAAGCTGGTCTTTAAGCTGTCTATTGGCAATACCATTATAAATAAGGCTTTCCAGGCGCTTCTCAGCGACATCAAAAGATTCTTGAGTTGAAATACAGTCATCTGCACCTAATTCATAAGTAGCTAGCTGTGTATCGAGCTCTGTCTTCTGTGTAAAAACTACGATGGGAATATCTTGTAATGCAGGCTCATCTGATTCTTTAAGTTGCTTTAATACCGGGAATTCCCCTGCAGTACCCGAAACACTCTCAATACATAAAATCTGGAAATTATTCTCTGATAACATCGATAATAATTGCTCAAATTCATAGCAGTGTGTAACGTCAAAATGAGCTTCGAATTTTTGATGAAAAATACTTGTTTCTACTGATTTTCTTGCAGGATTGTATGTAATCACTTCATACTTATTATCCACGGCAAACTCCCTTCATCCGTCCATAATTGGAAATTTACAACCTACATAAATATCAAAACAGCTGCATAAAGAGGTCGTATATCTAAATTAATATAGGAAGGAATTGACTATTTTACAAACAATCAGACATAAAAAAACCGGGCTAGTGACCTAGCCCGGCTTTTAGTTTTCTAAGCAATCAACTCTAGGCTAACGCTTTCCTGAACGACGTAATGCCGCTGGGGTAAAGTCTTTCGCTTTAAACCGCTTTGTGAAGTCATAACGAACAGCTTCTTCATTCGCTAACCCTGATGATATATACCGCTTTGACAGTAAATCATGAACAGTTTCAATAGTTGTAAAAGGAGCGCCTACATCGTAAAAGAACTTACTAAGAGCTTCCTGATAGCGCCATAATTCTCCACGCCCATCATAATAATCTGATGCAATAATTGCCCATGAGTCTTCTTCGATATAGAACACACGCTTAGAATAGATATGTCGTTTATCTGACTTCAAAGTACCCGTCACTTTCCAAACACGACGTAACTCAGAACGGATATAGTCAGTATTAAGGTGCCCTGCCAATACAACATCTTTATACTTCAAGTTTTTGTCATCAAACTTATAAGTATTGTAAGGTATATATAACTCTTGCTTTCCATCTAAAGTCCAATTATAGCGATCTGGTGCACCATTATAGCCATCAAAGTTATCAGCCGTTCTCAAGCCATCTGATGCAGTACCCGGCCCATCATATCCGACCTGAGGTGCACGACGAACACGTCGCTGACCAGAATTATAGATCCAAGCTCTACGAGGTTCTCTAACCTGATCAATTGTTTCATGAACCAAAAGCACATTACCGGCTAATCGAGCTGGCGCTGTCACCATTTGCTTAAAATAAAAGAATACATTTTCATCTTTACTTTTTGCAAAGTCTTTTAATTCAAAACGGCGTGAGAATTCCTCATAAAACCTAACGGGAGCAAAGCTACCATTTTCTGTTGGAGTTACTTGAACTGAGACGCGATTAAAGTGCCCCCCACGATTTCGCATAATATGATTCCACAACAATTCAATTGGTTGTTTTGGAATAGCAAAAGGCACTAGACCTTTCACATTTTTTAAGCCATTTCCATTGTCTATCATTTCAGCATTTAAGGCATTTTCTTTTGCAAACGCCGCAATTTTGTCAGAATAAGATACTGAACGCCGAGTTGGATATACATTAATCTGATAATCACTATAAAGCGTTAGCATCCTCTTTTGGCCATCAGTCAGCTTGTCAGCATACTGAGCCATATTGTCTTTGCTAATCACAAATTTTACTTTATCTTCTGGGTAAGGGTCAGGGTAAGGCTGACCAACAACATAGCTTGCTGGGGCTTTTATAATTCCACCCGTCCATTCAGGAATAGTTCCCTCTGCATTGCCTGCTTTTTCAGCACCAACAGGAGTAAGTTCTTTACCAAGTTTTGCTGCTTCTTCAGGTGATACTTTCGCCATCACATTGCCAGCATTTACACTCGCTGCAACAACCCCGATGGCACATAATGTTTTTATTAATTTCATTTAGACTACCTCGTCAAACCGAGCCAATGGGTTGTTAGAATGAATATGACACGCTAAGTGCAGCATTATCTCTATCAGAAATCGCATTAAGCTTTCCACCACCAAAGTAATTAGTGTAAGCAAAAGTAGCGCTATACTGGTTCAAATAATCTGCCCTTAATGAAAGCCCTACAGATTTTCGGCCTTCTATAAAGTTAGCACCAGGACCTGGAGCATGGCCTTTTACATCATGACTCCATGCCAATTGTGGTGTTAAGTTTACGCCAGCAAATACATCGTTGTAGAGTAATGACGTTCGCATTCTATAACCCCATGAGAAGCTGGTGACATAACCATCATTGTGACAGCCGCCCACTTTGTTTGTTTCTTGACAAACTGCCAAGCCTTGATCGGTTAAACCAAAATTGAGTTGATCAAAGCGACCATATCGAATGTCGCTGGTATCAGGTAAGTCATGAACAAATGTTCCGCCAACTTCACCCACAAATGTTAACCGGCTAGCCCCCATCACTTGGTCAACAAACTTGATTGCCGTCATTTGTAACTGAGAAACATCATACAGGTCAAAACCTTGCTGCGTGGCACCGAAGAGAGGTGCAGCTTCAGACAAATCAATTTGACCATCACCGTTTACATCATTACCCCGATTCTGAACAATAGGAGAAATAGGTATCGTTGGGTTCACCGTAGAGGTTTTTGCCAACGCTGCAGTCACCAAGTCAGGCGAGTTCAACTGGATAGGGAAGTTATGTTTGAAACTATACTCTCCCCCCAAAGAAATTCCACCAGGCCCTGTCGTGTTAAAACTCGTACCGAACATCTGAATTTTTTCAGGGTATTCAATAAAGTATTTTGCGCCAGTAACTGGATCTAATGACTCGGCAGTGGAAACGGAACCATCTCCATTAGCATCTTCTGCGACCTTACCGCTAACTAAAGGTGCACGGCTGTGATATTGAAGAAAGTAAAAACCAAACTCTGTTTCATTTAATTCTGCGGCATACCATCTTAATGCGACACCAAACTGGTCAGCATCGTCAGCCTCCTTATCGTTTATCCTTGGTAGCTGTGTTGGAAGGTTACCTGTACCATCTAAACCTAATCGGTTTGTTTGTTCAGAGACATGCCCCAGGGCATTCACCGGGCCACACCCATCGGCGACATAGTCAACCGTTGAGAAGAATGTTCCGCAATCATCAATTCGGGTCTTCTCATATTCTAACTGTACAAATGCTTCAAGGGTAATGTCATCCGTTAAACCTAATGAACCATAAAGCATATTAACCGGTATTAATGCATCTTTAATCTCTGCCCCTGGTGCTCTAATTGCGCCAATATCAACCGGGTTAATGACGTTAATACCATTGAAGATAAACGTACTCTCCCCCCAGCTGACAACCTGCTTACCTAATCGAATATTTAAAGGCGTGTCACCAAACCAATAATCTGCCCATACGTAGGCATCCATAATTTCAGCGCCCGAGGCATTTGCCTTACCGTCAGCACTTAAGTTTCTGGTTGGATTAATTCCATCATTCGCCCGACCTTCGTCTTTAAGCTCAAAGTCATACCAATATCTTGCACGAGCAAAGAAACCATAGTCTTCATAGGTTATGAGAAAATCCGTATTTCCTTTAACTATTTTGGAGTAGGTGTCACTTTTATCGAAATTTAAATTTCCATCATCACTATTGATGGAACCACCGTCACCACCATTACCTTGACCGACTAAATTACCACTTTGTTTCTCTAGTCGCCAGCTTGCACCCGCACTTAATGTGGTGTCCAAGCTTGCCTCCAAATCATTAACATAGAATTGAAAGGCGCTAGCAGGTGTTGACATCGAGGCAGCAATAGCCAAAGCCAAAGGCAGCTTGGCAAACTGTTGCAACCGCTGTGTGTTTTTCGTCATCGAACGCTACTCCGTTACATTGAAATTTTGCTGGTAAACTTTCATCAAGCTTACATATGCTATCTGTTCTTGTTTTATGCAAAGTAACGCTTTATCACTTTGCAAAAAAATACCTCGTAGCATTTGCTAAAGGCATTAATAAAACTAAGACCTATTTTTGTTTAATCACAAACAAGCTCTCACTACTCAAAAGTGAAAAGAGTGTTATTCCGCTTAAAAGAAAGCATAGACGCTATTTTGAGAATCAACCAACTTAAAATTAATTTTTTTCAATGAGATAGCGGAAGTACGAGC
>ENA-ORXI01003476-ORXI01003476.1-sediment-metagenome-genome-assembly--contig:-NODE-3476-length-10570-cov-10.770132_pt1 | contig 10570 bp, 4 predicted proteins | sample MGYA00237861_ERZ511468 | MGnify/ENA primary metagenome ERZ511468 (study PRJEB26299, sample SAMN06266213) | sediment metagenome | isolation source: Hudson Canyon methane seep mesocosm | place...
CCATCTTTTCTCACACTCTTATATTCAAAATCCTGCACAAATAATATAAGTGCAAGCCAAAAAACTGATAATACCGCTACAAAACAGACCATTAAAGGGAGAAACTGCACCCCTGGCACCTGAAACGCTACAGCAAATAACGCGCATGTCATCAAGACTTTTCTTGATTCGCCACTATAAAAGGACTGTACAATTTTTTTTGCACTCTTTCCCTTAGATAATGATATTCGATAAGCAAAATACAAATTCGGTAAAAAAGCGGTTAATCCACCAACAATTGCGGATATAGCCATACTTTCTGAACCGACGACTAAAAAAACCATACTCACACTGACAGCAATTGAAGCCTGCATAATCAGCACTTTAGTTATAGTTGAATAGCCAGATTTCTCTGTCATTACTTAACCTATAGAAAACAACCGAAAATTATAGCTTTTTGTCAACATTAAATCAAGTTACAAACCACATCAAACAGACAAGCCTTATATAAATAATCTATCAAATGTTCACTCACTCATAGAAATGATAAACTGCTAACAACCATCAAAAACACCCTTTCTGACTTTTTTAATACACCAAAGCCTTATGCCTCAAAACTCGCTTCGCGTACTTTTTTTTCTTTGCTGCACGATGACTTTCTCAACTTCTTTTTCTGACGACACGGCTTATAGAGTTTTGTATCCAGCAAAACTTCAACAGCAACTGTCCACAGCATTAAATGCCAAAGGTTCTAATTATAAAGCTAGAACGCGGCATATTATTGCTAACCAGCCTATTTACACCAACCGTCTCATTTTTGCTGATTCCCCTTACTTACTCCAGCACGCACACAACCCTGTCAATTGGTATTCCTGGGGTGACGAGGCTTTTGCTACAGCAAAACGCGAAAAGAAACCTATTTTCCTTTCTATTGGCTATGCCACCTGCCATTGGTGTCACGTTATGGAAGAAGAGAGTTTCGAAAACATTGAGGTTGCCAAAATACTCAACCAACATTTTATTTCTATTAAAGTAGACAGAGAACAGCACCCTGATATTGACGCCACATACATGACTGCCGTCACCTTGTTAACTGGACGTGGAGGCTGGCCTATGTCTTCGTTTATCACTGCCGAAGGCAAGCCTTTTTTTGGCGGCACCTATTTCCCCCAATCAGATTTTAAAAACTTATTACTTCAGATTAAATCGGCCTGGGTTACCCGACAGCAATCCATACAGAGCCAGGCAAATCGATTAGCGGATGCCGTTAAAAATGCAACATCATCTCAACACACTGTTACCACCTTAGAACAATCCGCTGTACAAGCTGCAATCAAAAGTATTTTAAGTCGCTTTGACACACAAAATGGTGGATTTAGTCCAGCACCCAAATTTCCCAACGAAACGATTTTATTACTGCTATTACAAGAAGCAGAACGAAATCACGACCCTAAAATAGTCAAGACGATAGAAAAAACCTTATCTGCCATGGCCAGCGGGGGCATTTATGACCAAATAGGCGGCGGCTTTCATCGCTATTCTACTGATTCACTGTGGTTAATCCCTCATTTTGAAAAAATGCTTTATAACCAGGCCTATCTGAGTAGAGTCTACTCCCAAGCCTACCGATTAACCGCAAAACCTTTATATGCTCGCATTGCCAGACAAACGTTAGATTATGTTATTCGTGATATGAGTAACGCAAAGGGCCTGTTTTATTCTGCAACTGATGCTGACAGTGAAGGCGAAGAAGGCACTTTTTTTGTATGGAGCAAAGATGAAATCAGACAACTGCTTCCCCCGAATGATGCACAATTTATCATTCAATTATACGGACTCACCCCAGCGGGTAATTTTGAAGGCAAGAACATATTCTCCTTGTCTCAGTCACTTCAACAATCTGCATATCAACGTGGCGAATCACTCAAAGACTTATTCGATTATCTAGACCCATTACTCGATAGCTTAAGAGTTCATAGAAATAAGCGCATTCCCCCGCTTACTGATAATAAAGTCATCGTTTCCTGGAACGCCATGCTTATTACCGCACTAGCCGAAGCCAGTGATATTTTAAACGAACCAAAATACCTCAATGCCGCCAAAACAGCTGCTATTTCATTATGGAACTTACAGCGCCCCAAACAACATCTGCTATGGCGAATAAATCTCAACAACAAACCATCCATTATTGCAAAACAAGATGATTACGCTCATTTCGCAGAAGCATTAATAACTTTATACGACCTGACAAACGAAATAGCCTATCTGCAAATGGCAGAAGAACTCACTATTGAAATGACCGAGCAATTTCTGGACACTTCATCAGGCACTCTTGCCATGGGTAAAGATCAACTATTATTTACCCAGCCTAAAGATGCCCATGATGGTGCCTTACCTTCTGGCAATTCAGTTGCCTTACGCATTTTTAACCGCCTATTCATGCGCACAGGAAAAGAGCAGTACCGTGACCATGCAACTCAGCTATTGCAAGCTTTTTCCAGTAACATTCTCCGCCAACCTACAGCGTATACTTATATGCTGAGCCAATTAGATGAATTAAAAAACGGGGAAACAAGCCCTCATCAATATGCCGCCCGTGGAGCCATTAAAGTTGATGCAAAAACTCATAAAACAAAAAACAATATTCATCAATTAAATATTCATTTTAAAATCAAACAGGGCTGGCATATCAATGCCCACATCCCCCTGCAAAAACAACTGATTGCAACGACCATTAGCCCGGTTAACAAACAAATATGGCAATTAACAGACATTAAATATCCGCAACCTGAAAGGGTGAAAACCAATTTCAACAAACAACCGTTGGCACTTTATCAGGGCAACTTTTCGATTTCAGCTAATCTTTCTGCAAAGGCAGGGTTTAAAATTGAACCCGTCAAGATTCATCTTAATTTACAAGCCTGCAACCAAAACAGTTGCTTAGCACCTGAATTAATCACCTTATATCTTAATCCAGCACAGGAAGTCTGATGCAGAAGTATATCTCCCTCATTGCCATCGCCATAGCTAGCTATTCCTTTGCCAATGCCAACGAAGCAATCAGCCCTGAACCGGAACAAACCCTGACTTTTCGCTTTGACAAAGTCCCATCAAAACAATCAAATATTCAGTTCAATAACCAGATTATTGAAGATCAAGTTCATAATTTATTTAACTTTTCATACATCTATAATGGTGCTGGCGTTGCTGTTGGTGACATAAATAACGACGGCCTAGCCGATATTTATTTTACTGGAAATCAGGTAAGCAATCGACTGTATTTAAATGAAGGTGACTTCAGTTTTCGCGATATAACCCAAAGCGCCTTTACTGATAAAGATAGCGGTTGGAAAAACGGCGTGACCATGGTCGATATCAACAACGATGGTTTATTAGACATTTACGTTTGCAGGTCAGGGCTCTATCAAAATACGACAGACAGGGAAAACAAACTTTATATCAACCAGGGAGACCTAAGCTTTACCGAAGAAGCCAAAAAATACGGCTTAAATGATACAGGCTTTTCAATCCAGGCCTATTTCTTTGACTATGACCGAGACAATGATCTGGACCTGTTCTTAATCAACCACCGCTATGACTTTGAAAATAACAACCTGGTCACTCCAAGAGATAAAATCCAATATGATGAGTTTAGCTCAGACCAGCTATATCAAAATAATGGCAACAACACATTCACCCGAGTGACACAAAAGTCTGGCATCCTGAATTATGCCTGGGGACTTAGCGCGGTTATTAATGATTTTAATAACGATGGCTGGGATGATATTTATGTCGCCAATGATTATGTAGAACCTGACAATTTATTTATCAATAATAAAGATGGCACTTTTACCGAAAGCATTGCCCAACACATGATGCACACTTCCTACTACAGTATGGGATCTGATCTTGCCGATATAAACAATGATGGCCTGCAAGACCTAATCGTACTGGATATGGTGCCTGAAGATCATATTCGTTCTAAACGATTAATGGCACCGATGAGTACTGAAAACTTCTGGCGCCTAATCGACAGCGGATTGCATTACCAGTATATGTTGAATACTTTGCAATTAAATCAGGGACACGGCCTGTTTAGCGAAATCAGTCAATTATCAGGTATTTCCAAAACAGACTGGAGCTGGGCACCATTATTTGCTGATTTTGACAATGATGGCTATTCAGACTTATTTATCACCAACGGTATAAAACGCGATATTACCGATAATGATTTCTTCAGTCGTCTGCGTAAAAAAACCGAAACAGCTAAAAAACCATTAAGTTTCAATGAAATGATTGCAGAAATGCCAACAAGCAAACAACGTAATTATTTATATCATAACCAAAAGAATTTAACTTTCAAGCAAGTCAACGAACAAGGCAACATTACAGAATTAAGCAATTCAAATGGCGCCGCCTATGCTGATTTTGATAACGATGGAGACCTTGATCTAGTCATTAATAATGTTGATGATCCAGCTTTAGTATACAAAAACAGCAGCAAGCTGACTTCTCAACAAAATTTTATCAAAATCAAATTAGCTGGCCCAAAAAATAATAGCCAGGGGATTGGGGCTATCGTTACAGTCAACCTTGGAGAAACAAAACAAGTTAAAAAACTGGCCTTAAGTCGTGGCTATCTTTCATCAGTAGAACCGACACTACACTTTGGCATAGCCGACAAAAAACTAATTAATAAAATCTCAGTTCAATGGACTGATGGACAAATAAGCGAATTTGAAAAAGCCAAAGCCAATTCAACGCTAACCATCAAATATGCCAATTTTGTCACTCAACAAACACCGGCGACAATCACAGCCACTTTATTTAAAGATATCAGTGCAAACTCGGGGATTAATTTTCTACATAAAGAAAACAACTACAATGACTTCAGAAAAGAAGTATTACTTCCCCACAAGCAATCAGAACACGGCCCCTACCTTTCTGTAGGTGATGTTAATGGTGACCAGCTTGATGATTTTTTTGTCGGTGGCTCAATGGGCTATTCTGGTAAATTATATACACAGACCCAAGAACAAAAATTTATTGAAAACGCCTCTCAACCTTGGGCGGAGCAAGCTTCATCCGAAGACTTAGGCTCGCTGTTTTTTGATTTTGATAATGATGGCGACCTCGATTTATATGTTTCCAGCGGAGGTAATGAACTGGAAGCTAATAACCCAAGCTATCGAGACCGACTTTATATTAATGATGGCCAAGGTAAGTTTTCTATAACTGAAGGTATATTACCTGATTTTATTAGTAGTGGATTACGTGTTGTTGCTGCTGACTATGACAGTGATGGCGATATTGACCTGTTTATCCCTGGCAGAGGTGTTCCCGGGCTCTACCCGACCACACCTTCCAGCTATTTACTGGAAAACAGGCAAGGCCGATTTATTGATATTACAGACACAGTTGCCCCAGCACTAAAAAAAGCAGGCATGATTACGGATGCTCAATTTGTTGACTATGACAATGATGGCGATCTCGACTTAATTGCAATTGGTGAATGGATGCCAATCACACTGTTTGAAAACCATCAAAATCATTTTGTAAACGTGACTCAACAAAATGGCTTAGCAAACAGCTCTGGCTGGTGGTTTAAACTGGCTCAAGGCGACTTTGATCATGATGGTGATATTGATTTCGTGATAGGCAATCTAGGAAAAAATAATAAATATCATCCCAGCCCATTCAAACCGCTCACTGTCTATGCCAATGATTTTGACCAAAATGGTAGTCTGGATATTATTTTAGCCTCCAGGAAAAACAATAAGAACCTGCCTATTCGTGGCCGCCAATGCTCTGCTGAACAGATGCCGAATTTAAACTCAAAGTTCCCAACCTTTCAATCATTCGCCGAAGCCGATATGAATACAATTTATCCCATTGATAAATTAACAAGTGCCCAAACCCTAAAGGCAGAAACATTCAATAGCTCAATTCTTATAAACAATGGAAAAAATGGTTTTACAATTAGAGAGCTACCCATGGCGGCTCAACTCTCTCCAATAACGGGACTGTTAATAAAAGATTTCAATCAAGATAGTCACCTAGATATTCTTTTTACAGGCAATTTTTACGGAACTGAAGTTGAAACCGTACGTTACGACGCTGGAATAGGCGGATTATTACTAGGTGATGGAAAACTTGGTTTTAAATCAATCTCTCCACAACAGAGTGGTTTTTTAACCACACAAAATACACGGGACTTGCAACCCATTCAATTAAACGGAGCAAACAAGGTCTCTGCTTTAGTCTCTAATAATCAAGGAAACCTTCAACTATTCCAATTATTACAACAATAAGACAAAAAACTTAAAATCGAGGGTTTACTTATATTAAAGATAAACCCTTGTCATGATTAAACCTTAAGTTAGACGATATTCTATACTGCCAATAAAACCATACATATATCATTGTTATAAAACATATTTTTATTTATTAGAGAAGTCTTTATCTTACCTATCGTCCTTATTCAAAACTTTATATCGCTAGCCTTCCTAATAAAGAAACTAATTCAACCTTATAACTAAACTATGTTATATAACACTATATTATAGGTTATTTACCTTCTTTTTTGTCATCCATTAACTACTTGGCTATGTTGCATTATTCCGCCCCCTTTTTAAAAGAAGCTTTTTAATCGTACGACACATCTGCTTGAGTCATTGTTTTACAGCTCTTGCCACCCAAAATCTCATTTTTAATAATAATGATTCTCAATATTGGAACACTCCTTGCATTTGTTTTTGTACAACTTGTTGTTGCACAACCACATAAATTTAAGGCTTTTTATGAATTCAAAAAAACCATTATTATTACTCTGCTTGCTACCCAGCATGTCAGTAGTAGCTGAAGGTGAAAAAGACATCCACCGAGGCGATGATATGATTATCACCACCGGTCACAAATTATTTCCAAATACTACCATTGCCACACCTAGCTTTAATGTATCAAAGGAAGATTTGGAAAAAACTAATATGACCAGTGCTGAAGATGCCATCCGTATGGCTCCCAGCGTACACGTCCGAAGACGTTTTTATGGAGATACTAATGGGGTAACCGCAATTCGCGGCTCCACTAACTTTCAAACCAACCATTTCAACATGTATGTTGATGGTTTGCCATTACATAACCCGGTCCAAACCAAATGGAATGGTGCACCTAAGTGGAATATGATTGCACCTAATGCAATTGACTCCACTACGGTATTTTATGGCCCCTATTCTGCTGAACATAAAGGCTCTTTTGGTGGTACTTTTGATCTAAAAACTCGTTTACCAGAAAAATTTGAAATGAGTATGGAGGCTACTGGAATCATTCAGCCTTCAAGTCAAAATGGTCAAAAAGAAGAAGTTTTAACTGGGCATAAAGAATTTATTTCTGCGGGTAACCGCTTTGGTGACTGGACAATTTTCGGCTTTTATAACCACCTTGAAAATGAAGGTCAACCTCAATCTTTTGCTACAAGCACACCTACTGCTGGAGCAGGGGGGACAGCTGTTAATGGGGCTTTCTCAACCCAAACAATTACTGGCGCTCCTAGCGTTCTTACAGGTGATTTAGGCATTAATGAAAATATAACTGACTTATATGAAGTAAAAGTCAGTTATGATTTTAACCCTGATTTAAGAGGCCTGTTCACTATTGCCTTTGAAGATACAGAACGAAACAGTCAATCCAGAACCTATCTAACAGGTGCTGCTGGAAATCCTTTTTGGGGAAACAACACTGCCGTTAATCAAAATGGACAACAGTTCACTGCCAACCCGGCTTCTTTTGGCGTAGCTACCTTAGGTGGTAGCGAAAATGAAAGAAAAACGATGGCCTATGGCTTCAACCTTTCAGGAAAATTAACTGATTCTTGGGATATTGATACGACTGCCAGCTTTTTTGATGCTTTTAAAGATACTCAATATCAAAATTTTGTTAGCCGTAATGACCCTGCTTTTGCCACTAACAAATCAGGTCGTATTAAAGAAATTGATGTCTGGTGGGTAGATTACAGCCTTAAACTTGCAACACAGGAATTGTTTGGTAGAGATGACCTAGGCTTTATGGCTGGTTATCAATTCAACCACTCATTTTTGGATATTGACCAATATAACTCGTCAGATGTTGAAGCTGGCATCAAAGGTACATTACGTGATGCTGATGGTGGTTCCACAGAAACACACAGTGTCTTTATGCAATCAGACTGGGACTTTATTGAAAACTGGAACATCATGGCGGGACTTCGCTATGACCACTGGTCTACTTCAAGAGGCCATATTAATGACCAAAATGGAACAGGTAGTTTAGATGATCGAGATGCAGGCAGAATTTCACCAAAAGCTTCCTTAAGCTTTACTCCAACCGATGATGTAACTTTACGCTACTCTTTCAGTAAGGCCTATCGTTTTGCAGTCGCTGAAGAATTATTCGACAGTTCCAGTAATACTAGTGCTGTTAATATTTCTGACCCAACTCTAGCGCCTGAATCTGGTTATTTTCATGACTTTAAAGTCCAGTACGAGCTTGATCAGGGCTATACCAGTATTTCATTGTTTTACAATACAATTGAAAACGAAATCATGAATACTCAAACACTACAATTAAATGGCTCAACAAGAAACCGGACTCGTGGAATAGATAAAACTGAAACGATTGGTGTTGAATTTGTTTACCAGCAAGATTACATTATGGGACTTCCTGTTGGGCTAAATGTAAACGGCACCTGGTTAAATAAAGAAATTAAGGAAGATTCAAATAGCCCTGATCTTGTTGATAAAGAATGGGTAAGAATTCCACAATGGAGAGCAAACAGCACATTAACTTATCATACAACAGAGCAATGGGATAATAGTGTAGCGATGCAATTCCGTAGCAAACAAACCACTAACCCTGACAACTCTGATTCCATTAGTAATGTATACGGCGCGTCAGATGAATACCTTTTAGTCAACTTCAAATCTGCTTATAAAGTGGATGTTGGCAATGATATGACAGCTAAATTCTCTGTTGGTGTAGACAATATTCTTAATGAAAAATATTATGACTTCCACCCATACCCACAAAGAACTTATTTTGCAAGTATCGGTCTAGATATATAATCTACTCTAAGATTATTTAATCTTATAAAGCTCCCTTGCTCTTGCAAGGGGGCTTTTTTCATTTAAAGCAATAACAAAAAAATGGCTTTCGTGATGAACAATCAATTTTTTTATATTCCTCTTATATTTCTTATCAATGCATGTTCGGTTTCTCCTGACGCTGAAATTTCTACCTCGCAACATGCCAAATCAGCGCCAGCAAAACAACAGACACATCGTCATAAAAAATCAACTGAAGGGGTGATTAGTGTCGATATTGTTAGCCAAAATGACCAGCTTCATTTACTAACTGGAAAACTACAACAAGATAAAAAAACACTTTGGTATCAATTCAGTAAAGATGGCGGAAAAAGCTGGACTGCTGAAAGTAAAATTTTAAACGCTGATAACCTAGCAATAAAAATGACACGGGGTAATGATGCACAGATAGCCGTTCAAGCTAACAATATAGCCGTTACCTGGACAAAATTTGACCCTAAAGCTCGTTTTAAAGCGGGTGAGATGCAAGCAGCTCGCTCAACAGATGCAGGTAAAACCTGGCAGTATAGCAATACCCCACCAGACTGGAAAAAAGGCCCTCATGGCTATATAGATATGGCGGGAGATGAGAATGCCATGCATACTGTCTGGCTGGATAGTCGTTTTGGCTCTACAGGTATCAATGCTACTCAAGGCATTCATTATGCTAAATCCATAGATGGAGGACAGAGCTGGCAGGCCAATAAAACACTGGATAAAATTTCCTGCTCGTGTTGCTGGAACACCGTTAAAACAGATTTTGATGGCAATCCCTATGTACTCTATCGAGACAAGCAACCGTCCGACTTTTCTATTGGTGTTATTAAACAGCAATGGCAACGCCTAAATCACGTAGGGGCTTTTAACTGGCAATTTGATGGCTGTCCTCATATTGGTGCCGGACTGGACTTTCAAAATACTGCTGGACATAAACGTACACATGCAATTGTCGGTACGGGCCACCCGGATCATCTTGGCGTGCATTATTTATATTCTGACGATGCCGGAGAAAACTGGTCTAATGCCATGCCATTTGGTACTGAATCTGCGATTCATGCTGATATAGCAGCACACGATAATGGTCGGGTTGTTGCAGTCTGGGATAGCATGTCTGCTGAAGGTTTGGCAATATTTACCGCTGAATCACAAGATCAGGGTAACAGCTGGTCTGATGCAAAACAAATATCCAAAACAAAGATAAGAGCCAGCCATCCCCGTATTGTTAAAACCAAAGATGGTTTTTTAGCTTTATGGACCGAAAATGATGGACAGCAATTATTATTAATCACTCAACAGTTTTAGAAACAATATCATTGATATTAAAAACTGTATTTTAAGGCTATGAACAAACACTGACTGCCTATTGTAGAGCGGACTTTAGTCCTCGATAAAGGTCGTCCTTCTAAGTAACATAACTATAAACCAATAAAGAAACAATGGTTTATAGTTATGCTGCAGGAACAAGTTCAAATCCA
>ENA-ORXI01003477-ORXI01003477.1-sediment-metagenome-genome-assembly--contig:-NODE-3477-length-10569-cov-17.335875_pt1 | contig 10569 bp, 7 predicted proteins | sample MGYA00237861_ERZ511468 | MGnify/ENA primary metagenome ERZ511468 (study PRJEB26299, sample SAMN06266213) | sediment metagenome | isolation source: Hudson Canyon methane seep mesocosm | place...
GTAACATGAGTCACTAAAGCAAACAGCGTATTCTAATGTCTCCCCACCCAACCCTCCCCAGCAAGGGAGGGCTTTTTACTGAAAAAAACTTAATTTACTTTCCCCCACCCAACCCCAAAGCTGTTGATTTAAGGTATAAACTCCTTCTCCAGCGGGAGAAGGTTGGGATGAGGGGGAGTTAAATATTTCTTTTCTTCAAATATCTTTTAATCTCTTTTTGGCATCTATTTTAATAGCTCTCTTGCTTTATCAAAGGCTGCAATAAAGTCTAGATATACTGGTTTACTGCCTGCAAGCATTGATTCAAGTAACGCATGTTGGACTTTATATTTTATATTTCCAACCGCTAATGGACCGACACCTACAGCATTTGTAGAATTAGTTGCATGAATTAATGGCGCACCAAAATCATTAAGTTCGATGCCAGCGATCCCTGATGGAGGAACTGCATTAACATCACCTGCTACTTTAAGCTGTTTAGCGTGAGTTAATACTTCGGTGCTAAGGATTTGAATACCAGCTTTTGCAGTACAAAAAATAATATCTGCATCTTCAATTAAAGCAATTTTATCTTCATCAAACGTTGCTACAGTCCCAGACAAATCACAATCAAAGCGACGATTATATTCTTCAGCGATACCTTGAGCTGCATCACTTGAGAAATGATCAACTAAAGCGGTTTCTGCGCCCGCTAAGGAGGTGATAATTCCAGTGGCTATACCTACTGGGCCAGTGCCGCCAAAAACGAGCGCTTTGCAATCTTTTAGCTCTTTTTTGTGATTCTTTTTTAATTCTCTTTCAACGCATGCGACTAATGCGGCAGCCGTTGTAAAAGCGCCACTAGGATCAGCAAAAACGGAAACCTCAAAAGGAGGAACCATTGATTTTTTTGCTGTATTAAGCATATCAATTGCCATACCTAAATCACGGCCACCAATAAAAATGCCTGTTTGCTTAACACCTGAAGGCCCACGAGAAAAGATAACATCTTGAGTGAGTCTCGCCATACTATCTAACTTGACATTAGCATAAGGCATGAGTACATCAAAATCACAGTCTAATGCCATATTGACATCAAAAGGGCTGTTATTTTGCATCGGGTCAAACATATGTAATATGCTTCTTTTAGCCATTAGGTATCCTTAATTGGAGAGGGGGTTAATTTTGAATAAAAATTGAGTAAAAATTATTAATTTGTCATGCCTGTACTGTTTTGACAGGAATGACAAATAGATATTAGGTGCTATTATTTTTTAGACGTTTGAATATACTCACGAGCGGCTGCAAAAGCATGTTCAAAATGCAGGTAAAGAGGGTGATCTTTTTCAATCATTGATTTGAGTAGTTTGCTTTGTACTTGGTATTTAACGTTACCAATGGCTAACGCTCCCACACCAACGGCACCACTTTGAGAGCCTTCAATAGCTTTACCATTATCAAATGCATCTAACCCAGCAACTCCAGAAGGAGGAACGGCATTAACATCAGCTGCAACTTTTAGATTGGGTGCAGAAGCAACTAACTCAGCACTTAATAATTCAATACCTGCTGCTCCTGTCGCAAATACTACATCAGCATCTTTAATGAAGTCCGCTTTATCTGCGTCGGCACCTGCAGTAATAGTGATTTTTCCTTGTCCAAATTCTTGGCTACACATATCAGCAATACGTTGTGCTTTTTCTAACTGGCGACCAATAATTCTTACATTAGCACCGGCTTGAGCGGCTAAAACTGCTGCGACTTGGCCAACGGGACCTGTACCACCTAAGGCAAGAATAGTTTTACCGGATAAATCCGTATCAAATTTTGTTTTTAATTCATCTTCAACAATGGCAACCATACCTGCTGCAGTCGTAAATGCACCACTTGGATCTGCAAATACTGAGACTTGAAAAGGAGGGAACATAGAATCAGTTGCAGTCTTAAGCATATCCATAGCTTGCTTAGTATCACGTCCGCCAATGAATACGCCGGTACTTTTTAGGCCTTTTGGGCTACGTGAAAAGATAGCATCTTGAATTAAGCCACGAACCTCGCCTGGCTCAACATTAATATAAGGTATAGCTGAAACCCAACCTGCATCAACCGCCATATTGACATCAAAAGGGCTTAAATTTTTTGCTGTGGTTATCATGTGTAAGATAAAAGGTTTAGGCATGAGAGTCTCTTAAAATGGGTTTGATAGGAAATTATTCTTGCAAGTATAAAATAAAAACTTAGCTATTCACAGTGCTGGCGCTAAAGTGGGCTGTTTTTATATTTTTACGAACCAAAAAATAAGTAATAGGTATGGGTACAGAGATTAATAGCGCTGTACCCATTTAATTAAATTAAGCAGAAATAATGTTATTAAAGCAATCACTAGGGCGCATGATTTTTTCAACTAATGTGTTATTAGGCATAAAGTAACCACCTAGCTCAGCAGGCTTACCTTGAACAGCATTTAATTCAGCCATGATTTTATCTTCGCTTTCACTGAGTTGTTGTGCGATAGTTGAAAACTTAGCTTGTAGAGCGGTATCATCAGTTTGTTCCGCTAAAGATTGTGCCCAATATAAAGCTAAATAAAAGTGACTGCCACGGGTATCTAACTCACCAACTTTAGTGCTTGGAGATTTATTGTTGTTTAAATAAAGGCTATTCGCTTTATTTAATGCATTAGCTAAGACTTTTATGGATGATTTTTGTGTTTTTTCCGCAAGGTCTTCTAGTGAAACGGCTAAGGCTAAAAACTCACCTAAAGAATCCCAATGTAAATGATTTTCGTTAAGTAACTGTTGAACTAACATGGGGGCAGAACCGCCAGCTCCGGTTTCAAATAAACCACCACCCGCAAGTAGCGGCACAATAGACAACATCTTTGCACTGGTTCCTAATTCAAGAATAGGGAATAAATCGGTTAAATAATCACGTAAGATATTTCCTGTGACAGAAATAGTGTCTTCACCGGCTTTAACCCGTGATAGCGTGGCATTAATCGCATCAGTAGGCGATAAGATTTGAATACTTAAACCTTGAGTGTCATGGTCTTTGAGATAGCTTTCTACTTTGGTAATTAAGTTAGCATCATGAGCACGTTGCTTATCTAACCAAAAGATAGCAGGTAAACCCGTTAATCGAGCACGATGTACCGCTAATTTAACCCAATCCTGAATAGGTAAGTCTTTAGTTTGGCACATACGCCAGATATCGCCTTGTTCAACTTTATGCTCTAAAAGGACAGTGCCTGCATCATCTGTTACACGAACACAGCCATTTGCAGGAATTTCAAAGGTTTTATCATGAGAACCATATTCTTCGGCTTTTTGTGCCATAAGGCCAACATTGCTTACCGTCCCCATGGTTGTTACATCAAAAGTTCCATGTTGCTTACAGAAATCAATGGTTGCTTGAAAGGTGCTTGCATAACTACGATCAGGGATTAAAGCTTTGGTATCATGCAACTGTCCGTCCGATCCCCACATCTGCCCAGCAAAGCGAATAGCTGCGGGCATAGAGGCGTCAATAATGACATTATTAGGCACATGTAAATTAGTAATGCCTTTATCAGAATCTACCATGGCTAATGCAGGTCTTGAATCATAAACAGCTTGAATATCTGCTTCAATAGCAGCACGCTGTTGATCATCTAAATTAGCTATTTTGGCATACACATCACCTAAGCCATTACGTGTATTAACACCTAGTTGGGCAAAGGTATCAGCATGTTTTGCAAAAACATCTTTATAATAAACATTCACTGCATGCCCAAAAATAATAGGGTCAGATACTTTCATCATGGTTGCTTTTAGGTGCAATGAAAGCATAATATTTTCAGCTTTTGCATCTTGCATTGTTTGCTCAAAATATTCACATAAAGCAGCACAGCTCATGACTGAGGCATCAAGAATTTCACCTTGTAATACCGCTGTATTTTGTTTGAATGTTTGTGTAGTACCTGAGGTATCAGTAAACTCAATTTTTACATTGCCTGCTTGTTCAACAGTGACTGATTTTTCATTCGCATAAAAGTCACCCTGAGTCATTGAGCTAACATGTGATTTTGACTGTGCTGTCCAGGTTCCCATGGTGTGCGGATGTTTTTTTGCATATTCTTTAACCGGTGCTGCAACACGGCGGTCAGAATTACCTTCACGTAAAACTGGATTTACAGCACTTCCTAATACCTTGGCATAACGTGCTTTAGTCTCTTTTTCAGCATCAGTCGTCGCTGTTTCTGGATATTCTGGAAGAGCAAATCCTAAGCCTTGTAACTCTTGAATGGCTTTAAGTAATTGTGGAATAGATGCACTAATATTAGGTAGCTTAATAATATTGGCTTCAGGTGTTTTAGCTAACGCGCCTAATTCAGTCAAAGCATCTGCATGTTGCTGTGAATCGAGTAATTTATCAGAGAAATTTGCAAGAATACGGGATGCCAATGAAATATCTTTTGTTTCAACGTCTACATCAGCTGCTTGGCTAAAGGCCTGCACAATAGGTAAGAAAGAGTAGGTGGCTAAAGCAGGCGCTTCATCGGTTTTTGTATAGATGATTTTTGAACTAGGCATATTTACTCGATAAGTAGAAAGGGTAGGTAATGGTGACTATTATAATCTAACTCAAGTTGAGTGGGTTAGAATCGTCTGATTATAAAAAGTTCTTTTATTAGATATTACTTTACTAAGCGCTATAACTTACATAATAGAGCTGAAAGCCAATGATAAATGTTAGAGCAGGTAGACAAAATATGGCGCTCCTTTGAGAGTGATTTCACATTTAATGTTTTCTTAAAAGTATATTCTGGAGTCAACTTAATTTTTAGGAGGTTCTATGAATTACCCTCAAGATTATGAAGATGTTGATGATCTACCTTATTTTGAACGTTAAATGTATGTGAAATGAGTTTTTTAGCTTTAGATGTACTTTCCTAATTACCAGTTACAGTTTCTTGTAGCTGGTTTTTTTTGCCTAAAATTTAATGGATGCTGTATAAATGTAAATCTTAAGTAGTGAGACCCATTAGCTTATTTTAAAATAAGGAAAAAACATGCACTTTCTGAGCAAATATTTTAAGCAAATTTTAATTGTTATTGTACTTTCTATTACGCTTCCTTCTTTGATGGGAATCAATAATGCAGGGCAGCGAACCTTAGTTCAGTACCCAAATGGCACGTTAAAAGTACAGTTTGAGCCTGGTATATATTTACAGCTATTTGGGCGGACGACTATTTATAATGATGTCATTACGTTTGATTTTGACAAAATTAAGTCAATAGGTGATGCCAGCATTGACCAGCAAGGAATTGCCGTACGTTATCAAGATGGTGGCACAGGGACTATCTACGGTAAGGCACGTTTAAATTTGCCTAATGATGAATTAACAATGATAACTGCGCATAAAGCATTTCGTAGTAACCAAGGAATTGCGCATAAATTAATTAAAACAGTCACAGAAGAAAGCATGAATTTAACGGCTGGACTAATGACTTCTGAGGAAGCTTATACTGAAAAAAGAGGGACTTTTACCGAGTGGTCACGCGATCAATTACAGAATGGAAAATATAAAACAGAGCTTAAACAAATTGTTTTATCTGAAGAGAGTACTGGAAAGCAGATAGTACGTAACATCCCCGTTATTGCATACAACGATAAAGGCTTACAAATTCATTTAGACAGTGATCTAAAAGCCTATGGCGTCACTGTTTCAGGTTATCAAATTACTGACTGGAATTTTGAAGCAAAAACATTAAAGCAAATTGCTGCAAAACGTGAAGCTACCATGGCAATTATTACCGCTAAAGCGCAAGCAGAACAAGCTAAGCAAGAAGCCATTACCGCGGAGGAAAAAGGTAAAGCTGAAGTGATTAAAGCGAGATATGAAAAAGAGGTTGAAAAGCAACGTGCGGTAACCGATGCAGAAAAGAAAAAAGAAGTCGCTGTTATTAGTGCTTCACAAAAAGTTGATGTCGCTATACAGGGGAGGTTAGAGGCTGAGCAGAAAAAACTAACAGCGGTTGAATACAAACAAGAACAAATTCTTCGGGGTAAAGGGGATAGTGAATATAAAAAACTTGTCATGAGTGCTGATGGAGCATTAGAGCAAAAATTGAAAGCATGGGTGGAAGTAAACCAAAATTATGCAAGCGCGATTAGTAAGCAAAAATGGGTGCCTGAAATTCAAATGGGCGGCAGTATCCAGGGTTCTGGAAATGCCGCAAATGACCTATTAAGTCTACTTCTTGCTAAAACAGCAAAAGAAATTAATTTGGACATAGGGACAGTGACTAATAAGTCAAAGCGACGCAATAAAAAATAGCGAGCTGCACGCACACAGGGAATAAAATTTATGCAAAGACTTAAAAATCAGGGATGATTTTAAGTCCGCAGTAAGCGAAGAGGAGTTTCCCAGTCCAGTGTGCGATAGCGCTCGGGAGGCTAAAAATTTATCCTGATGAGCCATAAAGCCATAATAATGTATCCACATTATTTTTGACGTATACAGAGACTGTTTGCAATAAAAAGCCACCAATTAGTAGTAGATATTCCTTGGTTTTTATGTTAAAAGTGTCATTTTCTAACGCCTTAAGTTATCTCTTTTTTTGTCGGCAGGTATAAAAGGCAAACTATAAGTATTAGAAAAATTGAGCTAATTAGTCTTTTGAGTAAGTATAGAAAAGATAATATTCTAAGGTTTATTAGTTTCAGGTTAGCATAACTATTTTTTATAGCCTAAGCTTAGGCTTATTAACAAGAGAGGCATGAATGATATGAAGAAAATAATTAGAATTCAGTCAAAATTTATAACCGTTGTTTTTTTAGTTCTCTTTACAAATATTGCATTTGGTGGTGTTAAGCAAGATGTAGCTGATTTACAGAGCCAAATAAATACAATTGAACTTATGCCAGGCCCACAAGGAGAACAGGGTATTCCTGGGGATCAAGGTATTCCAGGAGTACAAGGTGCTCCTGGGGAACGAGGCGCTCCTGGAGTACAGGGTGTTCAAGGGGAACAAGGCAATCCTGGAGAGCAGGGTGTTCCAGGGGAACAAGGTAACCTTGGAGAGCAGGGCCTTCCAGGAGAGCAAGGTAACCCTGGAGAGCAGGGTTTTCCAGGAGAGCAAGGTATCCCCGGAGAATCAGGTATTTCTGATGGAGAAACTGCTGGTGACTTACTTTCTTGGGATGGAAATGTTTGGATTGCAGAAGCACCTACTACTGTGCCAACTACAGTAAGCCACATGCAGCCGTTTACGGGCGTTAATTTTATAATTGCTTTGCAAGGTGTTTTTCCGTCCAGGAATAGTATTTCAGATCCTACTATTGGAGAGATCACCATGTTCGCAGGAAATTTTGTCCCACGGAATTGGGCGTTTTGTGATGGGCAGTTACTTCCTATTTCGCAATACTCAGCATTATTCTCCATTCTAGGAACAACTTATGGTGGTGATGGGCGAACTACATTTGCTTTACCTGATTTACGTGGCAGGGTTCCTATGCATGTTGGCAATGGTCCTGGATTAAGCCCTCGTTCATTAGGTACTAAGTCAGGGACTGAATCAGAATCAATCAGTCTTCATGCGCATTAAACATCATTGAAATTTCTGTGGACCTTAAAGCCTGCTCTATATTTTATAGAGCAGGCTTTTTCTTGTTTTTAGCACTATGAATTCTATTAAATATTTCATTATCTCTTGTTTTACAGTCATGCTTTGTCAAGCGTCTTCTGCTAATGCTGATAATTGGTTTTTAAAGGCAGTCAATTTGCCCGCTGAGATTTTGACTATTCCGAATAAAGAAAAAGTCGTTATTGCAATTATTGATGATGGCATGAGAGTAACCCATAATGACTTAAAAGGCTTTATATGGGGTAATCCAAATGAAATTCCTGATAATGGTATTGATGATGATGGGAATGGGTTAATTGATGATGTTCATGGCTGGGATGTTGCGGATAACAATAATACAGTTTTACCACCGCAGGCAAGGTTACGACAGTTTTATCATGGCACTCATTTAGCGGGGATTATTACCCAAATAACTCAGGCAAGTATAGTCTCCGCGGAAAGTCATATTAGGCTTATGCCAGTAAAAACACTTTCAGATGGTGCGCCAGACAGCTATCTTAGAGATGCATATAAAGGTGTTGAGTATGCCATAGATGCTGGAGCTGATATTATTTTAACTTCTTGGGGTGTTGGGACAATATCGGCAGCAGAGTCTCGCATACTAGATAAAGCAAAAGAGAAAGGTATTTTGATTATTGCCTCTGCTGGTAATATGCCAGAAGAAAAAAAACAATATCCTGCTGCTTATCCATCAGTTATTGCTGTGAGTGCTTTAGATAAAAATAATAATAAAATAAAACAATCAAATTTTGGGCAGTTTGTTGATTTATCAGCACCAGGCGTAGATATCTATAGTGCCAGCACCATTTCAGATACTGATTATGAGTATAAGACGGGGACTTCTTTTGCGACAGCTATTACTGCAGCAGCAGCAGCGTTAGTGAAATTACAACATCCGACATTTTCTGTTGAACAGGTTAAAGTATGTTTAAAATCGACAGCTGACAATCTTAATAATATAGACCCAATCTATAAGGGGAAGTTGGGAGCTGGAAAATTAAATATAGCGGAAGCAGTAAATTGTCCTTTTTTCACTGGTGATGCGTCTATATCAAGTGAACTAGTGAAACCGCAAGGGTATTTACACCTCTCATCCAAAGAGAATAAAATAAAATCCTGGGTAATCAAGCCGCAAGGTGACTTTAAGGGCTTAAGGTTTAATGCGTCTGAGATAACTGGCAAGGTAGGGGGTAGTGTATTAAAGTTTTTTTCAAGTAAAGCTAGTGACTCTAAGTTAATTGCCAGCTACCCTTTATCTAATTTGCCGGAGAGTATTTATATTCCCTATTCATCAACTTTTGTATCTTTAGACGTGGAAAATTCTAGTTTAGTATTTGATGGCGTTTTGCAATATGAAGCTGAAACCATCAATTTTACTAAACAATACTGTAAAGAAACGACTTACCTTAATGTTGGAGGTGAAATTGTAGATGGGAGTGGCAGTAATAACTATTCTTTTCATAGTAGTTGCAAATGGCTTATTACTGCACCTGAGGGTAAAGTTATTAAAATAAATTTCACAGAAATGGACACTGAAGGCAAAGTTGACTTGATTTATTTTTTTAATGGAGCAGGAACACATAAAAAGATAATGGCTATTTTTAGTGGTTCTAAAATCCCCCCAGAACTGACTACTTGGCGCAATCAAGTGCTAATTTGGTTTGTTAGTGATGAAAAACAGCAAGGCCAAGGGTGGAAGCTACACTATACGTTTCATGACCGTTAAACCCTAATTAAAATGTTAAATTATAGCCTGTACTTCCCTAGATTTTATGTTGTTATATTAGGTCTTATTTTCTCAAATACTTTGCTTGCTACACCAGTGAACTTCTCCCCTATGGAGAAACTCAAGCAACTTGATAGCTTAAGTCAGGAGCAAAAAGCTCTTTATGTAAAGTATAAAAATAAAATCTTTATTCAAGAAAATACTAAATCCATTCTACTGGAAGCGAATGAAGTGCCATTAGGTGTAGTGTTAATTTTAATTGAAATTCATTCAGGAATTCACTTTATTATTCCCGAATTGAATTGGGAGGATAGCGTTAAAATTAAGATCACTGCTTCTAGCTGGAAGTCAGTTTTAAATAAAATTTTAGTATCATATAGTCATGTTGGACATTGGGACTCTAAATTTAATTTATCTGCTATTCAGGTTCTTCCAAAGGACGTTGGAACGGAAGGATATGAAAATGACATTGAAGAATCTGAGTATTTATATTTAAATGCTACTCATGGTGATAACCCTGAGCAACAGCTTTCTTTTAAGCAATTAACAAGAATTGCAAATGGTAGGTTGAGGTCTCCACTTCCCGAGGATCTTTTTAAAGACCTTAAAATTCGTATTTTTCTTAAATCACATGGCATCAACAGTGTTAATGATGGGGAGGATAGTGAAAATGCTAGCATGGTAAGGATTAAAGCACGTCAATTATTAAGGGAAATTACAGAATGAGTTATTTACAACCTCTGGTGAAGTGGAATTTAATGAGAAAGACCCGAATGTTGATGGCTTAATCGGTGAGAAATATACCGAACACAATATGAACCCTAATCTTAAAGGCCGTGATATGCGTAAAGCCTTTGATTCAGATGATTATCAAGTGATGCTGGTGGCGAATAAGTTTCAAACAGGCACCTTTATACTGGATTTCTTTAATGATCCTGATGAGATTCTGGAAGCGTTCCAACCGTATTATCAAACTGCTGAATTAGATGATGTATCAGACCCTGATTTGATTTTTGATTTATTCGATAAGTTAAGGGCAGCAGGTATTTTTCAATGGCAAGAGGTCGAGCAGTTTTGTCATGCCTTTTTACAAAAGAGTAAAAGCAATGCGGCGATAGCCAATATTTGCAAACCTGCCGTAGAGCGTTGGCAAAAACGGTATAAGTCAGCAATTGATGCCTACAAGCAAGCTAAAGACATGTTTGAACGCACTAAGAAAACAGCGGATGCCGTATT
>ENA-ORXI01003480-ORXI01003480.1-sediment-metagenome-genome-assembly--contig:-NODE-3480-length-10561-cov-12.193247_pt1 | contig 10561 bp, 6 predicted proteins | sample MGYA00237861_ERZ511468 | MGnify/ENA primary metagenome ERZ511468 (study PRJEB26299, sample SAMN06266213) | sediment metagenome | isolation source: Hudson Canyon methane seep mesocosm | place...
TTTTCAATTGAATAACGTACACCTGCTTGAGCAGCTAAATTAACCACTCGCTGCGGTTGATGTTGTTTAAACAACTGCTCCATCGCTTCTCGATCGGAAATATCAGCTCTTACATCTGTAAAATTAGCATGGTCCTTTATTCTATCCAGGCGCGCCAATTTTAAATTAACATCATAATAATCGTTTAAATTATCGATTCCAATGACTTCATCACCTCTTTCCAATAATTTCAATGCCAGGTGATTTCCTATAAAACCGGCTGTACCGGTAACCAATATTTTCATGTTGTTACAATCGCTCGTCAGTTTGTTCAGCAGGAAATAAATATTTTAGATCATAGATAACAGAATCAGCCTTACCCAAGGCTTTAATCTGTTGAATATTCATTTGTTTAAATTGCTCATGAGCAACGGCTAACACCATCGCATCAAATTTATTAGGCTCTAATGTAGCAATGGGTTTTATACCGTATTCCTTTTCAGCTTCTTCGGGGTTAACCCAGGGATCATAGACATGGACATTAACACCGTATGTGTTTAACTCATCAACAATATCAACCACACGGGTATTTCTTAAATCAGGACAATTCTCTTTAAAGGTTAATCCCATGATTAAAATATCTGAATTTTGTACATGAATCCGTTTATTAAGCATTAACTTAATTAAACGAGAAACAACATATTCCCCCATATCATCATTAATCCGTCTTCCAGATAAGATAATTTCAGGGTTATACCCAATTGATTGTGCTTTATAGGTAAGGTAATAAGGGTCTACACCTATACAATGCCCCCCGACTAACCCAGGTCGAAAAGGCAAAAAGTTCCACTTGGTGCCTGCTGCAATTAACACTTCTTCAGTATCAATATTTAAACGATTAAAGATTAGCGCCAACTCATTAATCAATGCAATATTGACATCACGCTGGGTATTTTCAATCACTTTTGCTGCTTCAGCAACTTTTATGCTACTGGCCTTATGGGTCCCCGCAGTAATAATACTTTTATAGAGCTGATCAACCTGTTCAGCAATAAGATCAGTCGAACCTGAAGTAACTTTTAAAATATTGGTAACACGGTGCTCTTTATCCCCAGGATTAATACGTTCAGGGCTATAGCCAGCAAAGAAATCTTTGTTAAAAGTTAAACCTGAAACCTGTTCTAAAATAGGCACACACACTTCTTCGGTTGCACCTGGATAGACCGTTGATTCATAAATAACAATATCATCTTGTTTAATGACTTTACCTAATAAGCTGCTGGCTTTTTCCAGAGGCGTCAGGTCAGGCTGCTTATAATCATTAATTGGCGTGGGTACAGTAACAATGTAAACATTACAGGCTTTAATTTCATCCGCATTTGCTGTGTAGCTTAATTGACTCGCTTCAGCTAATTCTTCATCACTGACTTCCAGCGTATGATCATGCCCTGCCTTTAATGCATCAATACGTGCCAGGTTAATATCGAAGCCAATCGTCTGATATTTTTTACCAAACTCAACAGCCAGGGGTAAACCAACATAACCTAAACCAATCATGCCTATTTTAATATTCTCTAGATCCATTAGAATGACTCCCATATTCCACGTGCATCAATGATTACTTTTTCTTGTAACACGGACTGTTTTACCTGTTTAAAAATTGAATGATCCGTTAGCGTAACGATTATATTTGCCTGTTCAAGACTTTCTCCAATACTAACAAAGCTTACATTATCCGCTTGTAATTTGGCTGGTAGATCTCTAATATGAGGCTCAACAATCAGCACATCGCCTAGAGCTTCTTGAATAACTCTCTCAGCAATACCAACAGCAGGGCTTTCTCTTAAATCATCAATATCCGCTTTAAATGCTAGTCCGAGCAAAGCGATTTTAGGTTTCTTAAATTCTTCAGCCACTTTCCGGATTTTATTAATCACAAACTCAGGTTTGCTATCATTGACTTCTCTGGCAGTTCTAATCAAGCGGGCTTCATCGGGTGTAGAATCAACAATAAACCAGGGATCAACAGCAATACAATGACCACCAACACCTGCACCAGGATTCAAGATATTAACCCGGGGGTGCCTGTTCGCTAATTGAATTAACTCCCACACATTAATATTTAATTTATCACAAATAATTGACAGTTCATTTGCAAAAGCAATATTGACATCTCTAAATGAGTTTTCTGTTAATTTGGCCATCTCAGCTGTACGGGCATCGGTAATAATACACTGAGCTTTTACAAACACCTCATATAAGGCTTTGGCTTTTTCAGCGCAATAAGGCGTTAAACCACCTATAACGCGATCATTGGAAACCAGTTCTTGAATCACATAACCTGGTAATACACGCTCTGGACAATGCGCAACCTGAATATCGGCTTGCTCACTCGCTTGATGAGGAAAGCTCAAGTCTGTTCTGATTTCACTCATCCATTGAGAGATCTTTTCTGTCGTCCCCACAGGCGAAGTGGATTCCAAAATAACTAAATCACCTTTCTTTAAAACAGTCGCTATCTTTTTGACTGCCGCCTCTATATATGAAAGATCTGGTTTAAAACCCTCTGAAAAAGGTGTAGGTACCGCAATCAAAAATACATCTGCTGCTTCTGGTTCTATTGTTGCCCTTAACTTCCCAGTAGTCACCGCACTCTGTACCAGCATATCTAAATCAGGTTCTACAATATGAATCTTACCTTGATTAATGGTATCGACCGCATGTTGAGATACATCAACACCAACAACTTCAATTCCTCTTGAAGCAATAACTGCTGCTGTAGGTAGCCCTATATAGCCCAACCCAACCACTGATACCTTGTTAAACCCTTTTTTATGCATTACTCTCGACTCCCTCTACACTTCTATTGTTTGTTTTTTCTTCACTCTCTATGACTATCATTACTGTCTAAAGAGTTAATTTATAAAACCTGTTAATGCTTTTAAACTGCTACTCCAGCTAAAATTTTTCTCAACATAATGACGATTTGTTTCAACGAATTGAGCCGACTGACTGTCAGCTAATAACACCAGCACTTGCTTTGCATAGTCATCAGCTTTCTCCAAGGTATAGACTTCTTCATCTTGAATGTTAATACCTTCAATTCCTGGTGGAGTGACCACCACTCTTTTTCCCATCGCCATTGCTTCCAACACTTTATTTTGTATACCTCGAGCAATCAATAAAGGGGCAACCACCACAGTCGAAAAGACTAAATAAGGCCGAATATCTTCTACTCGGCCAGTCACAAATACGCCAGAATGACGCGCTAACTGCAACACTTCTTTAGTGGGTTTTGAACCCACAATATAAAATTGAGCGCTGCTACATTGTTGCTTTATCTGTGGAAATACTTCTGTTACGAACCAACTAACGGCATCAACATTCGCCCAATAATCCATCGCCCCCGTGAAGACAATAATGTTTTTATCTATATCAAAAGGCGTTTGGTATTGAACTGAATGGTTAAAAAAATCAAGATCAACACCATTATTAACAAAACTTATTTTATTCGGATCACTAGCAACCAGCTTTTTAAATAATTTTGACTCCTCTTCAGAAACAAAAAGATTCATCGTTGCAAGCTGAGCCATTTCAGAATCAAATGCTAATAAACGACTTGCCTCCCGCCTATAGACCCAATTCATAGGCCACTTAGCCTTTTCAGAATATTGCAACCATTTATCTGAATCAACATCGACGAAATCGATAATAATATCAATATCATGGTACTTCTGAACAAATTGAGCCATAGCAGAAGAAAATACAAATATCTTGTCGACTTTATTTTCTTTAATAGTCTTATCAACCCATTGTTGCATTTGGGTGTTTTTATAATACGGTATTGTTAATGCCTGATTTGAGACTAGAGCAGTCAGGCTTTTTATTTTAGAAACAAAAGGATTAATATTTAGAAACAGCGAATTAGTCGTTAACGCCTCTACTTTATCAACATAAGCCCAGTCTTCAGGATCATCAATAAAAGCAGCCAAATGTATATTGTATTTTGTATTCAATCCCTTAAGAAAATTATATGAGCGAATTTTATCGCCCTTATTAGGAGGATAAGGTATACGATGAACTAAAAATAATAAATTTTTCATATTTCACTTAAAAACACTGAACTTTTATTTGATATAGAAGCAATAGCAATCAAACATAAGGTAGATTTATTTCATCAAATTATTGACCACGGCCTATCGCATAATATGTAATACCCTTTTTATGCAAAACCTCAGGTTGATACAGATTACGACCATCAAAGATAACCGTATCGTTTAATTTTGTTTTTAACAAATCAAAATCCGGACTCCAAAAATTCTTCCATTCGGTAACAACGACTAATGCATCAGCATTTTCCAACGTTTCGTCCATTGAGTCCACTAACGCTAAGCCTTCAGTATCAGCATATATTCGAGCAGCCTCTTCCATAGCCTCGGGATCAAAAGCGCGTACTTTTGCACCTGCGGCAATCAGTGCCTCTAATATAACTCGACTGGGGGCTTCACGCATATCATCAGTTTTTGGTTTAAATGCCAAACCCCATAAAGCAAATGTTTTTCCTTTTATGTTACCGTTATAATGCTTGTTAATTTTATTAATTAGAACTTTCTTTTGCCTGTCATTTACATTTTCTACAGCACTCAATAATTCAGCATTATAGCCAACCTGACTTGCTGTTCTCTCCAGTGCTTTTACATCTTTGGGGAAACACGAGCCGCCATATCCGCAGCCAGGATATATAAAGGAATACCCTATACGGCTATCTGAACCGATACCATTTCTTACTTTTTCTATATCTGCCCCTAGCAATTCAGCTAAGTTAGATAATTCATTCATAAAACTAATTTTTGTAGCTAACATTGCATTAGCCGCATATTTAGTTAATTCTGCAGAGCGTACATCCATCGCAATAACTCGCTCATGGCTGCGATTAAAGGGGGCATACAAAGCCTTTAATAATTCTGTTGTTCGTGGATTGTCAGTACCAATAACAATTCGATCCGGCTTCATGAAATCATCAATTGCGGCACCCTCCTTAAGAAACTCGGGATTGGATACCACATCAAATTCAGCATTTCCAGATCTTGCAAGTAAAGTTTGTTTAATGGTTGCTTTAACCTTATCAGCAGTTCCCACAGGAACGGTCGATTTATTAATAACGACTTTATAATCATCCATATGTTCAGCTATCGTGTTAGCAACAGTCAACACATACTTTAAATCAGCAGAACCATCTTCATCCGGCGGTGTCCCTACAGCAATGAATTGAAAAGTGCCATGTTCAACAGCTTGCTTTGCATCAGTAGTAAAATGTAGTCTACCAGCCGCCTGATTTTCCTTAACCATCGCGTCTAAACCAGGCTCATAAATAGGAATAACACCTTTGACTAAGTTATCAATCTTGTTTTGGTCAACATCAACACAAACAACATCATTTCCAACTTCAGCCAAACACACCCCAGTCACCAAACCCACATACCCAGAACCAAAGACTGTTACTTTCATTTATTTTCCTTAAAAAAAATTTAATTAACTTTGTTACGTCCAATAAATCGATATTATTTATACGACAAATAAAAGCTGAATTCAGAAACTATTCTAGCACCAAAAAACATACTTTTTTACAAAAAGCCTAAAACAATTTAGAATAAAACTTATGATGCATAAGCCAATACCAAATTACTTGTTATTACTTCTTATATTTAGCAATCTAACTGGAGCGTTAATTTCATCCCCAGCGTTGTCTGCTTCAATCATCATGACTAAAGAGAAACTCCCTTATCAGCTACAAAAACACAAGCTTGCCACTAAACTTCAGCACTCCGCTAAAAAGCTTAGCGACATAAAACCCGCAGTTAATCTCTCAGATTTTATTAAACCAATAAATCCCCGCCCCGCCAAACAAAAGCTTATACAAAAGCAACAACATATAAAACAAGCATCAAATAAAAAACCTCAAGGCTTTGTTCAAAATAGTTTATTAAAACAGGGGAAACAGTTTCTCAGCGAAAACCAGCATAATGATTTTATTCAGGAGTCTTTAATAATCTTTAATAATACCAAGCAAATATTACAAGAAACAGATCTCATCCTACAAAACCTTTCTCAACATATATTAATATCATTACAGTTAGAACAGCTTCTGAAAAATAATCAATTATTGATAATGCAGAAAAACAATGCCCGTCAATCAAATGCTCAACAGCTATATAAAGATAGGCCAAGTAATATTGACATTGTCACCAGTTCATCAGACCTATACATAGCTCCAACAAATGAATACACTCTTGCCCTGCTATATAAAATATTGCAAATTAAAAATCTGTTTTATCTAATAGCTATGATAGTTTTTTATTGCATGATTAAAGGCTCGATCAAACTGATACTCTTTAAAAAACAAAGAAAACAAAAATACCGTGATAGATAATTCTGTCAACTAAAACAAGTCTGCTTCTCCCTGTCAAAAAATACGCTATACTTCATATCTACGTATTCCTCGCCTTAACTTAAAAAAATTATCAGTGAAAACCCTTTCACAGTTAGCATCTAATCAGCAGGATATTTGGCATGATCAACAAGCCCATCCTAATAGCCCTCTTTATAATATAGGTGGTAGCCTTATTATTTCGGGCAAAGTTAACTACAAATACCTTAACAGAGCGATTCAACTGCTGATTACTGAGAATGAGGCTTTCAGAATAACAATAACTAACAAGCTGTCCAGCAAACAACAATTAGTTAAGAAACTGCATTTTGAATTAGAGTTGATAGATTTCTCTGACCAGCCTCAATCAAAAGATAAATCAGAGCAATGGTTAAACAATAGTTTTCAACAGCCCTTCCGCTTTAATAAAAACAACTTACTCTGGCATTTTGCACTGATTAAAGAAAGCGAAAATCGCTATTATCTGATGACTAAATATCATCACCTGATTTCTGATGGCTGGAGCACTACTGTTGTTATTGACCGCCTGGCAGAAATATACAATGCACTGATCAACAAAAAACCAATACATAAAAAAACCACAACAGGCTATTTAAATTTCATCAAACAAGAACAAGACTATCTTAATTCCACTCACTACCAACTTGATAAAAATTATTGGATAAAAACCTTAGCCATAGCACCCAAGCCGCTTATCGAACGAAGGTATCTAGCTAACAGTGAGATGGTATTACCTAAAGCACATTGTTATCAGTTCACACTCAGCCGATCACTTTACAACTCAGCTGACGCACTAGCCAGCAAGAACAAATGCACCAGTTATCAAACCATTCTATCTGCTCTGGCTATTTACTTTTCACGTATTTATCAACGACAAGACATTATTATTGGTGTACCTAGCCTAAATCGTAAGGGCGCGAGATTTAAAGATGTTTTGGGTATGTTCATCAGTTTATCGCCTCTGGTATTAAATATATCTCAATCTAAAAATTGCTTGCAAGTGATAAAGGACTGTAAAGCAAAGATCAAAGAGCTATACAGGCACCAACGTTTTCCATTAAATGAGATTAGTAAACGCTTAAAACTATTACACAATGGCAGAGATACCTTATTCGATATTGTACTGTCTTATGAAAAACATCAATATTCATCCACTTATGGCACCGCAACAATTCGCGCCAAACAACAGTTTAGCGGTGTCGCTCGCTATCCATTAGCTATCACAATTTGTGATTTTAATGATACTGATGATATCGAGATTTTTTTAGAAGGTGCTGAAAATTGTTTTACTGCAGAAGATTTAAAATTTTTGGCAGAACGATTCCTTTCTATCTTGCAACAAATGTGCGATGCGCCTGAAACTGAGATAAAAGAAATTGATCTACTAACGGCAGAAGATAAATTCATTACTTTTGAAGGTTTTAATCAAGCAAAAAAACACTCAGCAACCCACCCTGCTGTTATTCGATCATTTGAGCAGCAAGCAAAAAACACCCCTGAACATATAGCCCTGGAATTTAAAACAACAAAACTCAGTTATCAGCAACTTAATAATCTATCTGAGAAATTAGCCCTACACTTACTTAAACAAGGCTGCCAGCCAAACAGCATTATTGCTATCTGCCTACCAAAAAGCCCTGATATGATTATTAGCATGCTGGCTATATTAAAAATATCTGCAGCCTATTTACCCATTTCAGCGGATATCCCTGACCTGCGAATCAGCAGTATTTTACAGCAATCACAAGCAGATCTGTTATTAAGCAACAGAGAGTATCATGCTCGACTCATCAATCTACATCAGCGCACAATTTGCATTGATGATTATCCTTCACAGCCAGATCAAAGCAATACACCATTAAAAAACATTGAAATACAGGGCAACAAGCTGGCTTATATCATCTTCACCTCAGGCTCCACAGGTCAACCTAAAGGAATAATGGTAGATCATCAAGCTCTGGCTATACGCATACAATGGCTACAATCTATTTTTAAGCTCAGCCCTCAAGACCGTATGGGACAAATCATAAACTATAGCTTTGATCCTTCAGTATTAGAAATTTTCCTTACCTTAACTCAAGGAGCCCGTCTTGTTCTAAGGCCGGAAGATAGCCATGGCTCTGAAGAGTTTGCTCACTTTGTTATCGATCACAAAATAACTGCGCTAGCCCTGGTTCCATCCTCTCTAAGACTATTATTACAAGGTTTAACTAGCAGTCAGAAAACATCTTTACGCATTGCCTGCTGCGGAGGAGAACGTTTAGCACCCAGCCTGGCCAAACAATTTTTACAAAAGACCAATGCACGTTTATTAAATGTCTATGGACCAACAGAAGCCACCATCATTAGTAGTGCTTGGGAATACAGTGAATCCTTTTCTGGCTCTACATTACCCATAGGTGCTCCTGCTAACAACACTGGTATTTATATTGCTGACAAACACTGCAACATACTACCTGTTAATGTTGAAGGTGAAATAATCATTTCTGGCAACACGCTTGCTCAAGGCTATATTCATCAAGCTAAAATGACAAACAAAGTCTTTCAAAACCAGCCTCGTTTACAAGATCGAGTCTACAAAACGGGGGATAGAGGATATATTGGCTACGATGGTTTACTTTATTTTTCAGGACGCATTGATCGCCAGATCAAAATCAGCGGCTATCGAATTGAATTAGATGAAATTGAATCTATTTTGCAAAACCATAGCTCTGTGGAAGTTGCCGCTGTAACCACTAGATTAATCAATCATAAAACCAGTATATACGCTTATATAGTGGCAAAAGAGAACAACACTCAATCATTAGAAAAAGAGTTACCCATCCTCTTAGCTCAACAATTACCCAGCTATATGCAACCTCATAAAATCATTTTTCTCACATCGATTGAGATGGACCAAGCTGGAAAAATTAACTACACTCAATTACCAAACCCAAGCTCTGGCCTGGCATTAAATTCTAAAACCGCCCCCAGCACTGTACTGGAAAAACAATTGCAATCCCTCTGGGAAAAAGTCCTTTCTGTTAAAAGCATCGGGATCCATGAAAACTTCTTCGAATTAGGTGGCGATTCAATTAGCGCAATCAGTTTAATGATTGATATCGAAAAAATTACAAAAAATCGTTATCCCTTATCTTTTTTGCTGCAACACCCCACCCTATTTAAACAAGCGGAGCAATTAGAGACAACATTATCAAATTCAGACCACCCCATCCTTCAATCACTAAGCCACCATACAAACACGCCTGCGATTTTTATTGCAGCTTCAGGCTCTGGTGATTATCTCCGCTTGACAAACCTAGCTAATGTTTTAGGTGATAGCTGTAGCCTTCACATGTTACAACCGCCAGAAAACCATAATCCCAAGCTATCCATCCATAAAATTGCCCAATATTATGCTGACAGCATTATTAAAAGTCACAACACGAACTTTTATGTCGCTGGATTTTCCATAGGCGGGATAACAGCATTAGAAACAGTTCGTCTATTAATAGAAAAAGGAAAGCAGCCTAAAGGCCTAATTTTACTCGACTCAATTTATCCAAGATGGCCACTACAATCCCCCACTTTATTTAAATTGATTAAATTAACCGTTGAAAAACTTAACTTCAGTAAAAAGAGACTTAACAACCGAAGACTCGGGGCCATGTTAAACGACCAGGGCATACAATCACAACTTAGAGCCCTGCCCCAGCATAAAATACAAGGCATTAATCTACCTGTCGCACTCATTTTAACCAAACGTATGTGGATGTTTCACCCATTAATATTTTCAACATGGAAAAGACTGTTTAAAGATAATTTAACTCATTATTCAGTGACAGGTTTGCATGGCGAAATGTTTCAACATCCCCATAGTCAACAATTAGCGCTTATTATAAAAAAAATAATTCAAGCGTAATTGTTATCACAACCATGGGCGTTCCCCTATTCATGCATACCTTGCGACTAATTGAGCAATAAGGTCACTCATAAAGTTAACCATGGTCACTACAATGACTCATAATGTGATCATAAAGTGAAATAAATTTATTTATGCTGATTTTCCGTATTTTAATTTAACCCGAAACGTAAAATACGGAAAAACTTCTTTCGAAAATACAAGTCTTTTTACAAAAAAATAATATTATTTCT
>ENA-ORXI01003483-ORXI01003483.1-sediment-metagenome-genome-assembly--contig:-NODE-3483-length-10553-cov-6.284555_pt1 | contig 10553 bp, 10 predicted proteins | sample MGYA00237861_ERZ511468 | MGnify/ENA primary metagenome ERZ511468 (study PRJEB26299, sample SAMN06266213) | sediment metagenome | isolation source: Hudson Canyon methane seep mesocosm | place...
TCACTCTCTCAGAGTGGTAAGCAAGTTGTATTGTCTACACTTACTTTATTGGCCGCTGAGTCTGAGTTAAAGGTGTTGCGTAAGCTGTGCAGTAATGGCGATATCATGGTTGAAGCTAATGATATGGCCGGTGTTCAGTTAATGAGTGAACTAGGCGTGCCTTTTGTATCAGGCCCAGCAATCAACATATACAATGCCAGGGCATTAAAGGTAATGAAAAGACAGGGCGTGAGTCGTTGGGTTATGCCGGTTGAGCTGGGTAGAGATACCCTGCAAGATTTATTATCTGATGCTAAAGAAATGGGTGTTCTAGAAGGCTTAGAAACTGAAGTTTATGCTTATGGACGATTACCGCTAGCTTATTCTGCCCGTTGCTTCACCGCACGATATTATGACCTTCCCAAAGATAACTGCCAGCTTAAATGTATAGAGCATCCGGAAGGGATCTCGGTTCATAGTCAGGAAGACGATGAATTATTCAGTTTGAATGGCATTCAGACCATGTCAGGCCGAACATATAATCTGGAAGGTGAATTAGCCACCATGCAAAAAATGGGGGTTGATATAGCGCGAATTAGCCCTGAAGTGGGTATAACCTTTGAAAAAGTAGATCAATTCCGCAAAGCCATTAATGGCTCATCGCAGGCTATTGCCTTGGCTGAAGCTGAGTGTAATGGTTACTGGTTTAAAGCACCGGGGATGGATCAGGTAATAAGCGCTGATTAAAGCGCTTTATTAATGTAGTAAGATATTTTAGAAAAGAAGTGGTGACTTTGTTAGCGCCACTTTCACAATGTAGCCAAAAGTTAGTAATGCCAAAATAAAAGCAGATATTCTGACTGGCTTTGTTTTCCCCCGCTTTAATGCCACCGTACCCAAAACAATATATACCAGCAAACCAATTATTTTAGCCAGTAACCATGTCTGTTCCATAGGTGATATTTGCAGCGTGATCGCTAATGCAATAGCGCTCCCCAGTAGTGTTGTATCAATAATATGAGGTGCAATTTTAACCCACTTTTTTTGCAATAAATCAGATTCAGATAACATCCAAAAACCACGAGCTGAAAAAGAAATAAAGGTTAATGCGACACAGGTGAGGTGGAGGTGTTTAAGGATGATGTAGCTCATAGTCGGAAGGGATCTCTAAGGAAGTAGCAAGAAGATTAAGGCTGCACAGGTTAACTGTAAACCCTATCCAGCCTTTTTAATCACGCTATAGCGCTCATTATAAAGTCTCTCAATACGAGATAGAGCATCATCAATTTTTCTGGAATATTGTTTGTTGCAGGTGGAATAGCTAAAGGTGATACCTAAACGATATACCCCCGCATGTTTTTCACTGGTGGTTATAGTGGCAAAAACATTCGATTGGCTGATGTATTTACCTTTAAAATCTACTGTGACTTTTTCTTTGGGTCTGAAATTACTCGTAGACTCAACTGCCATGCCATAGCGATTGATATCGATGCATTTAACATCAGCAGGTTTTTTAAGCCATTTAAGTAGGCCTGAAGGGCGAATAGTCACTTGAAGGCAAGGGGCAGAGTGCCTCGCCTTAATTCGTCTATCCCTTTTTTTGGTTTTTGAAATTCCGTCTTTCATAGGTTCTGATAGATACTACTGTTCAGATAATTATATTTATTTTTTTCTTGAACTGACTATTTTATCCTTAAAGTGAGTTATTACTCAATAGCTGTTTTTATGAGCGAGGGCTTAGGCTTTAGTATCGATGGTGAATCCTTTGCGTGAATGTAATGCTTCAGGTTTTGCTGACCTGGCATTAAGAAGAAGGGGGCTTCTTCGGTCACTGGGTTTGCGGCGGTCTTTACCTGATATTGATGATTGCAGCCGTCTTCTGTCGGGCCTGCGTCTACGCTCGTTGAGTTTATCTCTACGGAGGCTTTGTACTTTACCTGAATGATCAACATGACGAACATCTTTAGCGGTCGCTGATGATGATTTAGTCGTGTAATCTTTTCTATTATCTATGGGTATCTGTATCATTTTTTAACCTATTCTTTCGTCCATGTCTTACTTGTAGCGTGTGCCTGTAAATCTTCCTGTTGCCTTGTTTAGCGGCATTTATTATGAAAACTTTAATTTTATGCCGTAAAGTAATAACGCTACCATTTTATAGACGCTACACTTAAAATAAGTTATCTCTTTCAATGTTCATTTCTCAAATTACGGAATTCGTTTTGAAGCCCCTAGCTATTGAAAAATTATACCGAGTCGCAAAGCCAAAAGACCTGCCTTTCAGGTCAACAAAGTCATTAAAACCACTGACTGATATAGTGGGGCAGGAGCGCGCTCAGGAAGCGCTTCGTTTTGCCATGTCTATGCATGATAGTGGTTATAATGTTTACGCAGTGGGTAGAAATGGGCTGGGTAAGCGAACGATGATGTTGCGTTATCTTAACCGCCATGCAGGTGATGCGCAGAATACGTATGACTGGTGTTACGTTGCTAACTTTGATGAACCTCGTTCACCCAAGGTACTTAAATTACCTGCGGGTATTGGGCAGCAATTAAAGAAAGATGTTGAAAAATTGATGGGGCGTTTGGTTAAAGCGATTCCTGTTGCATTCGACAATGATTCTTATTACGAACGTTCTGAGAAGCTCAAAAATGAGTTAGCTGAAAAGCAAGAATTAGCTCTCCAAAAGCTATCTAAACAAGCGAAGCGAAAGAAAATAGGTTTGACTGTTTCTACGCCTGGAGGCTATAGGCTTGCGGCTCTGAACGGGGCAGACCCTCATACAGTTGATAGCTTTGGTAGCCTGTCAAAAGAACAGCAAGATGGTTTTGAAGATGTTATAGGTAAGATGGAAGTTAAATTACGCGGTGTTCTTCGTAAGTTATCTATATGGGAGCAAGACTATGCGGATGATCAGGCAAAGTTGAATGAAGAAGTTACCTTAGGTGTTACGGGTCATTTGATAGGGGCGCTAAAAGAGAAATACGAAACGCATCGCAATGTGGTAGAGCATCTGGCAGCATTGCAAAAAGACATTATTGATAATCTTGATATATTCTTAGAAGACAGCGAAGAGCAAGCCGCTTTTGCTTATGCTGCGCTCGATAAAAAAATGCCTCGTCGCTATCAAGTTAATGTACTGGTTCATCATAAAGATAAATCTTCACCTGTTGTGGTGGAAGAAAGCCCGACTTATCACACCTTATTTGGTTATGTGGAAAATGTTACTTATAAAGGAACCGTTTTTACTGACTTCTCTTTAATACGCCCGGGTAGTCTGCATAAGGCTAATGGTGGTGTGTTGTTGATGGATGCGATTAAGGTGCTTGAACAACCTTATGTGTGGGATGGTCTTAAGCGTGCACTAAGAGCCAAAGCTTTGAATATTAGTTCACTGGAACGAGAAGTGACCCTATCAGGAACGATCTCTATCGAGCCAGAGCCTGTACCCATGGATTTAAAAATTGTTCTATTTGGTGATCGGGAAACTTATTTATTGTTACAGCATTATGATCCTGAATTTAAAGAGTTGTTCAAAGTAACCGCAGACTTTGAAAATGAGATGCCCAGAACAGAGCGAACTGAGCTGCAGTACGCTAAGTTTATTTCAAGTTTGGTGCACGATAAAGGTTTGCTACATTGTGACCAAAAAGCGGTAGGCCGTATTATAGAATATAGCTCCAGACAAGCGGAAGACCAGACAAAGTTATCACTTCATGCCGCAGATATTGCCAACCTGTTACGTGAATCAAATTATTGGGCGCGTCAGGCTAATGCAAATATGATTCGTTTAGGTCATGTCGAAAAAGCATTGGACAGCGAAGAGCATCGCAATAGTCGCATCAAAGATAATGTTTTTGAAACGATAAAAAACCGAACCACGCTGATGGATACGTCAGGCTCAGTGGTTGGGCAGATTAATGCACTTTCTGTACTATCAACAGGGGGTTATGAGTTTGGGATGCCAAACCGTATTACAGCCACTTGCCGCTATGGTGATGGAGACATCATTGATATAGAGCGAGATGCAAAACTGGGTGGCACTATTCACTCAAAAGGCGTGATGATTCTTTCTTCTTATTTGGCGTCTGTTTTTGCTAAACGAGAGCCTATGCATTTGTCGGCCAGTATTACTTTTGAGCAATCTTATGGTGAAGTAGATGGTGATAGTGCCTCGCTTGCAGAGCTTTGTGCGTTAATATCATCTCTTTCTGAAGTGCCTATTCGTCAAGATCTTGCAATGACCGGGTCGGTGAATCAATTTGGTGAGGTGCAGCCAGTAGGTGGGCTTAACGAGAAAATTGAAGGTTTCTTTGATACCTGTGAAATCCGAGGTTTTACTGGTACACAAGGTGTTATTTTACCGTCAACTAATGTACATAACCTGATGCTTGATAAGCGAGTGATAGACGGGGTTAACAAAGGTAACTTCAATGTATATGCTGTTAAAAACGTATCAGAAGCTCTATTTTTGCTAACAGGTTTGCGCAGTGGAAATGCCAATGCGGAAGGTCGTTACCCTAAAAACTCTATTTATGGAAAGATACAAGCCTTGCTTGATGAACTCAGGGAAGAAGATGACGATGAGGACGAATAGTAGTTTGAATATTCTGTCATCCTCGCGCAGGCGGGGATCCATTATTCTGGCTTAGTCTCGTGTCATTGATTCCCGCCTTCGCGGGAATGACGACGGTTATTTAGGAAGAGCATTAGTTAATGCTTGATTAGGCGGAAGGTCAAATTAATACGTGGCTCAACCGCCTTTTTTGTTTTTGGGACCTGATGATACCACTGTCTCTGAAGAGCGCCCGCCATAACTAATAGTGAGTTATGAGGTAGGTTGAGTTTAATGGTTTCGTGTTTGTGCGATGTATGCCGAAGTTGGAATTGGCGGGTTTCGCCTAAAGACAGTGAAGCAATGACAGGGTCGAGGCCTAGTTCTGGTTCGTTATCCTGATGCCATGAAACGCTATCATTTCCATCTCGGTAATAGTTCGCCAAAACGCTATTAAAGTGATGACCTGTAAGTGATTCAATTGTTTGTTTTATTTCACGTAATTCGCTGGTCCAAGCTAGGGGCTGTAGAGATATTCCTGAATAAGCATAGTGGCTTTCTGACCCCCCGTACCATGCTTGTAAGCGAGGTACAGGAATGCACTTTCCTCTGATGGTGATTTCATCTTGTCGCCACTTGAGCGAGTCTTCCATAATTGAAAATAACGCCTGGGCTTTTTCTTGTGAGAATAATGGGTGCCAAAGATTCAGTTCTCCATCATCAATATGAATCGCCCTTTTAATAGCTTGTTCTTCAAATAATGATAGCGTCATTACTTTATTCTTACTCCCATCCTTTTGGCTCCCCAATGCCCTGGCTGTGCTTCAAATAAACCCGGTAGTTCTGCATTACAGCGATTGCAGCAATGCTTGTTATCAATGTTCCATTCACCCAATTGATACCAGTCCCGCTCAACAAGCCTTTGACCACAGTGATAACAGTAAGTGCTGCTGCCTTCAGCATCATGTACATTCCCTGTATAAACGTATCTTATGCCATTGCTCATGGCAATTTCTCTCGCTTTGGTCAGCGTTGAAGGCGGTGTGGGTGGAATATCCATCATCTTCCAGTCTGGATGAAAGGCGGTGAAGTGTATAGGAACGTCCGGTCCAAGGTTGTCGATTATCCATTTTGACATTTCTTCTATTTCAGAAGGGGAGTCATTTTGGCCAGGAATGAGCAATGTTGTTAATTCAAACCAAACATCTGTTTCATATTTTAAATAGAGAAGGGTATCCAGCACGTCTTTAAGGTGGCCGCCACAAAGCTTGTGATAAAAGCCTTCACTAAAGCCTTTTAAATCAATATTTGCTGCATCCATATATTTGAAAAACTCGGCTCGTGGCTCAGGGCAGATGTATCCTGCGGTAACAGCGATATTTTTAATATCGTATTTTCTGCACTCCTTAGCTACATCAATGGCATATTCAAGAAATATAACCGGGTCATTGTAGGTGTAGGCAATGCTGCGGCATCCTAGTTCTACAGCTTTAAGAGCCAGTTGCTCTGGCATAGCAGAATCTGCCAGAGTATCCATTTCCCTTGATTTACTCATATCCCAGTTCTGACAGAATTTACAGGCCAAATTACAACCGGCTGTACCAAATGAAAGAACGGGTGTTCCCGGAAGGTAATGGTTAAGTGGTTTTTTCTCGATAGGATCGATGCAAAAGCCCGATGAGCGACCGTAGGTTGTTAATACTATTTTTTGATCTTGGCAGGCTCTAACAAAGCAGAGCCCTTGCTGGCCTTCATGTAATTTACAGGCTCTGGGGCATACGTCACACTGAACTCTGCCATCATCAAGGCGGTGCCAGTATTTAGTGGGAAAACTAGCGGGAGGTGATGTTTTAATGTTCATACGTATACTCCTCTCATATAGTTATGGGTTATTTTTGCTGAAAATCAAGCAACTGTTTTGTAAGGTATAGTGAATAGGGTTGTTACAGGATGACGTGTAGCGGTATTATCAAATTATTGTGTCACTGTTTTTGTGTTTTTTAATGGAGTATTAATTTGTTTAACACCCGTTTATTTTCCGTTTTTTTTATAGTGTGTTTAGTTTTTACGACCATAGTTTCAGCATCTGAAAAATCGTCGACTGTTATTTTATCAGGGTCAAAAACTCAAGGAGGTTTGCTTATTGGACAGGTAGATCCAAATGCTAAGGTCTACTTGGGTGACGCTCAGATAAAGGTGGCAGAGAACGGAGTGATTGTTTTGGGCTTTGGACGTGATGCCGGGTTGGCGCAATCCCTTACTATTATTTCGGCATCAGGAAAGAAGCGCATTGAGTCTATTACCTTGGAAAAACGAGACTATAAAATTCAACGGGTTAATGGCATATCAAAAAAAATCATGAACCCAAATAAAAAGAATCAGGAACGATCACGAGCTGATGCGGCGTTAGTTCGCAAAGCAAGAGAAACTGATTCTGGCCGGCAGGATTTTTTAGCAGGTTTTATTCAGCCGGTAGATGGGCCTGTTACCGGCGTTTATGGCAGTCAGCGATTTTATAATGGAGAGCCGAAACGGCCTCACTTTGGTGTAGATTACGCAGCCCCTGTAGGTACGCCCGTAATGGCGCCAGCCTCGGGTAAAGTAACGTTGACTCATAATGATATGTTTTATTCTGGTGGCACACTCATGGTTGATCATGGTTTGGGTGTATCGTCTACCTTTCTACATTTAAGTAAAATATTGGTTAAGGAAGGTGAAGAAGTGGCGCAGGGTGATATTATTGCGCTGGTTGGTAAAAGTGGCCGCGCGACAGGCGCACACCTTGACTGGCGTATTAACTGGTTTAAAGTCAGGATAGACCCTCAGGAAGTATTGAAAACAAATTTAATAAAGATGGAGTTATAGCTAATGACGGATAGTCAGCAAATTGTTTACGTTGTAGAAGATGATGAAGCAGTCAGGGACTCGCTTGAAATGATGCTGGTTTCTATGGCGCATAAAGTTGAAACGTTTCCTACGGCCAATGCATTTTTAGAGGATTATGATGAGTCAATGGCAGGCTGCATTGTATTAGATATCCGTATGCCGGGAATGGACGGCATGGAGTTGCAGAAAGCACTGAATAGCAAGAACTCAATTCTTCCTATTATATTTGTAACCGGCCATGGTGATGTACCTATGGCGGTAGAAGCAATGCAGCAAGGTGCGATAGATTTTGTTCAGAAGCCTTATAGAGAGCAGGAACTATTAGAAAAAATAAAGGCTGCATTAGAGCTAGATGCTGAGCAACGAACCTCATTAATTGAGAAAAAAGAGATATTACGTAAGTTGGAAGAGTTGACCCCTCGTGAGCAGGAGATTATGGATATGATGATTGATGGCCACGCCAATAAAGTTATCGCTATCGACTTAGATATCAGTCAGCGAACGGTAGAGATACACCGTTCTCGTGTTATGCATAAAATGGGTACACACTCACTTGCACACCTTGTTCGAATGATTATGTCGGTGAGATAGATAGTTATAAGTTATAAGTGGAAAGGTTTAATGACTATTGTCGAAGCGCGTGAACAAATTTTGCTGGTGGATGATAATCCGCAGAACTTAAAAATTCTTTATGAGACTCTGGATGGGCAGGGTTATCGCCTTCTATTGGCTAATAATGGCGAAAAGGCTTTAGCGATAGCCGAAAACTCAAAGCCTGACCTGATTTTGTTGGATATCATGATGCCAGGCATGGATGGCTATGAGGTGTGTGAAACGCTAAAACTCACCAATGGGCTTAGAGATATTCCTGTTGTATTTCTTTCTGCTCTGGATGATGTTGAGTCAAAAGTTAAGGGTTTTGAAAAAGGAGGCGTAGATTATATTGCCAAACCTTTTCAGCCTAGAGAGGTTATGACCAGGGTTGCGACGCAGATAAAATTACGTCGCCTAGAGCAAGCACTTAAAGAAAAAAATCGTGAATTAAGTGCTGATAATATTGAGATGCGACAGAAACTCGAAGCACAAAGAGAGCAACTGGCTCATGTTTCACGATTAAGCACGATGGGTGAAATGGCCGCAGGTTTTGCTCATGAAGTTAATCAGCCGCTTACCGCCATCACTAATTATTCAAGAGTGGCACACCGATTACTGGGTGATGTATCTCAACCAGATATTGCTGATAAAAAGATGCTAGCCACCACTCTGGATAAACTTGAAGCTCAGTCTCATAGAGCGAGTGAAGTTATTCAGCGAATTAGAGGCTTTGTAAAAAAGCCCAAAGCAGGCAAGGAAGTGTTGGATATTCGGTCCTTACTTGAAGATACGGTAAAATTTGCAGAGGTAGATGCCCGTAATAACCGGGGAACTGTAGTGTTATCACTTCCAGAAGAGCTACCTATGGTAGAAGCCGATGCAATACAGGTTCAGCAGGTCGCATTGAACTTAATTCGAAATGCACTTGAGGCTACGTCTTTAGTCGAAGATACCGCGGTATATGTAAAGGCTTATGAAGATCAGGAATGGCTATGGGTTGAAGTTGTAGACCATGGCTGTGGCTTGGCTCCTGATGCGGAGGAACGCTTATTTCATCCTTTCTATACGACTAAAGGTGATGGTATGGGCATCGGTTTGAGTCTGTGTCAGTCACTTATTCAAGGGCAGGGTGGCAAAATTGGTTTTAGGAGAAATACAGATAAGGGAACAACGTTTTTCTTTTCATTGCCACTTGTAGGCTCATAACTTATCGCGCCACTTTGGCGCGATAAGTGTCAGGTACAAAGCCCGCTTTACGAGTAAAAAAGTTACCTAATCATTTCATTAAGACGTATTTCACTTAATCGCAAAAGTCCGTCATAAACTTCGTCATAAACTGAGTCGGTAGTCTGCTTTTGGGTAGACCTAGCCTTGATTTGGTGAGATATTTTTTTGCGAATAGGTGATAGTGTTGGTTTTACGAATGAGAATGTTACATCAATTCCCTGTTTGTGGTTAGTACAGTCAATTTCGATGTTCTCAACCTTTAATTTTGATTTAAGATCATCACCCATTGTGTATTTTATTTTAAGAACTAATGCTTCTACGTCGCACTTTGGCTTACCAAATGTGAACATCCATATTCTCCCTGTAAATGTTAACTAGATCACACTAGTAAGGATAGTTTATGGAATGGGTATTTCCAGAAAATAACATGACTATTCAATGCTACTTCTGATTAACTGTAACCAAAGGCATGTCCTGGTAGCTATTCGTGGCTTGAGTACGAAAAGACGAAGGTGAAACGCCAGAGACCTGTTTAAATATTCGACTAAAATAAGATGGATCTTTAAAGCCTACTGCATAGGCCACATCTGAAATTGAGGCGCTCGGATTTTTAAGTAAACGCTGAGCTTCTTGTACTCGTTGTTGTAATAAATATTCTTGAAATGTTATACCTCGAGCCGCTTTAAACATACGACTAAAGCGAAATAAGCTCAAATGACATGTTTCGGCAACGGTTTGTTCAACAATTTTTTCGCAAAGATGGCGCTGTACGTAGTCTATTGCAGGGCTTACATCTACGGATTTAAGCTGACTTTTACGAAACCGGACTTCATTCGGTAGTGTTTGAAAATGATGCGTAACCACTTCACTTTTACTACCCCTGCTTCGACGTTTTTCGCAAAGTTCATTGAGTGAGTCTACAATATTTTTTATTTGCTGATCACCAACCGGTTTAACAAAATAATCCCATACCCCCGCTCTAAATGCCCATACGGCCATGGCTTCTGAGTGTTGTTCAGTAAACATCATAACCGGATACGAAGGATGTTCCTGCTTGGTTTTCATCATAATACCGAGACTGGAAAGGTCGGGGTAATCATATTCAAAGCAGATAAGATCTGGAGCGATTTGTACGATGGTATGAGGGTGGATGTCATCAGCTGAAATTAGCTGAACTCGACAATATTTTCTGAATACTGCAGGCAATAGAGACTGTGTCTCAGAGGTATTCAAATTAATCCATAAAACTAAAGGCTTATCCATTACAGCATCCTTGACCCGCAGTGCTCCATCTAAAGAACACATACAGTC
>ENA-ORXI01003484-ORXI01003484.1-sediment-metagenome-genome-assembly--contig:-NODE-3484-length-10553-cov-3.471936_pt1 | contig 10553 bp, 13 predicted proteins | sample MGYA00237861_ERZ511468 | MGnify/ENA primary metagenome ERZ511468 (study PRJEB26299, sample SAMN06266213) | sediment metagenome | isolation source: Hudson Canyon methane seep mesocosm | place...
CGACTCCTTCTTCATCAAATACAAACATATAGCCATTTTTACCATATCTCATCTCGTGTATTTTTTCAAGTAAATCATTTTTTAATTGCTCTTGATAGTCTAAAATATATTCACCCGTTCCAATAAACCAATTAAATGGGTTAAACAGTTTTGCATATCCAATTTTTTTATACATTTGGTCTGGATTATCAGGTTTATACCAATACCAGTTATGAAACCCTTCTTTTTTTTCTTGAACTACTTTTGATAGATTTCTAATAATATAGTCATTTTTGGGATCTTTTACATTCCATAAGTTTTTACCTTCTAGATGTTTTTGTGGCGGTAATAAAATATTTTTTCCAGTTAATTCATATATAAAATAGTATCCCCTTTTATTGTTAAATCTAATTTCTCTTAAGGCATCTTTGATTAATTTTGCTATTTCTTGATGATTTTTATCTGGATTTTTTTCATAAATTGAAGTAGCTATGGCATGTGCTTCGTAGACTCTATTTTTAATATTTTCTTTGATCTTTCTCACTGTTCGTACTTTTTCAGCTTCGATAAAATTGTAAAGACGTTGTACTTCTCTTTTAATCTGTTGTTTTTTTTCGGTAAAAGATTCTTCTTTGACTAGTAACATTTCATTTTCAAAATTTTCGTTATTGTTTTCAATCATTATGAATGTAATTAAAATGGAAAATAATATAATAAAAATAGGAGCAATTTTAACAAGGTTCAATAGTTTTTTTTCATTATCAAGTAACAAGAAAACTCCTTATTGTAGATGTTTTTCTCATTAGCCATCTGAATATAGTATTATTTTCAAATGAGCCTACTGTAATAACTATAACAAATTCATGTCAATGTTTTTCTTGTTTATTTTAAGTAATTGACTACATTAAGATGTGTGTTTATGTACAGTTTACAGTAGACGCAAATATACTAAAACCTACTGTCCTCCACCCATATCAGAGTCTAGTTCTGCATGAAAATCTTCATGCATGAATTTTGAGCAAACGTTTTTTGATTCTGATAGTGCTGTAATTACGGCATCCAAATTTTCATAAGGAATTTCAATAATCGCATTGTTTTTTTTGCCATGATAGGAAGTCCCAATGCTCACTATTGGGTCACTATGCTCACCATGAGGTTTCTCAACATGTGTCACCGTAATAGTTTCACCTCGTTTGTGGGCTAAGTGTAAGTTTTTAACTTCTATTGATGTAGACATGACGTACTCCTTGGATAAATTTATATACTAATTTTATCACAGATAATAAAATCAACAATTAACAAAGGAAATTAATTTTATATATTATTAATTGACATAAAAAAAAACTTCTTATATCAATAATTTTAATTAAAATTAAGTTTTTTATCTAATTTATTTTTTAATAACTTATAAATAATTTATTTATGATAATGAGAGCACTTAACAAAAAGGGAAAATTATGAAAAAATTACTTCAAATTTCATCACTGGTATTGTTTGTTTTATTGTTTAGTTCATGTGCTGCTTCTTCTAAAAATGAGGTGGTAAAAAAGGATAACATGCAAAAGAGTGAAACAGGTCCAATGGCTAAAAAAACGACTGGATTAAATATTGATAAAAATAATGTCGCCAATACTTTGATGGAAGAACCAGATCAAAGGGATCCTGAACTAATTGAAGGTAATCTTGAAGACAATGATTTAAAAACCAATTAATTCAGGTTGGCATTCTTATTTTTTTAGATACGTATAAATAAATAAAATAAGAATTGTCAATAGTATATATACATTTGAGAATAACAAAATTGCAAAAAACAAAAACAACAAAATAAAAGCGCTGTATTTTAAAAAACTTCTCTCAAACAACATAATGGCTGTAATCAGACCAATCAGCGCGTTTGCAATAAAAAAACCATCTGCAAAAGCAACTAAGTTATCAAGACTGAGTACTTTTATATAGACCAAATATAATGTGACCATATAAATACACGATAATGCATTTAAAGCTCCAATTGGGGTCCCATTTTTTAGATACTTCGAGGTTTTTTTTGTAATAAGATTTGTTTTTTTACTGCTTAAAGCAAGAATAAGTCTTGAAACTCCTCCTACAAAAAGTATAAGTGTTCCTATACATAAAATCAAAGAAATAGTTGTTAATACAAGATTTGAATAAGCTCCAAAAAGAGGTTGAATTAACCAAACGAGCTTAAATGACTCCGTAGCTTTTAGTGGAAAATCTGCAAAACAAATAGCCAATGTAATTAGAAAATAAATCACAGAAACAACAATTGCAGATAACATAACTGCATTTTTTAGCGTTTTAGTATCTTTAACTTCATTTGAATAATTTCCAATAACTTCCCAACCAACAATAGACCAAAATATTAATAAAAATGAATATCCAAGTTTTTCGATATCCATGTTAGGTAAAACAAAGATAAAAGCTTGAGTTTGCATTAAAATTTTAATACTTGATAATAAAAATATTATAGCAACTACAGATGATACTATTAACATGAGTTTACCCAAAAAGTCAATTTTGACTAAAAGTAAACAATAAGTAATTGCATATATTCCTAATGCTAAAAAAACCAAATTGGTATTAGGGAAATAATTTTGTATAAAGTCAGCCGCAATTAACAGTACGGCAACTGGACCAAAAAACACTGCAAGTATTAAATAAAATGCTGTTAGATGTTGGTACTTTTCACCCATTGCTTCTTTTGTTGCAAGAGAAACTCCCGCTTCTCCTGGAAATAAAATTGCAAGTTTTCCAAAAATCAGAGCAAATGCAAAGCCTAAAATTAGTATCCCTAACCATACAAATAGTGAATAATTCTCAACCATGTTATATATAAGTGGTGGTAAAAGAATAACTCCTGAGCCTAAAATTGGCCCAATGATTAACCCTGAGAGGGTAAAAGTATTTAGTTTTTTTGTTGTCGTATTATTTTTCAATGTTAACTTTCTTTATTTTTTTAAATATTTTGATATCGTTTAAAATCTTAACTGCAATTAGAGTAAGTATTGTACCAATAATTATTGATATTCCTATGTCTTCTTCTAAAAATATTGCACTTAATACTATAGCTGCAAAAGGTACTAAGAATATGAAGGTACTCACTTCACTAGCCCCTAGTTTTTCGATTCCCAAAAAATAAACTGTATTTGCAAAAGTAGATGCAGCTATGGTTAGAATAAAAATATTGATCCAAAAGATTGTATCAAAACTTTCAAATGAGATATTTTTAAAATCTACGAAAAATACTGCGTCTATTAATGTTGTTACTACGTATAAGTAAAAGGTAAATACAATGGGAGATATATTTACTGATTTTGAACTTAATATAGTAATAATAGGCCATAATATGGCTGCAAGAATAAAATATAAGTTTTGAATAACTAATATTTGTTTTAACTCTACATTCCAAATATTCAGCATTGTCAAAACGCCAATACCCCCAAGTGCAAGTGCAAAAAAATCTTTTTTGGCAATTTTTTTCACTTTTAGTAATGCTAAAATTAAAAAGGTATTAATAGGTATAAGTGTCGTAACAAAAGCTCCTCCTAATGATGCCGTCCCAAGCTTAGTACCTAAAAAAAAGTATTTCATGTAAGCTATGAAAATAATTGAAGTTATAACTACTAAAATAAAACTTTTTAAATCAATCTTAAAAGATTTTTTGAGATATACAATAATTGGAATCATTGTTATAGCTGTAATTGAAAACCTAAAAAATACCATTTCAAACTCATTGATATATGTACTTATAACTTTTACGTTAACCCATGATGCACCCCAAGCAACCATTGCAAGGAACATCAATATATAAAATATGTTTTTGTTTGTTTGTTTCATGGATGAAGTATATTTAAATTTTTTTTACTTGTATAGAACAAAATTGCTCTTTTTTAAAAGTTCTTTGGGAGAGTACCCATAAATTTTTCTAAAGTTTCTTATAAAATGTGATTGATCATTAAAACCTACACTTGGTCCAACTTCGCCTAATGTTGAGCCATTTAAAACCAATTCCTTTGCCTTATGAATTCTTTGAGTTAATATATAATGATGAGGAGTTAAACCAATGTTTTTTTTAAAAACTCTTAAAAAATGGTACTTACTTAAATTAGAACTTTGTGCTAAATCATCTAATGAAATATTTGACTCTAGAGAATCGTTTATATATTCGATTGAATCTTTTATGATTTTTTTATTATTAAATAACTTACTGTAATCTTTTGTTTGATGGGTATAGTTTTTAATTAAATATGATAAAACATTTATCATATTTGTTTCAATAATCATTTTATCTTGATAGTTAAAAGCACTTTGGAAAAATTGATATAACAAATTACATAAATAGATATCTTCTATAATATGGTCTTTAAAGATAGGCATCTTTTTTTCAAAATACATTTGTTCATAAAGTTCAACTAAAAGCTCAACTTTTGGATAGAAGTTAGTATAGTTCCAAGATTTTGAGTCGCCATGGTGGACTTCTCCTGGATTGATGATTCTAGTTGAGTTTTTGAAGGAGAGACATGATTGTCGTGAATTAATAGATTTAAACATGCCATCATTGGTTATTCCAATGGTATACGTATCATGAAAGTGTTTTGTAAATTGTCCATTTGAATTTTCAATATTTTCAAAAACTGTTTGTTTAAATCCTGAATAAGTCATATAGTATTATAGCAAAACTAAAGAATTAAATACAGAATGAAATTGCTCTTATTAATATAAAATTAAGATTAATTTTGAATAATAGTTTTTATAATAAATAATTATTACATAGGTTTTGTTATAATTATTACACATTGTTAGCAATTAAAAAGGGTCATAAATATGAACATCAAAAAATCTTTTTTTATATTAGTTATTTTCTTTTTACCTTTGTTCTTACTTGCCACGAATGTACCAAAAACACAGTATACAATTGGGGTTCAGAACTTTAAACACTATTTACCATACTCACAATATCAAAACAAAAAATACGTAGGATTTAACAGAGAACTACTTGACATGTTTGCAAAAAAAATGGGATATGAATTTATATACAAAGCGTACCCAATAAAAAGACTCTACAAAACTTTTTTAAATAAAGGATTAGATTTTAAATATCCTGATAATAAATATTGGAATGCAAAGTTAAAACGTTTATCTCCCATAACTTATAGTAATAAAGTGATTGAATATATTGATGGCGTAATGGTTAAGCCCAAAAATAGGGAAAAGGGTATTAAATACTTAAAAAACCTCTCTATTGTTGCTGGATTTACTCCTTTTTCTTACACAAGATATATTAAAAATGGAAGAGTGAAGTTTCATGAAGAGTTTAATTATAAAAATATGATTATCAAAGTATTAGCAGAAAGAGTCGATGGTGTTTATTCTAATATTGCAGTAACTAAGTACTATTTGACTAATGTTGCTAAAAAAAATGAGCAATTGGTTTTTAATAGGAACCTTCCCCATATAAGAAGTTTTAGACATTTATCTACTATTCGTTATCCAAAAGTTATTCAAGAATTTAATATTTTTTTACAAAGTAATAAAGGTGAAATTGAAAATTTAAAAAGGAAATATAAAATTTTTAACTATTTGCCAGATGAATAGAATAAGGGAAATTTATAATCACACAACAAACTGTGAGCCAAAATGAAGCTATGGTTGTAGGCATGAAATTGGCTTATACTGGAATAAAATTGTAGTGCATGAATTTAGAAGAGGCATAGAAGTGGAACTAGAACATGGACTTATAAACAAAAAATAAAAGTCATAAATACACACAAGAGAAATATAACTGCTGATACCTAAGATATTAAATTTATAGAAATAAGATATTTGTTACAATAAAATATTATTTTAAAAGGGCTTTTATATGCAACAAATCTTTTTGTATTCTGATTCAGTGAGCTGGGGTGTTATCCCAAATACCCGTGAAAGGTTTACCTTTGATAAGCGCTGGACTGGGATTTGTGAAATAGATTTAAATTCAAAAGGATATAAAACCAGGTTTATTGAAGATTGTTTAAATGGAAGGCGAACAGCATGGGAAGATCCAAAAAAATCTGGAAGAAATGGACTTATTGGAATTTCTCAAAAAATTGAAACGTATTCTCCTCTTGCTCTAATAGTTATTTTTCTGGGTACAAATGATTTTCAAGCAATTCATCACGTAACTTCTGAACACAGTGCTCAAGGGTTGTCTACTTTAATAACTAAAATTAAAAACTCTCCTATTGAGCCTACTTTGAGTATCCCAGAAATCTTGGTAGTTGTGCCACCTTTAGTATTAAATCCAACGGGTATTTTATCAAATAAATTTAGAGGTTCTAAAAGAAAATGCAAAAATTTGAGCATTGAATTAAAAAAAGTAGCAAAAGAAGAGAAATGTCACTTTTTTGATTCAAATAGTGTTATTAGTGCTAGTAAACTTGACGGTGTTCATTTGGATGAAGATCAACATGAAATTTTAGGATTTACTATGTCTGAAGTTATTGAAGGGATTTTAGCTAACCCATCATCTGAAAAGTAAGAGAACGAAATATTCTTTCTCTTACTTTTCTCCTGTCTAAAATATTTTTTTAATAAAGGTATTTAGCAGTTATTTTTTAGAGAAACTTCTGTTCGCATCTCTTTTTGTAGTTTTTTTAGAGGCTTTTTGTTTTTGTGTTCTTTTACCGTGATGTGCATCTTTATTTCTTTGTTTATCTCTATTTTTAAATGCTTTTGGTCTATAGTCTTTTTTCTCTTTTTCAGTTGGCTCAAATCCTTCAACAATTTCTTGACTGATTGTGATTTTTAATTCTCGTTCAAATTCTTTTAAAAGTTTCTTCTCTTCGACACAAATAAGTGAAATTGCTTCACCTTTGTTGCCTGCTCGTCCAGTTCTTCCAATTCTGTGAATATAATCTTCAATATCTTGTGGAAGGTCATAGTTAATTACATGTGGAAGGTCTTCTATATCAATACCACGTGCAGCAATATCAGTTGCAACTACTACTTGTACTTTTCCTGATTGTAAATCTCTTAATGCTCTTTGACGTGCAGGTTGAGTTATTTCTCCATGAATTGCAGCTGCATTTAAACCATCTAAATTTAAATTTATAACCAGTTCATCTGCTTGTTTTTTAGTGTTTGTAAATACTAAAACTTTTCTCCAGTTTCTTGAACCAATAAAGTATGATAAAAATGCTTTTTTCATTTCTTTATCTACTTGCACTACTTGCTGGTCAATAATATCTACTGTTGGTCTTTCTTTTTTAATTTCTACAACTACAGGTTCATTTAAAAACTTTTTTCCAAGTTTTTTGATATTTTGTGAAAATGTTGCAGAAAACATCATTGTTTGTCTGTTGTTCTTAGAAATTCTTTGACAAATTTTTTCTACATCTGGCATAAAACCAAAATCTAACATTGTATCTGCTTCATCTATTACCAAGTTATTTACACTTGATATTTTAATATCGTGATTGGTTACAAGGTCAAGTAAACGTCCTGGCGTTGCAACAATAATATCAACACCAATTCTAAGTTTATTCATTTGTGGTTTTGCCGCAATTCCCCCAGTTACGAGTGCTACTTTGATATCTAAGTACTTTGCATATGCTTCAATATTTTTTGCTATTTGACTAGCCAGTTCTCGTGTTGGTGTGACGATTAATGCTCTTGCTGTGTAAGTATTTTCTTTTTTGTTTGATAATTCTTGTAAAATTGGAAGTGAAAAAGCTGCTGTTTTTCCAGTACCACTTTGTGCAACTCCTAGTATGTCAAGTTTTTTCAAAATAATAGGTATTGCTTTACGTTGAATAACAGTTGGTTGAGTATACTTTAACTCTTCTAATGCTTGAAGTATTTCATGTGATAAATTGAGTGAATCAAAATTTTTGATAAGTTGTCCTTTTGTGCCATACAAAATAAAATTCAAAGCCTACAAATGACAAAAAATGTGATATATGTTTTAAATTTGATTTGGTATAATTAATAAAACGGATTATAACATAAATTAGGGCAAAAATGAGTTTAATTAAATTAGAATATACAGATGTGATAAATAGCATTGAAAAAAAGAAGATGTTAGAGTTTTCAAAAGATTTATTGACTACCAATTATAAAAAAGAATCTTTATTTGTTATCAAAGTTGATGGGGAATCAATGCAACCTCTAATCAAAAATAAATCTTTAGTTGTAGCAGATTTATCCCAAACGGACGTCACCAATAAAGATATCTATTTGGTTTATCATGATAATAAGATGTGGATTAAACAAGCAAGTATAAAAGAAGGTGATATTTGTTTTATCTCTATTAATAAAGATTATTCACATTTGGTTTTTAAAAGTAGTGAGTCAAGAGTAGTTGCACGTGTAATTTTGACATTTACTGCATTGTAAAATGTAGACTTTTTTAATTATCTATGAAGCTTTGGTGTATAATTGGATAAAAGTGCAATCATCTTTTGAGTTGTTGCACTTTTATTTTAGTATTATAATGAAGTTATATGGTTATTTCATTGTCTAAGTAGTCGTCAATTTTTTGAACAACGTCTTCATTTGATATTGTACCTTTTTTTCCAAATACAACTATCTCTTCGCCAAAGTCATTTTTAATAAAATGTTCTTCTTGTATTACTTTGTTATATAATTCTTGAATAAGTTCATCACTGTCTTCTTTGTTAAATAAGAACCAATTTGCAGTAGTTTCTTCTATTCTTACTAACCCATAAGTATTAGTATCATCCACGTAGTCTTGTATAGTACCATTTTCAAAACTTGCACCTATTACCATATCATTTTCGTTTAAAATCATTTCCATTTCGAATCCTATAATTGAAGTTGCGATTCTAACATAAATTTATCTAAAATATGAAGTTAACGTCATTAAAATAGAGGAAATTTGTAATATTATTCAAAGTTTTATTGACATTGTCACAAAATTTGGAGTACAATTACTATATAAAGATTCAGGAGGTGTCAATGGATAAGCCTTTGTTTACTAGAGTTACTTCGTTAATTAGAGTAGAACTTTTGAAATTAGAATACTATTTATATAGTTGGAATTGTGAATTGTCACAACCTACAAGACCGTTCTTACGGTTTGAGTATGCTAAAATCTTATAAAGCTGCTCAACTTATGAAGTAATAGTGCTTTAAAAAAAGCAATTTTTAACTAAATCACTATATGAGATAGGGTATTATCTTGTATAGTGATTATTCCATGTAATCTCAAGTAGTTAATCTTTAAACTTATTTTCCAGTATCCATTCACATGCGTCAAGAACTGCCTTACTTTCCGTTTGAGCAACAAATCGTTTATCTCTTATTTCTAAGCCGTAAATATCGGCAATACTGATATGTCCATTTATAAAGGATTTGATTGAGATACCTTTTTTGTGGTTTGCCCAAACTTTACATTTATGTGCAAGTTCATAGATATTGATCTCTTTAACAATTTCAGTTAAATGCCCACAATTCATATGCAAATATGTAAAGTGTACTAAATTGTCTTTGATTTCCGTTTTGATATTTCTAGCTTCTTGTATATTTAATACCTGACTTAGTAGCTGTTTGCTTAATTTAGTTTGATTATTTATCATTTTAGCCCTTACTCCACATTCATCTTTGTTATATTTACTTTCGCAAAATTTTCTACATGGAACATCTTCTAAATCACATCTCCACATATAAACATACTCCTTAGGTAAAATATTGTATTAGTGTAATTATAGTAAAACCAAATGATTATGACAAGTTGAATTATTTTACTTTATAATAAAAAGTTTTTTTGAAAAGTAGAATAGAGAAGGGCGTTTTTTGGGGCTTGAATTTTTATGTTAACTTTTGGTTAATGACATAATCTTTTTATGATTAAAATATTCAATTAATAAATCAAATTTTGGAAGATAATTATCAATTGTTTTTTGATTGTCATTTGTAGATTTTAAAAACTTAATATATAAATCAACATATTTTTTAATATTCTTACTTGAACGTCTTGTTGATTTAATTTCAATATTACTTTCTATCTTTTTAAGTTTTCTGTTTTTAATACTTCTTATTGATTTTTGAGTTATCTCTTCAATAAGTTCTTTTTCCTCATCATTATCACTTTGAATGTTAATTCCCGTATCTGTCTTAAAAACTTGTAAATTAGTATTGAATCTGTTTAATAAGTCGTCTTTATTCATTTTTCTCAACTCTTCTTTTATATTAATTAGTATTTTATATTTTAGTATGTTAGAGATTAAATAGTTTGAAGTTTTAAGAGAATATTGAATATTTATATCATTTTCAAGATATAACACAAAATAATAGACTTTTCCTCTTTTAGTTAAATATTTATTGTTTAATAAATCATATCTTTTTAAATATCTTCTTATTTTGTTTAAATCATTTGATTGTATGACTTTGTCTTTTTTACTTGTATCTTCCTTAAAAGATACATTGTAAAAACATTGAAAGTCTCTATGAGAGTCGTTCTTGTGGGTGTTTGAGTCTATATGGTGGAGATGTGGAGAATTGAACTCCAGTCTTAAAACAGTTACTACCAGCGTCTACATGTTTAGTAAAAGATTGAT
>ENA-ORXI01003485-ORXI01003485.1-sediment-metagenome-genome-assembly--contig:-NODE-3485-length-10551-cov-2.618484_pt1 | contig 10551 bp, 4 predicted proteins | sample MGYA00237861_ERZ511468 | MGnify/ENA primary metagenome ERZ511468 (study PRJEB26299, sample SAMN06266213) | sediment metagenome | isolation source: Hudson Canyon methane seep mesocosm | place: USA:Hudson...
ACCACCATAAGTAGCAGTGAATGTATTAGTATTTAACTGCGCAATATCTTGACCGATATTTAAATCGCCTCTGAACGCATTAGCATTGATTGTTTCCATTGCTGAATCAGTTCTTGCACCAGCATTCTCAGAATTAGTAACGCCTGTTGCGTCATTAGTCATCTCCTGAAAACCATCTCTAACTGTTAAACTTGCAAAGGTTGTATTAGCAAGGTCATCAGCATGAGTTTCAATATTAACTGTTGTTAATGCATTGTTTGTTGAAGCAACATTTCCTAAGTTACTTAACTTAAGTTCATCACCCATCACATCAATGTTAAATACATTAATACCATTACCAGTATTAGCAGTATTGTCGCCGCCTTCTTGATCTAACTCTTTACCACCGATAATTAAATCACCGCCATCACCTTGACGACCAGTTTTATGTAAGTCAATATCAATTTGAAGAGGATTATCTACAGTAACCGCTACAACATTAGTTTGTGTACTGTTTAGCTCACCATCAGCTGCTTCACCAGAAGCTGCAAAGCCCCCTTGTTCTAAGCCCTCAGCGCCTGTATTTGTAATTAAAATTGGGTTGTATTGACCCGCAAGCGAACCAGCAGGGTAAGTTGTAACGTCTTCAGTACCTGCCACAATATCGATTGAGAAAAATGCATTTGTCAATGGAGATGCCGTTGCTGTCACTGTAGTAATTTCTAGTACCGCTAACTCAGCATTTATTGCATCAACAACTGCTTGATAAGTAGTAAGACCTTCTACATTTGTTACAACTTCTACGTCACCAACAGAAAAAGAAACGCTTTCAAAACCAGCTACTGGACCTTCAGCAGCATCAGTTGCAATATTAAGCACGTTATTCATATGAATAGTTAACGTCGCTCCGCTCGTATCTTGACCTGATAGCAAGTAATCTTCATCAAAATAAACTGTTAAATCTGATGCATCGTCATCAGAGTTAAAGTTATCAGTGTGATCCATTGTGATCGTTAGATCTTCAGTATTACGAGCAACACCTGCATCAGTCAATGTAGTTAAGTTTTCGATAACTAAATCGCCATCAGATAAAGCAGAACCAATTTCTTCAATTGCAGTCATGTGTTTAGCATCAAGAATAACTGTACCGTTATCATCTCTCGCTTCAATCGTTACTGTCTCAATACTTGTAGTTCTTGGCTGTACATCAATTTCATCATGACCATCAACGCCTACAAACTCTTGTGTAAGTTCAGCATGTAATGAATCTGCTCCAGCACCACCATCCAGATGATCTGCAGATGATAAAGAGTTTGATACGCCACCAGCAAATTCATTTTGCTCTATATAAGCAAGAAACTCGTCATTGCCTGATGTGCCGTCAAAATCACCGCCACGATCGGTACCAGAAGTTAGAAAAAAGGTAGTAGTCGCTGTCGTTGTTCCGCCACCTGTTACATCTCTTATCTCTGTATTGTCTGCATCTAATGAATAATCTAAAGAAGCAAGAACAACATCGTTAAATGCTACTGCAGCAGCACCATATGTTGCATCAGCTGTAAGACCCGCAAATAAATTTGCCATTTCCAGTACAGTTGAACCCCAGTTTACTTCGCCTGCAGCAACTAGTTGTGCTGTTACAAAATCAACCGCCTCAGTCACCGCGTCTGCTGATAAAGTATCTGACTCAACGATACCAAAATTTGCTGCAACTACAGCGGCAAGATCAGCTTCAGATGCTTTATCTGCAGCGTCAACATATTGCATCAATGAATTCGCTACAGCGCCTGTGCTTGAGCCTTCAGCACTTGCTACGAACGATGACAGGATTGTACTTCCTGGTTGCACACCAAACAATCCCTCAATAACTCTTGTTATTTCTGTTTGCGTTGTTGATGCGGTTGAACCTAATGATAATGCCATTTGTTTTCTCCTAAAGTAGCACTAAGAATAATATAAAAAAGTTTTTAGTCGACTAAACTCTTTCTCTAAACTAGAACGTAAAATACATTCTGCTGAAACACCTAATGTTACATTTTAAGTGCTTTAGCACAATGTGCTTATATTCTGCTTGTTTGTAACGGAATAAAACCTACTCTACAATTTGCCTACAGGCGTAATGTTGTCATTATAATACAGATGTTGCCTTTTTTACATTGTGACTTCAATCACATACATCTTTAAATACATTTAACCCTATTGCTTTACGTGTAATTATAGCCAACAATTATTTTTTTGCAAATAATTTTAGCTTACGTTTCAATATGTTTAAGCACCTTACTACCATTGCACTTCAACCCCCAGCCAAGCTTCAAACGATTGAAACTCAAACAAAGGTATATTACTGTATTGTTTTTGCCACTCTGTTTTCAGCACCATCCACCATTGGTCATTCACCGGCCCAATAGGTAAGCGATACTGAGTACCTAACAACAACAGACCCATTTGCCTTTTTTGACCATTTGCCAACAAAGCACTATAACTCTGCTGATCAGACATCAACATCATATTAACATAGCCATTGATAGCGTCTTTACTGCGCAACAAATCTAAGGTTTTGTTGTGATTTAAATAGGCATCCAGTCTCCATTGCCCCCCTCCAGGCCTGTTTTTATCCAGCCCCCATTCATTTCCAGCACTGATTCCGGCACTATAAAACCCTCCTAACGCATAACAGCTTGCACCCACTGCTATACCACTATATAAAGAATCATATAATTTATTATCTTTTTGGTGTTTCCATTGCAAGTCTAATCCCACGTGCGAATTACATTGCTGGCTATTTTGCCAAGTATAACGAGTCAACGTATCCAGAGAGTAGAACCTTGATTCATTGTCGTAATGCATTACATCTGCAAAAATGGCAACAGCCAATTCATCTTCATTTGCTAATTTATGCTGTATGCTGGCACTACTATTAATCCGCAAATAATCGGTAAAGTTCTTTTGATCAGTTGTTCGGTGTTGCATTTGTAATGCTAGATTAACGGTATTTTTAGGGGTTATTTTTTTTACCCCCCAAGCACTGATACTTGTCTCCACCCCATAACCAGCCTGCGGTTGTTGGTCTTTATTTAATGCTAGCTCCGTGTCACCAGTTGATAAGCTGATTTTTATATTTTTATCTGCCGGCGCCCTGTTTAGATTATCGCCTCCACCCACACTAACACTTAACTTACCATTACTTTGCCAGTCAGATGTTATGCTCTGGCCTGTAATAGACCGCTCTTGTTGTTGAGCCATTTTGTTCAATAGCCGTCGATAGCTGTCTGCCACACCTTCAGCTGCAGAATCAATCATTAGAATTTTTTCTAGTATATCAGCTGCGTCCTGATTGCGCCCTTCTAGCTCGAGAGCTGTTACACTTTGTAACATTTGGGTAACTTGCTGCTTACCCAGTTTATATTCCGCTTTTAGCTCGGATATTGAAAGCTGAAACAATAAACATAGCATTAATATCCTTATTTTCACGCTACTTTATTCTCCAAATATTCTTTATATTAGACTATGCCACTGCTAAGTGAGGGGTTTCAATACCTTTGCCTTGTTCTTAATCCCTCCCTTGCTGGGGAGAGTTTGGACCACTACCATTAAGTTAAGCGGAAACACAGGATGTGCTAATAATTGTCTTAACTTAATGGCAATCAGGGTTTGGGCGAGGAGAGCACTAAATAAATGGCTCTTTTAGCTTTTGTTTCAAAAGTTAAAAAAGTATTTATTTCCAGCTCCCTTACCAATTATTAACCAATCTCCTTAAGCCAACATACTAAAAATAAAATCGGCTATTATACGTCCTTTTATAAAACCACAAAATATTTATTATCTTTTGTTTATTTCGGTGAAAACAATTCCATAGCTTGCTGAGCACCTATTAATAAAAACTCACCCTGTGTTTCCAGCGCTATCGTTTCGCCCCATTTATTGCGGGCTTGCTCACCAATTAGTATGGGCAATGCCAAGTCTCCGGTCATTTCTTGTAATCGCATTGCCGTTGTGACTGTTTTACCGATGACGGTATATTCTCTTCGTTGTGCCGGACCTAATGAACCCACCAAAATTTTTCCATATTCAATACCGATCCCAACAGCCAATGGAGGAAGGTTAGCTTGCTTGCTTTGCTCACCAAATTGCTGATCGATTAAACTGACCAAGGCTTGCGCTGCCTGCAAGACTGAATCGTGCTGATTACGCCACACACACATAACAGCGTCCCCCACGTACTTCTCTGTCTGCCCGCCGTGCTGCTGCACCACCTCGGTAACCACCGTATAAAAGGTGTGCAAAATTGCGCCCGTTTGCTCTGCAGGTAATTGATTACACCAGTTGGAAAAATTTCTTAGGTCCACATACAAGACAAAGGCATCTTCATGGTGTGCTGACATTGAGCCATTTGGATTTTGCTTTACAATCCATTTTGCGGCGTGCTCTGGTAAATAGCTGCTTAAATTCAGATAAAGTCGTTGGTTTTCCGACCAATTTTGCGAATAACCTTTAACCGTAACCATTATTCCCGTAAGCAGGGTATATATAACCGCTAACGCAGGTGGTATTAAAATAGCCTGGGTTTTTAATATAACAGCACTGCCAATAATGACCCCCAAGGCAATCACAACACCTGCTACGGGCGCACCATAAATCAACAATCGTCCTTTCAAGCGACTAACCAACCACATAATCAATGTGATTCCTGCCATGCAAATATAAAGCAGTGTATTAACTGCTTGGGGTTGATAGGGTATTTTATTATCTAATAGTGCTGATAGTAATTGCGCGTGAACCTCAACACCTCCAACGACCGCTGCTTGCGGTGTTGAAACAGCATCACCTACACCAAATGCAGTTGATCCTATCAATACCCAAGCCCCCTTTAGCATTTTTTTAGGTACATTTCCTTCCAGCATGTCTGCTGCTGATATCGATAGAAGTGAATTTCTCGACAACCACCAAGGCAAAAGAATCTCTCCTTTATCGCTGACAGGTATTATAATTTCTGGTAATTGCGTATGTTTTAATTGATTTCCAGGCGATAACCAGCCACCCGTTTGCTCTAGCACATAATTCACTGGCTCAGCCATTGCTGTGGCCAATGCGGCTAAAGCTAAAGCAGGATATGCCTTTCCATTACGGCAAATATAGGCTGGCATTTTTCTTACTATTCCATCCTTATCAACACTTGGGGTAATATGTCCTACCGATGATACGGCATTGCCGATTTGTTTATTATTTGCAATATAAGCATTGGCTTGTGGATAAAGCCCGTTACATAGCACGTTTTTTGTTCCTGTCGCCAAAACCCCTACTTGAGTATTGTCATCCGCATCTATCGCCAGGATTTGTGACAAAACAATCGATTCTGACTTTAACTGGGCAACAAGCAAATCATCTTGTTGCTTTTTCGCTGCAAATACCATATCAAATATTTGCAAACTGGCGCCTTGCTCCGTTATTTGAGCAGATAACTCAGCCATCTGCTTCCTGGACCAAGGCCAAGCACCATAGCGAGCAATACTTGCTTCATCTATATCAACAATAACCACTCTTTGCTCGACTTTTGACTCTGCTGCAATCCATTGCCATGCTGTATCTGTAAGCCTCGCATCCAGAGATGCAACACCACCACTTGCAAGCCATGAGATAGCCATTGTAATCAGCAACGCCCCCCCATACGGGGAAAGCTGTTTTAAATATTCGGAGCGAATAATCATCTTTTCCACTCCGTAATACCTTGCAGACTTCCATTATCCAACGCTTTATCAAATTGCAACCCTGCATTTGCTCCATCCAGTGTTACCGCACCTTTAACATTACTTGTTGCATTATTACCTTGAATCAAGCCACTGTTTGTCACTTTGCCACTAACATTTAAATTAACAATACCTGTTTGCTGATGAAAAATTTCCAGTTGGGTATTAAACTCCCGGCTTGCGAAATCTAATTGTAGATTGGCTTTATTTAAGCTTGCTGCTGTTGCATGTTGCCACTGCGTGCCTTTTTCCATAAAAACCACGTGACTGTTATGTAGTTTAAAATTAAAAACCCCTGTCCGTGGTTGTAAACTACGTAATGCACTCGTATCACGAAACAAGCCAGCATAACTTCCACCCGTGACTAGGTTTTGATTTTCATTCCTTTGTGAGCGGTCTTTACTTACGCTATCATCCGCATGTTGCGCTTGCCAAGACCAGCGAATCCAGCTCAAACCTGAAAAAACAGGATCTGAAGAAACTGAGGAAGCGGCTATTTTCTCATTACTTGCCAACGCATTTTCTCTGTCATTTCCATAGAGCGCCCCCCCTTCATTCCCTAAAACCTGGTTTAGTTCTTGCCCTCCACCAAGCTCAAGTATTTCTTCCGAATCTTCCTGCTCAGGTGTGTTTAACTGAGCATATTGAATGCTGTTATCTTGTATCTTAAGCTGCGAAGCCACATCACCCAGACTCACTTCCAGATACATATCACTCATATCAGCAGTTAGTTCAGTTGCATTTGCACAGGTACCCAGGCCAACATAGTTACAACCATTGTTAATCGGTGCCAAAGTAATAGCTCCACTATAAACTGCAGCCACTGTTTTTTCTAAACTGGTACGAAGCACATAGTCTGTCCCTAACACACCCAGCGCGGCAATTGGCGTATTCATTCGGTACCTGTCATGCGCAGCTTCCGTGGCTTTACCTGACATGCTACGCAACACACCTTTGTGAAGGTAAAAACGTATTTCACTATTGCTTGGCTCATTCTTATCATAGTGATAGGCCTCAATATTTAATCGGCTTTCCGGCCGCACACTAATTCGCCCTTCATCAACAAATTTTAGATGCACATGCGCACCACTATCCGTTTCAATACTATCCCCAACAAAAACCTCATCAGCGTTATGTAACTGCCGTTTTTGACCTTGTGAATTGATAGCAACGGCTTGACCAATCAGTAATGTAACGCGCCCAACAGCTTGTTTTTTTGCATCACCCGCCCAACTTATAGAGCAGACAGCCGCCTGCATCAGGAGCACCAGCAATATAAAAACCGAGTTGTTCGTTACATTCATATTATTTTCTCAATCGAACTTGGTGACTATAATACAAAGCCATGCTAGAATTTTATGTGCGTACAATCACATGTCACTTTAATCTTCTATTTTCCTTTTAAATTCATACCTAAATTATTGACCGCCTTCTTTTATTTTAAAGCTTGATTTATATGACTCTTAATTGGTTTTTTTAGTTTAATGCCCGTATCTCCTGCAATAATTAAACAGTTTGCTCTTTTTAACAAATTACCCTCTCATGTTATTGAGCAGCTTAGCCGACACGCGTCTATTGCCGAAGTTCCCCGGCGAAAAATAATTATGCAAAAAGGTGAAGTTGCTCATTCACTTGGACTTCTTTTAGATGGTCGCTTGCAAGGCGTTGATATGACAATTGACGGCCACGAGGCGGGGTTATATTTTATTGAGCCTAATGATTTTTTTGGTGAACTTTCCGTTATTGACCGCTTACCCGCACCCGAGTTTGTCATAGCCTTATCACCTGCCCGATTTATTATGGTTCCCTCTGCCATAATACAGCAGTTGATCCAGGCTTCTTCTGAAATTGCTTCCATCTTGAATAATCGACTGGCACAGCGATTACGCGAATCAATTGCACAACGCTCTTTACTGGCAATGCCTACCCCTTTACAGCGAATTTGCGCCCAGTTACTTAAGATGAGCAGAAAAACAGCTGAAGGTGACACGACCATTAATAACGCCCCCACTCACCAAGAACTGGCTATCATGATTAATGTAACGCGAGAAACAGTCACTCGAACTTTTCAGAAATTACAAAAAAACAATGTTATTAAGCGCAATGGAACCATTTTGCTTGTTAAGAATTTAGACTATATTAATGATATTGCTAATGGAACAAATGAAAAATAACTTAACAAACTGGTCTGGCTAAGCATTTATATGCTTTTGTGATTGCTGGATCTGAAAAAGCCATAGGGTTCGAATCTGGATTTTCAGAATGGGTGTTTCTATTAATTTGCGCTTTTAGATGCTTGACAACGCTTTTGTAAGAGAATTTAGCCCACGGTACCCCTCAGGAGTATTTGCCAATACCGGTGTTTTTCAAGCTCACATCAAAATTCATCCCAAGCTAGGAGCAGAAGCTTGGTTTTGACTGTATCAGTTTTCCTTACGACACATCCTCAAAAGTTCACTTTCATTCATCTCCTTAATATTCACCTGCCAGTTCTTGACTGCCTTTTCCCTATCGCTCACCCCTATTACTCCTAATTAAAGCCGCACAGGGTGGTTTAGCTCCTGCTTCTGGTAGCCGAAACTTGAGATATTACACCCATAATAATCACCTATAAGCTCGCACCTTTCTAATCAACTGAAGTAGCACTTGACGTAGCCATGGTCGTTGATTCACAAAGCGCTTGAGACTACCAAGCCACAACCCTGCATGATAGTAAATAACATCAGCAACATCCTTTCGGAACGTTCTGTGAGGCGTTTCATCTTTCTGGGGTAAATTAATTTCTGGAAATTCTGTAAACTTACGCAGACCATTTTTTGCATTCAGCGTAGCTTGAAGAAACCCATGACCAAACCACCGGTCAGGTTCAAGATGACAGCCTTCCGCCCATTCGTTCCAGGCATTAATAAAAACCAAGCCCTGTTGATTTTCTATCGCGGATTTTGCCGCACTTTGACTTAACCATTGCCGGTACTTAGAGACTGAAAAATTATGGTAGATGTCAGCAGATTTATGACGTCGGGCGGTATTATCCCATGCCAGGAAACACCCTCGATGTAGCAAATATGGCTCTCGTGGCCTATTCATAAATGCGTCGGCATAAGTCTGATAATTAAATACAGAACCACTGAAACTTTCCGCATGAAAAGAAATATTGTCTGCCTCTTTATAATATTCCGTCTCAGGATATTTCTCATGCGCAGAGTGCGGTGGAAATTCAACGGCCGCATCAAAACCATAGAGCCTAGGATCATCAAAACCAAATGACTGTACTGCACATAAATGCAGCTCACCAACCCCCTTTTTTCGACACCATTCACGCCACGCGCTAACTGTTTTTTTAGGGTCAGCTAATTTATCAGCCCGGTAAACCAATAAAACAAGCTTATCGTCTTGACGAATATAGTCCGGGTGCCTTAGCAAGGGTTCAATATCCTGAATAAATCGAAAATCTGATGCCAATGAATGGTTTTGTGCAAGTAATACTTCGCCTGATAAGCCGTCCCAACTACGCGTCCAATCTTCATTTGCCCAGCAAATACAGAAAGGGAATGGGCCGGTTTTACCATCGACTAAATCCTGAAGCGGTTTATCTAATACACGCTTACCATCATTAATTGACTGGTAAATCGAATGGCACAGATTGGTTACAAAAGCGTTATTAAAACTGTCTTTTAATCCCGTTAACTTATCTTGCTTTTCGACCAAAATATTATTACGCAAGCGGTTATGAACACGATCTACTTCTCGCTGCAAACCACAAACATCTTTAAAGAAAGGTACGCCATGCTCTTCACGATAATTAGGATCATAAACAATCGCATCTATCGTTTGGCATGTTTGATTATGCTCGGCGATATTACGTTCAATTTCATGAACCTTTGAATTCATTTCACTATAAACAGATTTACGATGATTTTCGATAGAATCCGCTGGACTAGTGGCCGCCTCTTCATCAGCATCTTTCAAGCGTGCTTCGGAATCAAACTCTGGCCAAACGCTAACAATTTTACGCAAGTTATCTTCTTTGCTATCGGCAATATCAGACGTCTCTTCTTGCTGATCGCTCAACTTCTTGCACTGGCGCTCACTATCTTTTAACTGCTGTTCGATTCGCCCTGTGGTGCCATCTAATAACTGTATCTGCTGATCGAGTTCATCACCCTTAACTTTTAATACCGAAAACTCATCTTCTAAAGCAGAGAAGTCAGATAGATCTACTTTCGCTAGCGCGGCTTCCGCTTGCTGAATTTGATAATGAGTTTCTAATATTTCTTTAATCGAGTTAGCAAAAACCACATGACGTAAGTTATTAACGGCTAATAAAATATCCTGTACTTGCTTAGCGCTGATTTGTGCGTCATTGGCTTGATCAATCAAACTACCAAATTCAGATTGCTTAGCGGCTAAGGCACGTTCACGAGCACCTTGACCAAATACTAATTCTGCATCGTTTAAATCACAACGATAGATAGAATAAGCACCACTACCCAGCCCTTCCTTTGTAACACCACGGCGAGTTTGGCGTAAAGCCGTGACATCGCGAACCTGCTCAACAGAACCATAACTGGCTTGTAAATAATGACGCGCAGTCGCGTGTTCAAATGACATCAAGTTAATTATCGAGTTATCGGATAACTTCATGCGATCGCAATCTTTCTTCGCTTTGCTACCTTGCACAACACGAGCGCGACTGCCACCTTGAATTGAACGTACAATACGGGCCGCTTCAGCCTCGTAATCTGACTCTACGATGATGCTAAAGCGCGCACCACCAATATAGCCTTCAATCGCGTTCTGCCATTCAGGATCAGTAATTTCAACGTAA
>ENA-ORXI01003492-ORXI01003492.1-sediment-metagenome-genome-assembly--contig:-NODE-3492-length-10533-cov-11.187070_pt1 | contig 10533 bp, 8 predicted proteins | sample MGYA00237861_ERZ511468 | MGnify/ENA primary metagenome ERZ511468 (study PRJEB26299, sample SAMN06266213) | sediment metagenome | isolation source: Hudson Canyon methane seep mesocosm | place...
ACGGTTGAATCAGAGCATAAAGAAGGCGTGATTGAACAGTTGTTTTATGAAGTTAATAAAAACCAAAAAAATAACAGTCTATTAGGGTTATTCGAGCATTATCAACCGGAAAATGCCATTGTATTTTGTCACACTAAAATTCAATGTGATGAAGTTGCTGACTTCCTTCGAGGGCACGAGATTGATGCTTTAGCGATTCACGGTGATCTTGATCAGCGTGAACGTGATCAAGTATTAGTTCGTTTTTCAAATAATAGTTGTGCTGTACTTGTGGCAACTGATGTGGCTGCTCGTGGTTTAGATATTAAGTCTCTTAAAGCTGTGATCAACTACGAATTACCACGTGATCCAGAGATATACATACATCGGATTGGGCGTACTGGCCGAGCAGGTGAAAAGGGTATCGCACTCAGTCTATTTACTCAATCAGAAGAATTTCGAGTGAATGCGGTTGCTGATTACCAGAAAAAACCAAGCATTTGTGATGTTCCTGAGTCTTTAGACCGTCTTTCAAGTTATACCTTACATGCTCCGATGACAACAATTCAACTAGATTCTGGTCGTAAAAATAAACTTCGTCCAGGCGATATTTTAGGTGCATTAACGGGTGACGCAGGTTTATCAGGTTCGCAAATTGGCAAGATTGATATCTTTGATATGTCGAGTTATGTAGCCCTTGAAAGTTCAGCAGTAAGACAGGCACTCAATTACTTGGCTGAAGGTAAAGTAAAAGGTCGTAGTATTCGAGCTCGCAAGATTAAATAGCTAAGACTTCTTCAAGATATATAGATTTGTCATTCCCACGACGGTGGGAATTTAGGATAGTGCTTATTTGAGCAGCCCTTAGATCCCCGCCTTCGCGAGGATGACGAAACTGGGTAACATCATTAAAGGTTTAAAACTTTGGCAGATACAGAGTATGAAATAGGACAGCGCTGGGTTAGTAACAGCGAAGCGGAACTAGGCTTAGGCATCATCAGGGATAATACCGGGCGCAGGATTGAGGTGAGCTTTCCAGCAGCGGGCGAACAACGCACATATGCTGCGAATATCGCTCCATTAAGCCGAGTGCAATATCCTGTTGGTGATCGTGTAAAAACTAATGAAGATGTTAGTTTTGTTATTACTGCTCGACATGAATTAAATGGTTGTTCGATCTACCAAGGTGATGATGATGACGGTAATGAGATCAGCATTCATGAAATGGATCTCAATAGTTTTGTACAATTTAGCCAACCACAAGATCGCTTGTTTGCTGGTCAGGTTGATAAAAACAGCCAATTCCAATTACGTACTGATGCTTTAGCACACCAACATCGTCTTCAGTCATCTTCTGTTTTTGGTTTGATGGGCGCTCGTGTACAGCTATTACCTCACCAACTTTATATCGCTCACCAAGTAGCACAACGTCATGCTCCTCGTGTTCTATTAGCTGATGAAGTGGGCCTAGGTAAAACAATTGAAGCAGGTTTAATTATTCACCAACAGATCATCACTGGCCGTGCTGAGCGCGTATTAATTGTCGTGCCTGATAGTTTAATCCACCAGTGGTTAGTCGAGATGTTACGTCGCTTTAATTTGGCGTTTACTATTATGGATGAAGACCGCCATGATGGCTTATTAGAAGCCGGTGAGCTCAACCCATTTGAAAGCGGCCAATTAATGCTGTGTAGCTTATCAATGTTGACTTCATACCCTAATATTTATGAAGATGCACTGAATACACAATGGGATTTAATGATTGTGGATGAGGCGCACCATTTACGTTGGGATGAAGAATTAGCAAGCCCTGAATACCAATGTATTGATGGTCTGGCACGTGAAGTATCAGGTTTGTTATTGCTGACAGCAACACCTGAGCAGTTAGGTGTAGAAAGCCACTTTGCACGTCTGAGATTACTGGATCCTGATCGTTATTTTGATTTGGCTAAATTCCGCGAACAAGAGTCGAGTTATCAGCCGATCAGTGAGTTAGTGAGTCAATTGATTGCTGATGGTGCAGAGCAGAACTTAAACAATTTACAAACAGATATTGAACAGTATTTAGGCAAAGATATTTTCTCAAAATTACAGCAAGCAGATGATTTTGAGGCGGAACGAGATCTTGCGATTAATGCCTTGTTAGACAGACATGGTACTGGACGAATTCTATTTAGAAATACCCGTGATGCTGTAACGGGCTTCCCAGAAAGACAGCTGCAAAGCTATGCTTTAACAGCTCCAGATGTTTATCTTAAGAATGCCGAAACACAAGACGTTCTAGGTTTATTACAAGCTGAAACATGCATCGGTGATGATTGGCTTGAAAATGATAGTCGTGTTGAATGGTTGGCTAATTACTTAACAGAGAATAAGTTAAACAAAACTTTAGTGATTTGTGCACAAGCTTCAACAGCACAAGAATTAGAAACGTATCTTCGTACTAAAGTAGGGATCCGTACTTCAGTATTTCATGAAGGTTTAACTTTGGTTAACCGTGATCGTGCAGCCGCTTATTTTGCAGATGAAGAAGAGGGTGCTCAAGTACTCATTTGTTCTGAGATAGGTAGTGAAGGTCGAAACTTCCAATTTTCACATCACTTAGTGTTATTTGATTTGCCATTAAACCCTGATCTATTAGAGCAACGTATTGGGCGTTTAGATCGAATTGGGCAAAAGCATAATGTGCAGCTTCATGTGCCCTATTATGAAAATACAACTCAAGATGTCTTGCTCAAGTGGTATGACCAAGGAATGAACGCGTTTGATCAGGTTTTTCCTGCCGGTGGTTCTATTTATCAAACAGTGAAAGAAGACTTGCATCACTGCTTGAATAACCCGACTGAGCAACAAGCTATTGCAACATTAATTGAACGTACACAGACATTAACTGCTGAAACGATTGCCACACTTCAACAAGGTCGTGATCGACTGTTAGAGTTGAATTCATGCAATCTACCTGTTGCTAATGAATTGATTGCTGATTTAGAAGAAGCAAGTCAAGCATCTGAGCTCTCAGCATTTATGGATCGAGTTTATGACCAGTTTGGTGTTGAACAACAACTACATAGTGCAGACAGTATTATTTTAGAACCTGGTAATCATATGTTGAATCATCAGTTTCCTGACTTACCTGAAGATGGTTTGACCGCTACGTATCAACGTCATCGAGCTTTAGTGCGTGAAGATATGTCATTTCTGACATGGGAGCACCCAATGGTGCTTGGTAGCCTTGATATGGTGATTAATAGTGATTTTGGTAACAGCGCTTTTTGTACACTTGAAACGGATCAATTTCCGGCGGGAACATTATTATTAGAAGCTATTCTTACCCTAAACTGTCCTGCACCACGATCATTGCAATTAGGTCGTTACCTTAATCTCTCTTACCTCAGGTTCGTGACAGATGAAAATGGACGTGATTTTAGTGAAGTATTAGATGAAAAAGAGTTTAATAGCCTAGCTGGACGAATTCCAAAAGCAACATCACAAGAACTCATTCGCCATGCAAGACCAAAGATTACTGAATTAATTGATCAAGCTAAAAAATTGGCAATTAGGCAGCAAAAGACTATTATCGAAGATGCAGTTGAATTGATGAATCAGTCACTGCAAGTAGAACAAGAGCGTCTGGCAGCATTAGCAGAAGTTAATTCAAATATTAGAACTGAAGAACTGACTTATATGGATGAGTCAAAACAGCTTCTGAATGACTACTTACAATCAGCATCATTAGGCTTAGATGCTGTACGAGTAGCCATTGTAACTGCCCCATAAAAAAGAACTTAGTTTTGATTTGTTAATTACGGATAGCATTTTCTGAAAGGACTCACTATATGACGATTTGAGGGAAATACTATGAGTGATTCAGCAGAAAAAGATAGTTTAGAGACAAGATCTGAAAGTTCGCATCAGAAACGTAAATCAGAACGCCGTTCAGGCCATGATCAACGAGAAATGATTAGGTTTGAGTTAGACAAAAGTGATAGACGTAGCGGTGATGATAGACGCACATCGGCAACATCTTGGGGCAGTGATGATCCTGTGTAATACAGAATATAAAACTCTATTTGCTAATAACCTAAATAACGTGCGGCTTGATAAAATCCGGTACTAATTGTCCATGCTAGTGTCAATGGCCATGCTAATGATAGCGCGGTATACCAGCCAGATTTAGCTTCAGCTCTTAGGGTAGCAACGGTTGCCAAACAAGGCGTGTAGATAAGCGTGAATAGCATAAAGCTATAAGCTTGTACCCAGTCTATTTGCTGAGCAATACCCTGCATTAATGAGCTACCCTCTAAACCATAAATAACGGCTAAAGCACCGATAACAATTTCTTTAGCAACAAATCCAAAGATAAGGGCAACAGTTAGTTCAGGGTTAATACCGGCTGGCGAAAGAATAGGTTGCATGAATTCACCAATCATTCCTGACCAGCTCGCTGCACTAGCAGGTTCAACGCCGAAAGGCATATGCGTTAATATCCACACTAGCACAACACCGATGGTGATGAACTTAGTTGCACGGCGAAGAAAATGACGAATCTCATGCCAGCCACGTAATATCATTTGCCGAGTTGTAGGGAAGCGGTAAGGAGGTAACTCAAGTGCAAAAGGTTCTGAGCTATTAAACTGACCTTTGAACAATAATGCAGTAACAATGACGGTCACAAAGGTCATTAGATAAAGACTGAATAAGACAAGCGGTGCCTGACTTGGTGCAAAAAGGGCTGTTGTCATAAAGACAAACACTTGTAAACGAGCACTACATAGTGAGAAGGGGATAACCATCATTGTCAGTAATCGTAGGCCACGGCTACGCATTGTTCGTGTCCCCATTAATGCTGGAACATTACAACCAAACCCCATTAATAACATGACAAAACTACGGCCGTCTAAACCCATTTTTGTCATTAATGCATCCATTAAAAATGCAGCGCGAGACAAATAACCACTATCTTCGATAATCGCCATAAATAAGAAGAATAGGATGATGACTGGGACAAATGATGCCACTGTAGCTACACCATCAAAAACACCTTCGAGTAAAAAGCTATTTAATAGTGCCGGTAGCCCTGATAATAGAGGGGCTAAAGCGAGATCGCGAAAACCTTCTAGTAACCATGCAACACCATCTTGTAGAGGTGCACCTAAAGTGTAGACTGCTTGAAACATTAGGAACATAACAGTGAAAAATAGGGGTAAGCCAATCCACGGATGAAGCATGACTTTATCTATTTTTTCCGTGACGGAATGACTTGTTTGAACTGGCATATCAACACTATGGCTAATCAGCTTTTCAAGTTTATCCTCAACGGCTTGATCAGTGGCAAAATCTTCTTCAAGAGATAATACAGCTCTAGCCTGACTAGTTGATAATTCTCGTTCGATAAGTTTATAGGCCTCAGCGTAACCTTGGCCATACTTAGCACTTAATAATGCCGTTGGATAACCTAGCTCGTCACCAAGTTGTTGCGTATTAATCGTGATGCCGTGTTGTTTTGCTTCATCTGCCATATTAAGCAGTAAAACAGCTGGTAATCCCAATGCTTTGAGTTGTAATGCAAGGGTAAGCTGTCTATCAACTTGAGTGGCATTAGCAACAATGAGGACAAGATCAATCGTGTTATTACATAAAAAATGTCTAACAACTTGTTCATCATCTGAGAATCCATGTAAGTCGTAAATACCCGGTAAATCGACAAGTTCTGCCATTTGGCCTGCGATCAATAATTTTGCAGAGAGTAAATCGACTGTGACACCCGGCCAGTTAGCAACTTTGGCGCTTGCGCCACTCATTCGGTTAAATAATGTTGATTTGCCGGCATTCGGCATGCCAATTAGAGCAATACGCTTCACATTACTACCTCAATATTAGCTGCATCTTGTTGGCGAAGCATTACTTCAGTACTACCTAGCTTTAGATGTAGTGGGCCATTGAAGGGAGCAATGCGAATAAGCTCTAGAGGCTTACCAATTCGAAAACCTAGTGCATTCAATCGAAATTGAAAACCTGAATCGACATGAATTGCTTGCACTGTAGCAGATTGACCTGGTTTAAGTGCTGATAATCGGAATAAGGACGGCATGCTAAATCTCAAATCTAAATGATAATGATTATCATATAGGTTTTAAAGAATTAACTCAAGGTTTTTAAGGTTATTTATTGGATGAAGGGTAAAAATAAAAAGGCCACGAGAATCGTGGCCTTTTGGTGTGTTGATGCAGTTGAAACCTAGACTAGCAATGGAGCGATAACTAAACTAACAATCGCCATCACGTTAATTAAGATATTCATCGCAGGGCCAGAAGTATCTTTTAAAGGATCACCTACGGTGTCACCTACAACAACAGCGGTGTGAACATCAGAACCTTTACCACCAAGATTACCTTTTTCTACATATTTCTTGGCATTGTCCCATGCACCACCGGCATTAGCCATCATCAAAGCCATCATTACGCAGCAAATTAAGGCGCCACCTAATAAGCCACCTAAGGCTTCAGGACCAAGGCCAAAGCCAACAAGGACTGGAGCACCAACGGCTAAAACACCCGGCATAATCATTTTATTTAAGGCGGCTTTAGTTGCAATATCAACACAACGTGCCGTATCAGGTTTTGCAGTACCTTCTAATAAGCCAGGGATTTCTCGAAATTGACGACGAATTTCATGGATCATATCAAACGCAGCATCACCCACGGCAGTCATCGTCATAGCACTGACTAAGAATGGGAAAATACCGCCAAGGAACATACCTACTAATACAATAGGGTCATTGATTAGTAGTTGCATTGCTTCGCCACCTTGCCGAATAGATTCAACATTAACTGTTTCAATATAGGCACTGATTAAGGCTAAGGCAGCTAACGCTGCGGCACCAATGGCAAAACCTTTACCGATAGCAGCAGTCGTATTACCTAGTTCATCTAGTGAGTCGGTGATTTCTCGAGTTTGCTCTCCCATGCCTGCCATTTCAGCAATACCACCGGCATTATCTGCAACAGGACCATAAGCATCAATTGCCATGGTGATACCTACTGTTGCCAACATGCCTACAGCAGCAATCCCCACACCATATAAACCAGCATAATGACTAGAAATAAAGATAATAGCTGCAATTGTAATAACGGGAATAGCTACAGATTGCATACCCAGTGCTAAACCACTGATTAGAACGGTTGCAGGGCCTGTCTCACCATCTTTAGCCAGTTTTCTTACTGGAGCGCCACCTGTGTAATACTCGGTGACTAAACCAATGATAATTCCACCGATTGCACCGGTAAGAACAGCAATCCACAAGTTAATTGTGCCGCCTAATTGGGTGATTAATACGTAAGCAACAGCTATAAATAATAATGATGCACCCATTGTACCGATACGCAGTGCAACTTCTGGGCTTTTAGCTGAGAAGACTTTAACTGCAAAAATACCAGCAATTGAGCAAAGTAAGCCGACGGATGCCAATGCCAAAGGCATAAACATCAATACTTCTTGGCTGCTTGCCAATGTTGCGATTGCCGCGGCACTCATTGTGGCAGCAATAGCAATGCTGGCAATCATTGAGCCGCAATATGATTCAAAAATATCAGAGCCCATACCGGCAACATCACCGACATTATCACCAACATTATCAGCAATAACACCTGGATTGCGAGGATCATCTTCAGGGATACCTGCTTCAATTTTACCAACTAAATCAGCACCGACATCGGCACTTTTAGTGAAAATACCACCACCAACACGAGAGAATAAAGCGACAGATGAGGCACCCATACCGAAGCCATGAAGAACATGTGCTGTATGTGGATCACCACCGAAGACTAAATAGAGTAGCCCTAATCCAAGTAAGCCCATCGAAGCGACTGTCAGCCCCATAACCGAACCACCAAAGAATGCTACTGTTAAAGCTGCAGATGCACCGTCATCTTGGGCTGCTGTTGCCGTACGTACATTAGCTTTTGTCGCTGCGTACATTCCAATATAGCCTGCACTACCTGAACAGATGGCACCGAGGAAAAAGGCAAGTGCTGTATTCCAGCCTAAATCTGAAAAACCAAGAGCAGCGATACAAACTACACAAAAGATAGCGAGGCGAGAATACTCTGCCTTCATAAAGACCATTGCACCTAAGTGGATTTGATCTCCAATCTCAACTACTTTCCCTGATCCTGCTGGGGTTGCTTTCATCTTGCCATAAACAAGAAATGCGCAAAATAAACCAAAAATCCCCAGTGCAACGGGGAGGTAACTTAACGATGACATAGGCGAAACCTCACTATTTTTAAAATTAAATAACAGATATAACGTTGTAACTCATAAAATTGTTGTTTGTAGTGCAATCCTTTTTATACCTGTATTGTGGGCGGGTGTAAAGTTTGTCTTCAAGTAGATTGGGTTTTTATGATTGAGTGGATGGTTTTTGCCTTAATAGGTGCTATAACAGGGATCTTTTCAGGACTTCTTGGTCTGGGAGGGGGACTGATTGTTGTACCTAGCTTGATGGCCTTTTTTACTTGGCAGGGATTACCTCCTACACATTTAATGCATATCGCGATTGGCACATCTTTAATGACGATTACAGTGACATCATTATCATCCAGCTATGCCCATAATAAGTACCAGCATATCAATTGGCAGCTATTTCAATGGTTGCTTCCGGGCTTACTTATTGGGGGAATGTTAGGAGCCTATGTCGCCACATTATTTTCCAGAAGCTTATTGCAGCTTTGTTTTGCTTTCTATGTCTTTTTTGTTGCCATTCGGATGTGGATCCCGATCTTACCTTCCTCTAGTGAAAAGTTTTTAAATAAAAATAAGCTTTCAGTTTTTGGAGTTATAGCGGGCTGCGTATCTGCGATAGTTGGGATTGGGGGAGGAACACTCATCGTGCCTTATTTAATGATGGCTAAACAGTCGATGCAAAATGCAATTGGTACTTCAGCCGCTTGTGGTTTTCCGATATCACTTGCTGCAGTAGTTGGATTTATAATTTTTGGCCAATCTGAAGAAATAGCTGACAATCAGTGGTTAATAGGACAAATTCATTGGCAGGCATTTTTGGGAATTATTAGCACTAGTATTTTATTTTCAATTTTAGGGGCTAAATTGACGAAAACTTTACCTATTAAAGTGTTGAAGCGGATATTTTCAATTGTGCTATTTATTGTGGCAGTATATTTAATTAAGTAGATATCGAGGTTCGGTGATGAAAAAGTGGATATGCCTTCTATGCGGTTTTGTATATGATGAAGAAAAAGGGCTGCCAAGTGAAGGGATACCGGCAAGAACACGCTGGAACGATATCCCTGATGACTGGAAATGTCCAGATTGTGGAGTGGGAAAGTCTAACTTTAAAATGATGGCCATAAATTAAAGATAATTTATGGCGAGCTGAGCTATCAATATTGCTATTTAATAGCAATGAGATTAAGCTCAGAAAAAACTTAATTTAATCAGTAAAAAATTTTGGTAAAGGATGACCAAGTTTAATATGACGATATTAATAACAGGCAAGGAAAGCCCTGTTGAAATGGAAGGTGAAATTATTGAGCCTGCTTTTTTAACACAACACTCACTTTCATCACAGAGTGCAGAGGAATCTATTGTAGAAGCAGATTACCTTGCACATCAAATAACACGAAACCCATCTGATTTACACAGCCACACGCAGCGAATATTTCATTTTATCGAGAAAAAAGAAGATAAGGCCTTATATAGTGCTTTAGTTGATTTGTTTTTGATCTTAGGTGATAAGGGCTTACCTCTTCGAAAAAGGATGCTGATATCAGCTCATACACTGCTTTCAGACGAAGAGTTTGATTGCTTAAAACAAAGCTTATCATGTGGCTTAAGTTCAGGAGCCAATATTACTATGCCTCAGCAAAAAGGTATTCAGTCCAATTCTTTACCTTTTGTTCAAAAAGTTAAATCAAATGTTAATAATCAGCTAAGCCCCATTGATGAAGCAAGAAGTTATGTGGGGTATGGTCAATTCGATGAAGCTATAACAACGCTTAAAAATGCCATATTAGCTAACCCAAGGCAGTTAGCGCTTCATAATGATTTATTAGAGATTTTTCAAAAAACAGCCGAAAAGGAACCTTTTATTTCGTTTTATGAACAATTACTCAATAACAAAATAACGTTACCTCCTTTATGGAAAAAAACTGCTGAGGAATTTTGTTATAAGAAAGCATAATGTGTTTTCTCTTTTCACCGCGATGTCTATCTTAAATCACTCAGAGCTATCAGGTTCAGAAGTTAAGAAAAAATCTAATACTCCTAGAAAAATTGATTCTGGACAAAGTTCTAAAACGAGGCAGTTACTAGCTAAAGTCATGATGAAACTGAAAGTTGCTAAATAAATTAATAAGTAAGTTATGTACAAGATTGGGTCATTGAGTTTAGGCTAGTATTTGTTTAAAGCGTGCTTTCTTATATAATTACTCCTTTTTATTCCTTGGAGTCATCCCTCTATGAATCTTGACCGCGTTGGATCTGGTAAAAACCTTCCTAGTGATATCAATGTAATTGTTGAAATCCCATCTCATT